>Ga0209310_1000409_pt1 | contig 50210 bp, 37 predicted proteins | sample AD_UKC030_MetaG_FD_184415 | JGI IMG/M metagenome (GOLD analysis project Ga0209310, IMG submission 184415) | Active sludge microbial communities of municipal wastewater-treating anaerobic digesters from USA - AD_UKC030_MetaG (SPAdes) (version 2) | ecosystem: Engineered > Bioreactor > Anaerobic >...
GAGGCGAACGGCCGGCGACGCTGTTCCTGCTGGCGCCGGAGAGCTTTAATCCTGAGAAGGGTCCGTTCATGAAAATGAGCATCGCCTCCGGAGAAAGGGCGTCCGCATTGAAGTCGCCCTTTTCCCAGAAGTACTTTGCAGCAAGTCCGCTTCCACCGACGTATTCCCTGTAGTTATTCTCCGGCAGCGTTTCGATGCTGACAACGCCTGTATTGAGGTCCACCCGTATTACCTTCCCTGTATTGGCATTCATGTTGTGTAACCTCTAATTTTTTCTATTTCATTATCTTATTTTCCCATCCGAGATCCTTGAGCACCTGCGCATAGATTTTCGCCACCTGAGGGAGCTTGGGCGCCAGCTTCAGCAGGCCAGTGGCCGACCCCTTCACAATGATCTTCTTCCGTGCTAAGGCCTGTATTGGGTTGAGCTTGTTTGACCAGGATCTGTGAGCATCATCTGCGGAAAGGCTCATGACCATATCCGGGACATCCTTCGGTTTTCCGGGTCCCGTCGCCAGCTCCCCAGGCTTGGCACATAGCCAGAATGAGCAGTCCGGGCCATCCTGCGTATAGTCGAACCAGATGAGCTGGTTCACCCCTTCCATCGCCTTACCCAGGTCTGGATCCTTCATTGCTGTTTCAAAGAGCTTCACAAATGCCTTTATCGGTTCACTTTGATCTTTCCAGTATTCCATTGTTTCCTCCTGTGATGGTATTTTCTAACTATTATAAAGTAATCTCGGCTCGGACACGAGCAGTTCAGAACCTTGAGGTTCGCTCCCAAATTAAATTATTGGAAACTAAATCATTCGATCTTCCTTCAATTGCAGCACCAGGTTGCGTCCTGCCTCGGCTGGCGTGCCTCCTAAAATCCGGCATTGACGCAGTTTAAGTTCGGGAGCATAGATTCGTTTGCGCCTCAGGCGCGCAGAAGGGAGCGTCGCCAATCCGATATCTTTTAATCCCCAGGTGTGAACAGGTTTTTGCTTCGCTTCACGACGTTGAATCATTGTGGGGTAGCGCAACTCTCCCACTTCATTGCTGGCCACGATCACCGCGGGGATGGGAGCCTTTACCACCTCATAGCCATTCGCCAGCACGCGCTCGATCCGTATGTCGCCGTCTCGTACTACTACCGCCTGCGCAAGTGTGACTACAGGACGATCAAGGAGATGACCCAGTCCGATGCCAACCTGGCCGTCATTGAAGTCCGCGGCTTGGCGACCTACGATAATCAAATCATAAGGCAGCTTGTTTATTACGGCCGCCAGAACATGCGCAGTAGCAAAACTGTCAAGCAATCCGGCTTCCAGGCTTCCGTCTTCCACTTTTACCAGTTCGTCCGCGCCGGCGGCCAAGGCCTTGAGCATGACCGCATTTGAGATGCGTTTGCCTATGCTCAGCACACTGATCTTCGCCCCGCCGGGCGACACATCCTTTATGCGTAATGCCATCTCCAGGGCATTTTCATCAAAAAGACTTAATACCGGCGGAATTCCACGCGGTTCAACCATACCGCTGGATTGATTGATTTCAAAGGCATCCCGTGGACCTTCCGGGTCGGGAACCTGTTTCATGCAAACGATGATATGCATACAACCCCCTTTTAGGTGATAATCTCACGCAAGGTTTCTGTGATGACCGGCACGACCTCCTCATAATTGCCTACCACGCCATAATCAGCAACCTTGAAGATGTTGGCCTGCGAATCTTTGTTGATGGCCACGATAGTCTTGGAACCTAACATTCCGGCCAGATGCTGAGTTGAACCGGATATGCCGACGGCGATGTAGAGTTCGGGCGCAACGATTTCACCGGTCTGGCCAATCTGGGTCTTGGGCGATATCCAACCGAGATCACAGGGTGGACGGCTGGCGCCAATGGCGGCACCAAGAGCATCGGCCATGCTTTTAAGCAATTCAAAACCTTCGGTCTTTCCAATGCCTCGTCCGCCGGCCACAATTCTCTGGGCCGAGCCTAGTTTGATGTCATCACTATCTTCTTCGATCCACTCTTCCACGGTTGTTCTGTCTGATTCCTGAGACAGGGTAATGGATAGAGGAATAATCTCTCCGTAAGGAATGTCCGAGGCTGACAGTGGCGCGAAGGCCCGCGGCCTCAGTGTTATCAACGCAGGGGTTGTCAACGGAACATAGACGGCCATGACATTGCCGCTGTAAATCGGCTTGATAAAGGCAATCTCACCGTTCGACATTTCAATATCAACACAGTCTGATATGAGTCCCGCTTCCAGATCCCATGCCAGTCGCGGAGCCAGGTCACTGCCGATGAGCGTATTGGCCATCAGGATGACGGTCGGCGTCTCTGTCCGGCAGACTTCGCCCAAGGCCCGGCAAAAGTATTCGCCGTGATATGATTCCAGTAAAGGGTGCTCCACAACATATACACGATCAACACCATACTGCCGCACATGGTCAACTGTATCCGATATGGTCGCGCCTCCTATGAGGGCGACGGCAAGTTCACCTTTGAGTTCCTGCGCCACCTGTTTGCCGGCCCTCAGGACCTCGGCCGCAAGGGGGTGCAAGGCTCCCCGCTCCGTCTCCAGAAACACTAAAATATTTTTTTCAGTTGGCATAAGTACCTCACTTTTGTGACGCCGAGAATACTCGGGTAACAGTCCAAGCATCTCATTCCAGGCTCATAGCCGGACTGTCAGGAATACCTCCCGGCAGTCCGGCTCGTTGCTAACTCTTTTTGTATAGTCCACGGCGAGATTTTATAGACAGAAAGCGGTGGTTGCTTCTTGGTGATCTTCATTTCATCCATCTTCTTTGCCTGCCACATAGAAAGAAGATTCCGAGAGCAGATTTGGATCGAAGGCTGCCTTGATCTTCCTGATGTATTTCACGAAATCATGTGTTAAAAGGGGTCTTGCTGCCTTTTGTGCAGATTCTTTATAGCTGAGAGCATTCTCAAGACTGTTGATTCCGAGCCTCCACTTGGCGACCATCTCATCGCCTTTTTCAAGGCATTCTACGGCCTTCTTCGTCGATTCCAAATCAGCAGGATCATAGAATATAATCGACTCGCAGTGTCCAACGCCATCTCCATAGACGATCTGCCAGACGCTTTCTGTATCCAATTTTAATATTTTACCCGAATCCATGGCGTCTTTAAGGAAACCCTTGTAGGCTTTCGTTACCAGATCGAAAGAGGAATCGATAGATTCTTCACCAACCGCTGCAAGGGCAAATGAACCTGTCATTCTGAAAGCCGAGCGTGTCATAAATTGACCTGTCAACATGGAGTTGAGGAGTATGCCCTCATCCTTTTCTCCCAGAGGGAAATCTGTCCCCCCTGTCTGATCGATGATCATCCCGAGAAGCTTCTTTTTATATTCCATTTCTCTCTCAGAGCTCGCATCAAGCCCTATGATCAGAGAGAAGGAAGCTGTTTCCTGGTCTTCTTTCGACATGCTCTCCATGAGTTGGGCAAGTTCACTGTTGGTTTCAGTTTGAGCCATAGCCAAGAGAAACATCCCCGGTCTTTCGAGGCCGAAGCAGATTGCCTCTTCATAGATCAGGTGTACGAAATCCTTCATCTGCTTTATCCCGGGAAACGCCACCACGTGCATTGAAAATCCCTCTGGTATTTTCATTTCGTAATTTGGTGCACGTCCGCCAACCTCAAACTTTTTTGGTCCGTAATGGGGATAGAGTTTCGTGGCCACCTTGGTGAAGATGCCCAATCCCCCGTTGGCGCCCCCATAACCTCGTAATGCCCCCCGCAAGCTAATTCCAGGGCCGTCTCCGTTGATCCATCCTGCATCACATCCGAGCGATCCCAGCCGGAGTATCTCTCCGTCAGGAAGAACCCATTCCACGCCCAGCAGGTTTCTCCCGCCGTAATCGGTGCTGATGCTCTGTGGGCCACTGCCCATGTGGGCTGCGGTACCGGTGAGAATGGAAGCGCTGGGTCCAGCACCCAGGACATTCGGCCGAAGCCCTTTCTTGATCGTTTCCACAAAGAGCTCCGCCTGTGAAACGTAGGGTTCTACCACAGCGATCCGGTTTTTCTCATCGATTTCGATTATTCTGTTCATTCGCCTTAGATCAATGGGAAGAAACGGTTCGGCTGCAGTTAGCGCCACCACCTCAAAACCTGTCGCAAAGGCCTTGTATTTGACGTTATAGCGGTTGCAGACCCTCACGATCGCCTGGATTTCCTCGACCGTCTCGGGCATGATCACTGCGTGGGGCCGTGTGGAAAATTTGTCTCCATTTGTCATGAGCTCGGTTCCCCATACAAAACAGTAGGTATCGAGCACCTCGGGGTTCTGCGTGATGTATTCCGACCCAACAATATCTTCCAATGCCTGATAGGTATCTCTAGTAAAACTCATCATATCACCTCCGTCATTTACATCGCCTGGGCCACAAGGTCGATGATATCGTAAATTTTCATCTCACTACCCGAATCCACAACAGCATCCATAAAGTTGTGTTTGCACCAAGGGCAAGCGCTGACGAGCGCCTCTGCCCCAACAGCTTCGGCTTCCTTAAGCCTCTTTGCTGCCGTTTCCATTGCAAAATCAGGGAATGCTTGCTTAACACCGCCGCCAGATCCACAGCACCATGCATATTCCCGTTTCCTAGGCATCTCGACCATTTTAAGGCCTGGTATGGAACCAAGAATATTTCTCGGGATGTCGTATGCCCCCCTTCCAGTACGTTTATTTTTCGGTGGATCATATATTATGGACTGACCCAGAACCTTGACCTCACGACCTTCCCAGTGCACCCATGGCTCGCTCAGCCTTCCCAGATGGCAAGGATCATGATAGGCGACAGTTATGGGAACAGACTTCTTGAGTGTTATTTTCCCATCGCTTATAAGACGATCAAGGAACGTCGAGATATGGAGTATCTCCACCTGAGATGTAATCTTCTCTTTATCATAGAGCACACTGAATGCCTGGAAGCACTCGGCACAGGGGGTGACAACAGTCTTGATGCCTTTTGCCTTCCAGAGGTCGGATTGACTCTGTGCGTACTTCAGAAACTCACCTTTATAACCCATTTCATAGCTCCTGCCTCCACAGCAGACTTCCTCCCGCCCCATGATACCTACATCGACTCCAGCATTTAAGAGAAGCTTGAGGCCTGCCCGCGCTGTCGGATGAAGTTCCTTGTCAAAGGAGTATCGGCAGCCTGCATGGAAAAGAACCTCGGCCTTCTCGGTGCTCAAATTCTTGACAGCGATCCCTTCCGCCCAGTCCCCGCGCTCGCTCTTCAGTCCGAGCATGGTATTGTCTTCTTTCTTCAGACTCTCCATGACCTCTGTATGAGCATCGAGGAGCTGTCCTGTCTCCACGCACCTGAACCGGAGGCACTGCAGGACTTCATAGGGCTCGAGGTCTCTTTCGACCTTGCAAGAGACGTCGCAGCCGCCGCACATCTGGCACTGGTAGACCATGTCGGCAAACGACTCGCTCATCTCGGTCCGTCCCTGAAGTAAAGACAGTGCTGCAATCTGCTTCCCCCCTCCTGACCACCCATGGAAATGGTACTTTTCTATACTTGGACATACGCCCGTGAAACGTAAGTCGCTCATTACCGGGTGAGGTATCCATTTGCAATATGAGCAACGTGTGCACCGCATCATATTATTCTTATAGTCTTCTAATATCATAACCATTCCTCCTTGATCGTTTGCGTATTCACAAAGTATCTAGTCAGGCTAAAAGCATAGCTTCCCAGGATTCATGATGCCGTTTGGATCGAATATCTGTTTGATCTTCCTCTGACCGAGAACCGTTTGGATGTCCCGCCCGTAAGCAACTGAGCTCCACTCACCATACGGCCGTGAGAAGAACCCGCCCATTTTCGCGATCTCAACAGCAACCTGATGCATGAGTTCCTTCATTTTTTTCTTGTCATCCGGATTGTCCGACGCGTAAGGGCAATTGAATTCGAGATGGCAATTGGTGCCTTGAACACACGGTTGGATATAAACCCCGATATTCGAAGGATCGTATTCATGTGCGACTGCCAGCTCTTTCATTTTTTTGATAAATCCATCGGCCTTGTCCATGGTCGTAAGGAAGAACAGATCACCGCTTCCCCCGCTGTATCGCTGTTTCCAATACATTCCGCCGCAAGGATGGAAGAGTACTTTCGCAGCTTCAACATCTATTCCCGGGATCTTGGCCTTAAGCTTAAGCCCTAATTGTCGTGCCAGCTCTGCAACTTCTTTCTCCTGATATCCGATCTTTTCCGCAGGCAAAAGACCGGCTCCGTCTATGCCGAGCACTAGAATCCAAGGAGGAAGATCTGCTTTCAGAGAAACAATCTCTTCTTTTTTTTGGTTGAGTGCAGACGCAAGATCTGACCTGTTGAGAATGAATAAATCTTCTCCCAACTTCTTGTAAGTTATCCGATATGCCATCTCAATCAGCGGGACGAGGGAAGCGCTCGAAACAAGGTATATCTTCTGTGCCTTGGGCAATGGCCGGCATCTGACGGTTCCCCAGGTAACGATCCCCATGGTGCCCTGAGCACCCTGGAGCAGGCGGTTGAAATCAACCTGACCTGGTCCCATCCCCCTCATGAGGGCGCGCCCGGCAAGTAGTTGCTCTTCCACACTACCCGGACCTCCTGCTGATCCGGTCCAAAGGATCTCGCCATTTCCATACACCACCTCGACGCTGCAGAGCGGATCCATGGACTCCCAGTGGAAGCGGGGAGCGGTTGTCGGTTGCCTTTCAAGAAAACTGGTGAGGACAGATTTCGACGATCTCGGCATGAACGGCATGAGGGGAGCCAAACCTTCTTTATGAAGAGCCGGAATCAGCTCGGAAAATGTAACGCCCGGCTCGATGGTGGCAACCCTGTTGCGCCGGTCGATCCGTATGATCTGTTTCAAACCGCTGAGATCGACGATGATGGATCCTCCCACCTGCGGGACAGTATCTCCGTTAAAATGTGGGGGTCCGGAACTAACAGGTATCAGGGGCGTCGATGTCTCATTGGCCCATTTGATGATGAGCTCTACTTCACCGCGATTCCTGGGCTTAACAACACTTCCAGGGCGAACAGGAAGAGTAAAACTCTCATCGCTGGAGTAATCGCTGAGGATTTCTCTCTGGTTATACACGTTACCCAGACCGACAATTGCTTCAAGCGTATTAACCATAATAACCTCCTTGAATTTTATCTGAACTTATGTATCAGTTTTGCCATGCCCTTTCGTTTTTGCACACACCGCTGCCCCGACGATCTGGGGATCCATGGGAAGCCGGGTCACCTCCATGTTGATGATTTTGGTCAGTGCCTTGATGAGGCCCCGGTTCTTGGTACACCCGCCGGTTTGATAAAAAATCGTTTTCCATTGATAATTGACCGATTTTAGCGTGAAGATCTTTTACATTTGGTCCCAACGAAGCTTTCTTATCTTTGTTGGATACCTCTGCGGCATTTTCCAATAACTGCTTTTTCCACTCTGTAATCTGATTCGGGTGGACTTGGAACCGCTGGGATAGTTCCTCTGTGGTTTGATCGCCTTTTATAGCCCCCAATGCAACCTTTGCCTTGAATGTTGGGTCATGATTTCTTCTTGGTCTTTTGCCCATATAACGCCTCCTTCTATTTCTTCTTGCTTCATAGGGCAGCTTTTTCCACTTATGTCACTGTCCACTTTTGCCAAACCAGCTCATACTATATGCTCGCGCTTCGCAAGTTCCTCGGCCCTAAGGTCTTTCCTGAGGATCTTCCCTACCGCACTCTTAGGGAGAACCGCTCTGAACTCAACCTCCTCAGGCCACTTATATTTAGCCAGCTTGTCTTTGCAGAAATCAATGATCTCTTCCTGTGTTGCGCTTTCTCCTTCTTTTAGAACAACAAAAACCTTTACTGCCTCTCCTCGGCTTGGATGTGGTACACCAACGGCGCATGCTTCCGCCACTTTAGGGTGCTGAAAGAGCACTTCATCGATATCTCGGGGATATACATTATACCCACCCGATATTATCATGTCTTTCAGCCTATCCACGATGTAGAAATAACCATCCTCATCCATTCTGGCGATATCCCCGGTGTGAAGCCATCCATCACGAAGTGTTTCCTTTGTTTCCTCCGGCTTGCCTTTATATCCTCTCATCACCTGAGGGCCTCTTATGATAAGCTCACCAGATTTCCCTAAAGCCACATCTGTCTTCCGGTCATTGATGTCAACCAGACGGCACTCGGTGTCGGGCATAGGAACTCCGATGCTCCCAGGTTTTGTCTTGCCTTTTGCAAAGGGGTTGATATGTGTTACTGGAGAAGATTCGGTCATTCCAAAACCCTCGCAGATGACAATCCCTGTTTTCTCCTCAAACTTTCGTATCACATCTACGGGCAGCGGGGCACTTCCCGAGAAGCACCCTGTTAGATATGACAGATCAAGGTCTTTGATCTTTGGATGATTGAGAATCCCTATGTACATGGTCGGCACCATGGGAAGAAATGTCGGTTTGAACTTTTCGAACGCCTCAATGAGCTGATCAGGCTGTGGCTTGGGAACTAATACGTTTTCCCAGGACATGAACACAGCATAATTCATTGATGTGGTTAGGCCGAACACATGGAAAAACGGTAATGCTCCCAGCATGACTTCATTCCCTCTCTTCTGATTGGGAAACCATGAAGCGACCTGCTGGACATTCTTACTCAGGTTACTGTGAGTAAGAACGACACCCTTGGAAACGCCCGTCGTGCCACCCGTGTACTGATATTGTGCAATATCGTCCAATTCGATTTTTACCACAGGCGGTTCGGGCTCAGTCTGTGCAATAACATCTTCCCATCGGTACACATTCTCAGCCTGATTGAAATCGACGGCAAGCCCCAGCTTCTTTGCAATCTGCATGCCTTCGGGAAAAGGCAGGTATTCGCCAATGGATGCAACTACAATCTGCTTGATAGGGGTCTGAGGCCTCAGACTTATCATCCTGTTTGCTACGAGATCGATTGTGATAAGGGCCTTTGCACCCGAATCGTTAAATTGATGAAGAAGTTCCTTGTCCGAGTACAGAGGATTATTCATGACCGCAATGCCGCCAATTCTTAAAATAGCATAGTACGCCACCACACATTGGATGGTGTTGGGAAGGAGAATCGCTATACTGTCACCTTTCTTGATGCCGAAATCAGACAGACATCTTGCAAAACGGTCAGTCATATCTTTAAACATCTCATACGTCAGTGTGTATCCCATGAAATTAAGAGCCATTGTATGGGGGAATTCCCGGGTAGACCTTTCGAGAAAATCGGGAATACACAGTTCTTCATAGGCAATCTTTGCCTGCACTCCTTCCGAATATGATGACAACCATGGCTTTTCATTGTAACCCATCTCTATCTCCTTTCATTGTCTAATTAACTCCGTAAAGCTTATGGAAATATTGTTTATGCCCTTAGCTATACAGCAGCGCGGCCAGATCATGGAGCCCGTTCTCCTCGAGGATGTCTCTTTCCGGTATACCCTTTACCGAGATCCTTCTCAGCTGGTAGAAATCAGCCAGCATAAAGTCCATGTCAGGCACGCTCCCGTCCACTGGGCCTTCGGCCATGGGCATGGTCATCCTTATAGGAAACGCTTCGTCCTTCTGGTTATACACGTTACCCAGACCGACAATTGCTTCAAGCGTATTAACCATAATAACCTCCAATAAATTTCTTATAAAAATTATATATCAGTTTTTTAATACAATATAAATTTATCGATTGTCAATTGTTTTTATAAAAATTTATTTGATATTTCATATCAATACGTTATATGTTTTATATTACTTCAATTTATTTTTTATTATTATCATATTTTTTATTATTAACTATTATAGTATATCAACTATATAGTATTAATTTAATTGTAATCACTCTGTCCGGATTTAAAGATTTCCAGTATTCCGTTGAGTGTCTCACTGATCTTCGTGCTCATGTTTTGTCTCCTTTCTTTCATTTTCATTTTTTTCAATTTCGTTTTTAAGAATTCGATTGACGAGGATAGTCATTTTGACTCTTTCTCTTTTTGCCCATGAGTAAAGATAGGGCACTAATTCTTCCGAGATTTTGGGTGAATACATAAAACCTCCTTTCTATTTAAATTTTTAAAGACTTAACTGTTTTGGAGTTTTATCTGTCCCTTGCGGTTCCAGATGATTCCGTTTTCAAGGTACTGGCTGTAACAGGCTCCCAAGACCTTGTTGGGCATTTTGGGGAAGACTTCTTGAGAGATGCAGAAAAGCTTTTGAAGCCGTTTGGCTTCCAGACGAGGGCATTGCCGGTGCCGCATAAAAAAAATGATCTGGCCGGGAGTTCCGGCATAATTTTTCCGGAGCTTCTTTTCGATCTGGCTGTCACTCATGTGACCGTTGTCGAGCTCCAGACGATAATGCAGAATGATGGCATCAGAGGGTCTTTCAAAAGAAACATCGAGCGAGCCTCTTTTATGCAGAAATTTCCCGATGACATCTCTCAGACAGACGTCATGACTGAAAAGGAAGGTCGGCAGGGATTTGGCCGAAAGCGTGTAGGCATATTGGCCGTCCTGGTTCCGGATGCGTTTCAAACGGAGGGCCCGGTCTTTCTCCCGGAGCATTTCAGACAGCTCTGACGAGTAGACCTTGAGGATTCGGCGGTTGCATCGGCCTTCCAGAAAGAAGGCGACATTGCGGGGCGTTGCCCAGTGAACCTCTTTGATGAACCAGCGAATGCGGTTCCTTTTTGTCATAATATGAGAAGACGGGGCGGGGGCCTGGGGCGTAAGCCCCAGCACATGGTTTCATGATGTCTCGTCTTTAGCGTGTGTCTGAAAGCATGTGCTGGGGATTTGATGGGCTCTGCATATCAAGCCCCAGGTCCCTCTGCCCCAACTTATTAATGCTTAACGGCGGCCTTTTATCGCTGTAAAAGTGCTGTGCCGGAAAAGAAGTCTAACTGGGGAGGTAGTAGACTGCTCTACTAAAAGTCCTACTAAGTGGGCTACTATTTATCATCTGATTCTTGAGGCGGAAGGATCGGCAATTGTCCGGCTTTCATATCCGCCTGCCACTTCTCAAAAATGATTTCGGCAAGGTAGTAAAGCTGGTCCCGGATTTCCAGAGCCTCCTCGTCGGAAATACTTGGATCATTCAGGGTCTTTTTAATTTGTTCTAAAGTAAGCATTAGTTGAAATAGAAATTTCTTAATTTAACCAGGGCGCGCTGAAAAGCTTTCCGCTCGGTCGTAGTTAATTCCAGGTCAGCAAGTTTTTTAACCAGCGCTTTCTTCTCGTTGTTGGTAAAAACGTCTTGTTTGAAGAGACGTGAAAGATCCACCCTGAGACCGATGGCCTCGGTGTCCATTTTGCAGTAAAGTCCGAGGTCGTACTCAAAATGAGTTGACTCGTCTTCCTCATCCTCTTTCTCCCGTAGTTCGTCTAGGGAGATTTCCTCGACGGGAAGACGTTTGTAGATGATGCTCATGGATTTGGATTTAAGAATTAAAAAATAGGGAGCAAAAAATGCTAGCGGCAATAACAAAAGAACGCTCCGCGGGAAATCCGGATGAAGGCTGTTTTTTTCATTACCACTGGCCCTCCGTTATGCTAAAATCCTTATGATAATAAAGAAAACAGTTCCCGACGCGATGCAAAATCATGTCAAGTTTGGTATTTATTTTATTACCCCAGGCTTTTATTGCGCATAAAAAGCCACTTTCTGGCTGTTAAGCCAAGAAGGGTAAGATATATTTGATTGTTAATTTACAGAATGAAACTTAGTATTGTAGTGGATAGGCTGGATTTGTCAATGTTGGCTAGCTTTCGGTTATCCACTCCTGTATTTTACATTATAGCAACCTTTTACTGATTTTGTGACAATAAAGAAGTTCAAGTTCAGTATGGGGTCTGTCGTCAATAGTAAACACCACATATTTTATTCTGCCAGTTATTTTTACATAGAACTATCATTCAAAAACGGCTGGAGATAAAAAACAAAGACTGGCCCGTTTTCTTTTTCGATTATAAAAATTCTCCATTTACTCTTTTATATCCTTGATCGCCCCTTGCCTGGTATTATATCGGCAATGGTGGTTCTGCTCGTTTTTGAGATTACTCTCCAAACTTCCGGCCTCATCAGCTTGATCCAAATTCGAAATTCTTCCGTAGGTGCAAAATTCATTTTCCTTCTCCTATAATTAGGTTCTCTATAGTTCCGGCGGTATTGCAGATGGACAATAGCATCAGGAGAAATCCTCAAATGCAATGACGCAAAGAACAAAAATCACCACTGACCCGTTTTCAGGTATTCATCCATTGCTGCAGCGGCCTTTCGTCCCGCACCCATGGCCAGGATAACCGTTGCGGCGCCGGTCACAATATCGCCGCCTGCAAAAACGCCTTTCCTGCTCGTCTTTCCCGTTTCGGGATCAGCAACAATATAACCGGGTTTCCTGAGTTCCAAACCTGGTCGGCTCTGGGTCAGGACCGGGTTCGGGCCCTGTCCAATGGCAACGATAACAACATCCACCTCGATGATCGTGGTGGATCCTGGTATGTCCATGGGTTTGCGTCTTCCCGAAGCATCGGGTTCACCCAGTTGTTGCTTAACCACTTCGAGTCCCGTTACCCATCCATTCTCATCACCCACGACTCTGACGGGGTTTGTCAGGAGTTGGAAATCAATTTCCTCTTCTTCGGCGTGATGGGCTTCTTCCGCCCGTGCCGGCATTTCCGCCCGGGAGCGCCGGTAAACCAGATAAACCTGATCCGCGCCCAGTCGCTTCGCCACCCTCGCGGCGTCCATGGCAACATTGCCGCCGCCAATGACAGCAACCTTTTTCCCCATCCGCACCGGCGTGTCGTAATCCGGAAAGAGATAAGCCTTCATCAGGTTTGACCGCGTGAGAAACTCATTGGCCGAATAAACGCCATTCAGGTTTTCACCGGGGATGTTGAGGAAGTAAGGCAACCCGGCGCCGGTTCCGACAAAGATGGCCTCAAAACCCTGAGCAAAGAGTTCATCAATCGTAACAGTTTGTCCGACAATCACATCCACCTTTATTTTTGCACCAAGCTTGCTGACATAATCCACTTCCCTCTGGACGATGGCCTTCGGAAGACGAAATTCCGGGATGCCGTAGACCAAAACGCCGCCGGCTTTGTGAAGCGATTCAAAAACCGTCACATCATGGCCTTTTTTGGAAAGTTCGCCGGCAACGGTAAGACCGGAAGGTCCCGCGCCGATAACAGCCACCTTCTTTCCGGTCGGTTTAGCAGCTTCAGGCACTCTGATATCGCCATGATGGGCTTCATAATCGGCAGCAAAACGTTCCAGTCTTCCAATGGCCACCGGTTCGCCTTTCTTGCCCAGAACACATTTTGCCTCGCACTGCGTTTCCTGCGGGCAGACGCGGCCGCATATGGCCGGGAGAGCATTCGTATCTTTTATCGTATGGATGGCACCCATAAAATCGCCTTCCGCCATTTGCTTAATGAAGGATGGGATGGCAATGTTCACGGGGCAGCCCTCCACACAGGGCATTTTTTTGCACTGCAGGCAACGGAAGGCTTCCCGGATTGCATTCTCTCTCGTATAGCCGAGGGCAACCTCGTTGAAGTTCTGAATCCGCTTTTTCGGATCCTGCTCAGGCATTCTTTCACGCCTTTTCGTTTTCTTCTTCAACTGTTCCGCCTGGAATTCAAGCTTGCACTGATGGTCCCACAAAGCACGCCGTTCTTCGCGGTTATACATTTTCTGCCGGTCGATCAGTTCCTTGAAGTCCACCTGATGGCCGTCAAATTCAGGTCCGTCCACACATACAAATTTCGTTTCCCCGCCGATGGTCGCGCGGCAGCAGCCGCACATACCGGTTCCATCCACCATGATGGTGTTCAGGCTGACGATCGTGCGGATATTGTAAGGCCTGGTTACATCCGTTACGGCGCTCATCATAATCACAGGACCGATGCCGACAACTTTGTCAATCTTCTCTCCTTTTTCAATGAGCTCTTTCAAAATATCGGTAACAAAGCCGTGGTGGCCATAGCTTCCATCGTCGGTTGTGACATATAATTGTGTACTAACGGCTTTCATTTCGTCTTCCAGAATCAGCATTTCTTTTGACTTGGCGCCGATGATGGAAATGACCCTGTTACCCGCCTCATGGAGGGCTTTTGCTATCGGCAGAACCGGAGCAGCGCCCACGCCTCCGCCCACGCAGACCACGGTCCCGAATTTTTCAATGTGGCTGGGTTTTCCCAGGGGGCCTACAACATCAAGGATGGTTTGCCCTGTTTCGTAATTTTCCATTTTCCGGGTGGATGACCCGACCGCCTGGAATATGACGCTGATCAGGCCGGCTTCTCTGTCATACTCCATCACGGTCAGGGGGATGCGTTCCGCATAATCATCCGCCCGCAGGACGACAAACTGGCCTGCCTGAACTTTCCTGGCAATGTCGGGCACATAGAGTTTAAAAAGAGTGAGCTTAGGCGCCGGTGTACGTTTTTCAACAATTTCATTTAATTTTAGCTCTCTGGCCATAATTTCTCCCTTATTCATATTGCAGGGCATTATTCCGATGCCCGCTGCTGTTCTTTTTTAACAGGCAATTTTATAGTAAAGGTCGTGCCTTTTCCAACTTCGCTTGCGACATCGATGCGCCCATAGTGTGATTCCACGATTCTTTTCACAATGGACAGCCCCAGGCCTGTTCCGGTTACGTACCTGGTTTCAGGACTGTTGACGCGGTAAAACTCATCAAAAATTCTGGAAAGATGTTCCTGGGCTATTCCAATGCCTGTGTCGGCAATCCTGATATTCAGGGAATGGTCGGCCGAATCCGCGGATATTGTAACCTTGCCGTTCTTGACATTATAGTTGATGGCGTTCGAGATGAGATCTGTAAATAACACTTCCAATTCCACACGATCCGCTTCCACGAGCGGCAGTTTCTCCGGCAGGTTCGTTTCAAAACTGATTTCATTCGCCTCGCCCCGGTTCTTCAGAAGTTCCACGCTGCCTGTAAGAATGCCCGTCACATCCAGCAATTCCTTTTTTCGCTCAACCCGCTTGTTCTCCATCCTGCTGAACTGAAGAAGGTCATTCACGAGATCGAGGAGCGAGTGTGTTCTGGCTTTGGCCCGCTCCAGCATCTGGCGATTCGTCCGGGGGTCGGTGCCGGCGGCGCCGCTTAAATAGGCTGAAAGATAACTCTCCACGGCGGAGAGAGGCGCGCGCAATTCATGGGTGACCATGGAAATAAACTGGGACTTGACCTGGTCGAGTTCTTTCATGCTTGTTATATCCCGGAGGGTGCTCACGACGCCGAGTTCCAGGCCGTGTTTGTCGCGGATGACGGATACATTGATCATCAGTGTTTTCGGTTCAGGTTCTTTGATCTCTATTTCTTCGGAAATGGCCGTATATTGCGAAGAGTCCGGCAATAAAGCCCTGTCGATAAGGGCGACCAGGCTTTTTTCGTGAATGATCTCCCCAATATCCTTGCCCGCTTCCAGTTTCCCGTTCAGATTAAGCATCTTGACTGCCGCGGGATTCCAGAGAACCAGCTGATGTACCTTGTTCATCACAAGGATACCATCCGCCATCGAATTCACGATGGTATGGCTTTTGGATTCCTCGCGGGCGACTTCCAGGAGATGCTGATCTCTCTCTTCCATGAGCTTTCTGGCCTTCAGGCTAAGAAGCCTTTTTTCGAGACCCCTGTTCACGACGGCGAGAACCTGGTCGGGCGTAAACGGCTTCGGTAGATAGTCGTAGGCGCCATGCTTCATGGCATCAACGGCCGTTTCGATGGTAGCGAATCCGGTAATCACGATTATGATGATTTCCGGGTCGTACTCCCGAACCTTGTCCATCATATCGAGACCGCCCATGACCGGCATCATCAGATCAACCAGAATGAGGTCATACGGTTTGGACCCGACGAGATTAAATCCCTCGGCGCCATTTTCGGCTACATCGACCGTGAAACCTTCACTTGCGAGGATGCGGCGGCACCCTTCCCGGATGCCCCGCTCATCGTCAACAACGAGTATATTTGCCTTTTCAGCCATCGTCCACTTCTCTAGCCTGTTGATCCTTTTTATTCCTGCGCTTTTCTCGCCAGGAGTTCGTTGACTTTCTTTATCAGATCTTCGGGCGCCAACGGTTTGCTGGCATAATCATCGGTTTTCATCCAGTAGCCGTCGAGTTGTTGCGAAAATTCCGTACCCGTTTCGCTTCCCACTGCCGTTAGCATCAGGATGGGAATGTTTTTGTTTGCCGGATCGGCCTTAATCGTTTTGGCCACAGTAAAACCTGAATCATGTTTTTCCATCATCAGGTCCAGAACAATCAGGTCCGGCTGTTCAGACCTGATCCGGTCAATACCCTCAGCGCCCGAATAGGCGGCAACAACCTCGAAACCGTTATTTTCGAGGACGGCCTTATTCAGGTCAATAAAATCAATATCGTTGTCAACCAGTAATATTTTTGCCTTTTTACTCATGGTTTCCTCTCCCTGCCGTTTCATGAAATCTTGAATGCTTATCCGTTTGCCGTTACGTCACCCCTGCCGTTTCCGCAATGGCGGTAACCGGCAAGGTAATAATAAATGTTGTTCCTTTTCCCAACTCCGTTTCGACATCAATCTTTCCCTGATGGCGCTCGACGATGCCATAGGATATCGCCAATCCCAAGCCTGTTCCTTTTTCCTTGGTTGTAAAAAAAGGATGAAAAAGGTTAGCCATGACCTCGGGGGTAATACCCGGACCGCTGTCGGCAATCCTGACCTTGACCTGCTTCGTGTCGAAGGTGGTGCTGATTGTTAATGTGCCGTTGCCCCCCATGGCCTGGGCGGCATTGAGGATGATGTTGAGAAAGACCTGTTTGAGTTGCGTCTCATCAGCGATGATGGTCTGCAAATCCGAAGCCAGGAATTTTTTGATCTCAATGTTGAGGAACAATGACTGATTGACAAGCAGGTTCAACACATCGTCCAGAATATCGTTGACATTGATTTCGTAAACCCGGAGCTTTTTTTCCCTGGCAAAGCTCAACAGGCCCTGGACGATTTCCTTGGCCCGGTTGGTCTCACTGATGACCAGATCAATGTCCTCTTTGCGCGAATCATCAGGCGCCAGACTTTTCTGGAACATATGGGAATAGAGCAGAATCGTGCTGAGAGGGTTATTGATTTCGTGGGCCACCCCCGCCGCCAGTTGACCGATAGACGCCATTTTCTCGGCCCTGATCAGTTGCCTTTGCGCCTGCTCAAGATCCTGGTGCGAGACTTTCAGATCTTCGTGAGATTTTTCCAGCTCATGATAGATTCTTTTGCTTTCCGCCAACAGGTAGGGCAGGCAATATTCCTCATGGGCCATGCCCTGCACAACGGCAATGGCCTTGTCCCGGCACGACGAATAACCGCATGCTCTGCAATCCAGGTTTTGGTGCGGCGGTAGTTTCCCGATTTTCCTGAGCACGGCGCTGATCTCTTCTTCCGTCGGCGTCGGCAGCTTTTGCTCCAGGTTCTGAAAGCTTCTGCTCAGATCGATATGCTTGAACCTGTCCAGTTCCGCCATCGCGCCCGAGGAGTCCTGCTTGTCCATTTCCGACTTTGTATATCGGGCCACAATCTGCCGACTGGCGAGGATGGACAGGTTGCGGTTAGCAAAAGGACCATCGACACAACCATTACAAAAAACGCAATCGAGAAACTTGCCCTGAATATCGCCATGGGCTAATTGCCTGATCGCACTGATCGACTGCCTGTTTCCTCCCGTGAAGCTGATTTCATCGGAGAGTAAGTCCAGACTTTCCCACATGGTACTGGACAGTCCCCCGATAACCGGGATGATTCTGCCCCGGTGCGGTCTCGGGCCTTCGAATTCCGTCTCCGGCAGCGCCGCCTGATCGATTCCGGCTTCATGAACAAGTCTGCGTATGTCATCGAACGTGATGACCTCGTCAATATACCCCGCCACTTCGGGAGTGACCATTTCTCCCATACGGGCAAAGCAGGAAGTGATGTACACCACCTTCCAATCCGCGCCCTTGAGCTCGCGTGCAACCTTGCCGACGGCAATCATTGGAGAAACCACCGGGGCAAGGTTTGGAATCAGTTGGGGGTAATATTTCTGGATATAGAAGACAATGGCCGGACAGAAAGACGATATGATGGGGGTGCTGGTCTCCTCTTGAAGCAGTCTGAAATAGACCCTGCTGATGAGGTCGGCACCGAAAGCCCCTTCCCAGACTTCAGCGAATCCTATTTGCTTGAGCGCGCTTACGACCTGTCGCGGCGTCCCCAGCTCGGTTTCAACAGGAAACGCCGGATCTAGGACAGCGACAATGTTCGTCTTTACGGCCAAAAAATCCTGCACGTTGGAAAAGCCATCATGGTAGGTCAGCGCCCCGTGGGGACACATCCTGATGCAACCCCCGCACATGATGCATCGTTCCGAAATAACCTCAAAACCGCTTTTTCTCGCTTTGATGGTCTTGGTTGGACAAACCCGGATGCAGTAGGAACAACGGCGGCACTTATGTTTATCGACATAAATGTCATAGGGGGTTTTCGTCCTGTTGAACTTCACTCTTGCCATAATTCGTTTACAAGTATGGAAAAACACTAAGCTCTAAAAAAATTTCGACTATCCTGAACTCGATTAGATCAATTGTCAATGCAAAACGAGGAGCATGACGAAAAACTGCTCCGAACGAACCCTTACTGGTCGTGATATGCTAATCATGGACAGTATCCCGGCATCGGTTCCACCGTACACTTCCGGAACCTGAATACCCATCAAAGGAGAAGTTCAACTTCTTCTTTTTTCTTTCTGAGAATAGCTTCCTGAAAGTAAGTGTTAGATAATTTTCAAATTTATACTCTCTTTCGAACAGTAATCATTAATATAAATTTTTTACGTTGGACAAATTTATCATGTTTTATCGGCCGGGCTTTTATTTAAAAGGGGAGAATGCGTCTCAATTAAAATATGAATTGGCTTATTTTTATCTGTATTTATTTCTTTCTTTTTTTCTTCTACTAAGACGGGTTGTCTTCATGCGGGCTGGCGTAACCGTTAGTCCGCATGAAGACTTGAAAATACTTATGCGATCTTATCTTCCCATCCGAGATCCTTGAGCACCTGCGCATAGATTTTCGCCACCTGAGGGAGCTTGGGCGCCAGCTTCAGCAGGCCAGTGGCCGACCCCTTCACAATGATCTTCTTCCGTGCTAAGGCCTGTATTGGGTTGAGCTTGTTTGACCAGGATCTGTGAGCATCATCTGCGGAAAGGCTCATGACCATATCCGGGACATCCTTCGGTTTTCCGGGTCCCGTCGCCAGCTCCCCAGGCTTGGCACATAGCCAGAATGAGCAGTCCGGGCCATCCTGCGTATAGTCGAACCAGATGAGCTGGTTCACCCCTTCCATCGCCTTACCCAGGTCTGGATCCTTCATTGCTGTTTCAAAGAGCTTCACAAATGCCTTTATCGGTTCACTTTGATCTTTCCAGTATTCCATTGTTTCCTCCTGTGATGGTATTTTCTAACTATTATAAAGTAATCTCGGCTCGGACACGAGCAGTTCAGAACCTTGAGGTTCGCTCCCAAATTAAATTATTGGAAACTAAATCATTCGATCTTCCTTCAATTGCAGCACCAGGTTGCGTCCTGCCTCGGCTGGCGTGCCTCCTAAAATCCGGCATTGACGCAGTTTAAGTTCGGGAGCATAGATTCGTTTGCGCCTCAGGCGCGCAGAAGGGAGCGTCGCCAATCCGATATCTTTTAATCCCCAGGTGTGAACAGGTTTTTGCTTCGCTTCACGACGTTGAATCATTGTGGGGTAGCGCAACTCTCCCACTTCATTGCTGGCCACGATCACCGCGGGGATGGGAGCCTTTACCACCTCATAGCCATTCGCCAGCACGCGCTCGATCCGTATGTCGCCGTCTCGTACTACTACCGCCTGCGCAAGTGTGACTACAGGACGATCAAGGAGATGACCCAGTCCGATGCCAACCTGGCCGTCATTGAAGTCCGCGGCTTGGCGACCTACGATAATCAAATCATAAGGCAGCTTGTTTATTACGGCCGCCAGAACATGCGCAGTAGCAAAACTGTCAAGCAATCCGGCTTCCAGGCTTCCGTCTTCCACTTTTACCAGTTCGTCCGCGCCGGCGGCCAAGGCCTTGAGCATGACCGCATTTGAGATGCGTTTGCCTATGCTCAGCACACTGATCTTCGCCCCGCCGGGCGACACATCCTTTATGCGTAATGCCATCTCCAGGGCATTTTCATCAAAAAGACTTAATACCGGCGGAATTCCACGCGGTTCAACCATACCGCTGGATTGATTGATTTCAAAGGCATCCCGTGGACCTTCCGGGTCGGGAACCTGTTTCATGCAAACGATGATATGCATACAACCCCCTTTTAGGTGATAATCTCACGCAAGGTTTCTGTGATGACCGGCACGACCTCCTCATAATTGCCTACCACGCCATAATCAGCAACCTTGAAGATGTTGGCCTGCGAATCTTTGTTGATGGCCACGATAGTCTTGGAACCTAACATTCCGGCCAGATGCTGAGTTGAACCGGATATGCCGACGGCGATGTAGAGTTCGGGCGCAACGATTTCACCGGTCTGGCCAATCTGGGTCTTGGGCGATATCCAACCGAGATCACAGGGTGGACGGCTGGCGCCAATGGCGGCACCAAGAGCATCGGCCATGCTTTTAAGCAATTCAAAACCTTCGGTCTTTCCAATGCCTCGTCCGCCGGCCACAATTCTCTGGGCCGAGCCTAGTTTGATGTCATCACTATCTTCTTCGATCCACTCTTCCACGGTTGTTCTGTCTGATTCCTGAGACAGGGTAATGGATAGAGGAATAATCTCTCCGTAAGGAATGTCCGAGGCTGACAGTGGCGCGAAGGCCCGCGGCCTCAGTGTTATCAACGCAGGGGTTGTCAACGGAACATAGACGGCCATGACATTGCCGCTGTAAATCGGCTTGATAAAGGCAATCTCACCGTTCGACATTTCAATATCAACACAGTCTGATATGAGTCCCGCTTCCAGATCCCATGCCAGTCGCGGAGCCAGGTCACTGCCGATGAGCGTATTGGCCATCAGGATGACGGTCGGCGTCTCTGTCCGGCAGACTTCGCCCAAGGCCCGGCAAAAGTATTCGCCGTGATATGATTCCAGTAAAGGGTGCTCCACAACATATACACGATCAACACCATACTGCCGCACATGGTCAACTGTATCCGATATGGTCGCGCCTCCTATGAGGGCGACGGCAAGTTCACCTTTGAGTTCCTGCGCCACCTGTTTGCCGGCCCTCAGGACCTCGGCCGCAAGGGGGTGCAAGGCTCCCCGCTCCGTCTCCAGAAACACTAAAATATTTTTTTCAGTTGGCATAAGTACCTCACTTTTGTGACGCCGAGAATACTCGGGTAACAGTCCAAGCATCTCATTCCAGGCTCATAGCCGGACTGTCAGGAATACCTCCCGGCAGTCCGGCTCGTTGCTAACTCTTTTTGTATAGTCCACGGCGAGATTTTATAGACAGAAAGCGGTGGTTGCTTCTTGGTGATCTTCATTTCATCCATCTTCTTTGCCTGCCACATAGAAAGAAGATTCCGAGAGCAGATTTGGATCGAAGGCTGCCTTGATCTTCCTGATGTATTTCACGAAATCATGTGTTAAAAGGGGTCTTGCTGCCTTTTGTGCAGATTCTTTATAGCTGAGAGCATTCTCAAGACTGTTGATTCCGAGCCTCCACTTGGCGACCATCTCATCGCCTTTTTCAAGGCATTCTACGGCCTTCTTCGTCGATTCCAAATCAGCAGGATCATAGAATATAATCGACTCGCAGTGTCCAACGCCATCTCCATAGACGATCTGCCAGACGCTTTCTGTATCCAATTTTAATATTTTACCCGAATCCATGGCGTCTTTAAGGAAACCCTTGTAGGCTTTCGTTACCAGATCGAAAGAGGAATCGATAGATTCTTCACCAACCGCTGCAAGGGCAAATGAACCTGTCATTCTGAAAGCCGAGCGTGTCATAAATTGACCTGTCAACATGGAGTTGAGGAGTATGCCCTCATCCTTTTCTCCCAGAGGGAAATCTGTCCCCCCTGTCTGATCGATGATCATCCCGAGAAGCTTCTTTTTATATTCCATTTCTCTCTCAGAGCTCGCATCAAGCCCTATGATCAGAGAGAAGGAAGCTGTTTCCTGGTCTTCTTTCGACATGCTCTCCATGAGTTGGGCAAGTTCACTGTTGGTTTCAGTTTGAGCCATAGCCAAGAGAAACATCCCCGGTCTTTCGAGGCCGAAGCAGATTGCCTCTTCATAGATCAGGTGTACGAAATCCTTCATCTGCTTTATCCCGGGAAACGCCACCACGTGCATTGAAAATCCCTCTGGTATTTTCATTTCGTAATTTGGTGCACGTCCGCCAACCTCAAACTTTTTTGGTCCGTAATGGGGATAGAGTTTCGTGGCCACCTTGGTGAAGATGCCCAATCCCCCGTTGGCGCCCCCATAACCTCGTAATGCCCCCCGCAAGCTAATTCCAGGGCCGTCTCCGTTGATCCATCCTGCATCACATCCGAGCGATCCCAGCCGGAGTATCTCTCCGTCAGGAAGAACCCATTCCACGCCCAGCAGGTTTCTCCCGCCGTAATCGGTGCTGATGCTCTGTGGGCCACTGCCCATGTGGGCTGCGGTACCGGTGAGAATGGAAGCGCTGGGTCCAGCACCCAGGACATTCGGCCGAAGCCCTTTCTTGATCGTTTCCACAAAGAGCTCCGCCTGTGAAACGTAGGGTTCTACCACAGCGATCCGGTTTTTCTCATCGATTTCGATTATTCTGTTCATTCGCCTTAGATCAATGGGAAGAAACGGTTCGGCTGCAGTTAGCGCCACCACCTCAAAACCTGTCGCAAAGGCCTTGTATTTGACGTTATAGCGGTTGCAGACCCTCACGATCGCCTGGATTTCCTCGACCGTCTCGGGCATGATCACTGCGTGGGGCCGTGTGGAAAATTTGTCTCCATTTGTCATGAGCTCGGTTCCCCATACAAAACAGTAGGTATCGAGCACCTCGGGGTTCTGCGTGATGTATTCCGACCCAACAATATCTTCCAATGCCTGATAGGTATCTCTAGTAAAACTCATCATATCACCTCCGTCATTTACATCGCCTGGGCCACAAGGTCGATGATATCGTAAATTTTCATCTCACTACCCGAATCCACAACAGCATCCATAAAGTTGTGTTTGCACCAAGGGCAAGCGCTGACGAGCGCCTCTGCCCCAACAGCTTCGGCTTCCTTAAGCCTCTTTGCTGCCGTTTCCATTGCAAAATCAGGGAATGCTTGCTTAACACCGCCGCCAGATCCACAGCACCATGCATATTCCCGTTTCCTAGGCATCTCGACCATTTTAAGGCCTGGTATGGAACCAAGAATATTTCTCGGGATGTCGTATGCCCCCCTTCCAGTACGTTTATTTTTCGGTGGATCATATATTATGGACTGACCCAGAACCTTGACCTCACGACCTTCCCAGTGCACCCATGGCTCGCTCAGCCTTCCCAGATGGCAAGGATCATGATAGGCGACAGTTATGGGAACAGACTTCTTGAGTGTTATTTTCCCATCGCTTATAAGACGATCAAGGAACGTCGAGATATGGAGTATCTCCACCTGAGATGTAATCTTCTCTTTATCATAGAGCACACTGAATGCCTGGAAGCACTCGGCACAGGGGGTGACAACAGTCTTGATGCCTTTTGCCTTCCAGAGGTCGGATTGACTCTGTGCGTACTTCAGAAACTCACCTTTATAACCCATTTCATAGCTCCTGCCTCCACAGCAGACTTCCTCCCGCCCCATGATACCTACATCGACTCCAGCATTTAAGAGAAGCTTGAGGCCTGCCCGCGCTGTCGGATGAAGTTCCTTGTCAAAGGAGTATCGGCAGCCTGCATGGAAAAGAACCTCGGCCTTCTCGGTGCTCAAATTCTTGACAGCGATCCCTTCCGCCCAGTCCCCGCGCTCGCTCTTCAGTCCGAGCATGGTATTGTCTTCTTTCTTCAGACTCTCCATGACCTCTGTATGAGCATCGAGGAGCTGTCCTGTCTCCACGCACCTGAACCGGAGGCACTGCAGGACTTCATAGGGCTCGAGGTCTCTTTCGACCTTGCAAGAGACGTCGCAGCCGCCGCACATCTGGCACTGGTAGACCATGTCGGCAAACGACTCGCTCATCTCGGTCCGTCCCTGAAGTAAAGACAGTGCTGCAATCTGCTTCCCCCCTCCTGACCACCCATGGAAATGGTACTTTTCTATACTTGGACATACGCCCGTGAAACGTAAGTCGCTCATTACCGGGTGAGGTATCCATTTGCAATATGAGCAACGTGTGCACCGCATCATATTATTCTTATAGTCTTCTAATATCATAACCATTCCTCCTTGATCGTTTGCGTATTCACAAAGTATCTAGTCAGGCTAAAAGCATAGCTTCCCAGGATTCATGATGCCGTTTGGATCGAATATCTGTTTGATCTTCCTCTGACCGAGAACCGTTTGGATGTCCCGCCCGTAAGCAACTGAGCTCCACTCACCATACGGCCGTGAGAAGAACCCGCCCATTTTCGCGATCTCAACAGCAACCTGATGCATGAGTTCCTTCATTTTTTTCTTGTCATCCGGATTGTCCGACGCGTAAGGGCAATTGAATTCGAGATGGCAATTGGTGCCTTGAACACACGGTTGGATATAAACCCCGATATTCGAAGGATCGTATTCATGTGCGACTGCCAGCTCTTTCATTTTTTTGATAAATCCATCGGCCTTGTCCATGGTCGTAAGGAAGAACAGATCACCGCTTCCCCCGCTGTATCGCTGTTTCCAATACATTCCGCCGCAAGGATGGAAGAGTACTTTCGCAGCTTCAACATCTATTCCCGGGATCTTGGCCTTAAGCTTAAGCCCTAATTGTCGTGCCAGCTCTGCAACTTCTTTCTCCTGATATCCGATCTTTTCCGCAGGCAAAAGACCGGCTCCGTCTATGCCGAGCACTAGAATCCAAGGAGGAAGATCTGCTTTCAGAGAAACAATCTCTTCTTTTTTTTGGTTGAGTGCAGACGCAAGATCTGACCTGTTGAGAATGAATAAATCTTCTCCCAACTTCTTGTAAGTTATCCGATATGCCATCTCAATCAGCGGGACGAGGGAAGCGCTCGAAACAAGGTATATCTTCTGTGCCTTGGGCAATGGCCGGCATCTGACGGTTCCCCAGGTAACGATCCCCATGGTGCCCTGAGCACCCTGGAGCAGGCGGTTGAAATCAACCTGACCTGGTCCCATCCCCCTCATGAGGGCGCGCCCGGCAAGTAGTTGCTCTTCCACACTACCCGGACCTCCTGCTGATCCGGTCCAAAGGATCTCGCCATTTCCATACACCACCTCGACGCTGCAGAGCGGATCCATGGACTCCCAGTGGAAGCGGGGAGCGGTTGTCGGTTGCCTTTCAAGAAAACTGGTGAGGACAGATTTCGACGATCTCGGCATGAACGGCATGAGGGGAGCCAAACCTTCTTTATGAAGAGCCGGAATCAGCTCGGAAAATGTAACGCCCGGCTCGATGGTGGCAACCCTGTTGCGCCGGTCGATCCGTATGATCTGTTTCAAACCGCTGAGATCGACGATGATGGATCCTCCCACCTGCGGGACAGTATCTCCGTTAAAATGTGGGGGTCCGGAACTAACAGGTATCAGGGGCGTCGATGTCTCATTGGCCCATTTGATGATGAGCTCTACTTCACCGCGATTCCTGGGCTTAACAACACTTCCAGGGCGAACAGGAAGAGTAAAACTCTCATCGCTGGAGTAATCGCTGAGGATTTCTCTCTGGTTATACACGTTACCCAGACCGACAATTGCTTCAAGCGTATTAACCATAATAACCTCCTTGAATTTTATCTGAACTTATGTATCAGTTTTGCCATGCCCTTTCGTTTTTGCAAACACCGCTGCCCCGAGCGCCCCGATGATCTGGGGATCCATGGGGAGCCGGGTCACCTCCATGGCGATGATTTTGGTCAGTGCCTTGATGAGGTCCCGGTTCTTGGCACACCCGCCGGTGACCGTTACCTGCGGCTTCATGCCGATCCGCCTTGTCAGATCCCGGAAAGCAGACATGTCCACCCTTGGTGAGCCTTACTTGTTTCCTCCCAGGGTGTCTTTGATGGCTCTGACAGCAATTTTCCCGGCGCGTTTGACTGCGTACTGCGCAGCCTTAAGCGGGAGGGTTTCGAATTCGCTGCCGAACGCATTGCGGACCTTCTTGAGTGTGATCGCATCAAACATGCATTTGGTCGTACACACGCCACAGCCGACGCACTTGTACTCGTCAACCTGCACGGCGCCACAACCGAGGCAACGCGCGGTTTCCATCTTCATCTGCTCTTCGGTGAAGGTCACGCGACTGTCCTTGAAGGTTTTTCTATTTTCCGGATTGTGGCCAACCAACTGTCTGGGTGTGTTGTCAAAACCCTCGATCACGAGGTTGTCCTTATCGAAGATGTGATATTCTCTGCGGTCGCGGCCGAAGACCAAACTCTGACCGGGCTGCACGAAGCGATGAATCGAGATTGCGCCTTGCTTGCCGGCCGCAATCGCGTCGATCGCATACTTGGGCCCGGTATAGACATCGCCACCCACAAAGATGTCCGGCTCAGATGTCTGATAGGTGAAGCCGTCAGCCTGGGTCGTGCCATTATGGTTGAGCTTAACCTTGCTGCCTTCCAATATCTTGCCCCATTCGATGGACTGGCCTACCGAGAGAAGCACAAAGGTGGCTTCGACGAACTTGGTGTCCTTCTCGTCGTACCGAGGATCGAACTTGCCGTTCTGGTCAAAGACCGAAACGCACTTCTTGAATTCGACGCCCTTTAGCTTGCCTTTTTCAACGACGATGCGCTTGGGTCCCCAGGAATTGTTGATCGTGATGCCTTCTTCCTCCGCCTCCTCGATTTCCTCGTTCAAGGCCGGCATCTGCTCGCGGCTCTCGAGGCAGAACATATCCACCTTGCCTGCGCCGGTTCTGACTGCGGTTCGGGCTACATCGATGGCGACATTACCGCCGCCAATGATAATAACGTTGCCGTTGAGCTTGATCTCCTTGCCCAGATTAACATTACGCAGGAAATCCACGCCGGCGATGACTCCCTCGGCGTCCTCTCCCTCGATGCCCAGCTTTCTGCCTCCCTGCGCGCCGATGGCAATATAGAAGGCTTTAAAGCCCTGTTTCCTGAGGTCAGCAAGCGAGACATCCTTGCCGATCTCGATACCGGCCTTGAATTCGACACCGAGCTCTTTAAGGACGTCTATCTCGGCATTGACGACGTCCTTTTCAAGCCTGAAGGACGGAATGCCAAGGGTCAACATGCCGCCAAGCCTCTTCTCCTTTTCATAGACAGTGACCTTGTAGCCGTCTATCGCCAGGTAATAAGCGCAGCTGAGACCGGCCGGGCCAGCACCGATGACAGCGATGGGCTTGCCGTATTCGTGCATCTTCTTCGGAACGAAACGGGTGTTTTTATTGAGGTCCTTGTCTGCGATGAACTTCTTGATCTCATCGACCGCAATCGGATCATCGATGTCGCCACGGGTACATTCGGATTCACAGGATCTCGGACAGATACGGCCGCAGACCGCCGGGAATGGGTTCTCCTTCTTGATGAGCTCCAGGGCTTCTTTGTACTTGCCCTGAGAGGCGAGCTTCACATAGCCCTGGACCGCGATGTGGGCGGGGCACTTAGTTTTGCAGGGCGCAGTACCTGTCTCCACAACATTTTGGCGGTTGGTGCGGTAGTCAGAGTTCCACTTGTCCGGGCTCCAGACGCTGTCGACGATTCTGGGCTCTTCCTTGGTCTCCGGCAGCGGGGTCTTGGTGCAAAGCTTCTGACCGAGCTTGAGCGCGTTGGTCGGGCAGTACTCCACGCACTGTCCGCAGGCCACGCATTTATCTTTGTCGATCTGGCTCTTGTAGTTGGAGCCTTCAGCGTCATAAGCCTGATAAAGTCCTGACATTCTCAGTCCGAAGCAGGAGCAGGAGCAGCAATTGCAAATTGCTTCGCTTTCACTTGGTCCATCAATATTCACCACCTGATGCACGAGGCCATCTTCTTCGGCTTTCCTGATAACTTCGAAGGCCTCTTCACGGGTAATCTCTCTGGCTCGGCCGGTACGGATATAAAATTGGGCGGCTAAACCCAGAATAAGGCACATATCCTTTTCAAGGTGGCCGCAGCCCTCGCCGAGAATTCTCCTTGAAGCTCGGCAGGAACAGTCCGCAACTCCAAATTTATCGTATTTATTCAAAAAATGAGAGATCTGTTCGTAGGGCACAATCTTAGGGTCTGATGCGATTGCGGTTTCGATTGGAATAACCCTCATCGGACTAGCGCCCATAGGCAGAACAGGGGTGAGATCGGCAAGTCTGAGTCTGGTATACTCCTCGAAGGCCTTGCCGATTTGCGGATATTTCGCCAGCTGCTCCCTGTTGTTGACCATCCATTCCAACATTCCAGGAGCAAAGCCCGGCACCCTAAATCCATCGGTGCCATTCACTTCCCAGACATCGCACACTCCAATCTGGGCCATTTCGAGTAAAAGCTTGCGGGTTACCTCAAGCGGTTTTCCGCATCTCTTGGCGACTTCCGCGGCAGTAAGTCTTTTTCGCAGCCCCATTGACAGAGCCACATCAGCCTGCTCATCACTGACAACACATTCCAGAGCATAGTACTCGGGCGCGTTCTCATCAATTTTGTTTATTCTTCCGGGTAAGCCGCCAGCCATTTTCGCAAGCTGAACAATCTTCTTTCTTACTGCCATAATGATCTCCTCTGTTTTATTTTTGTATTATCCTGGTAAAGCGCATGTTGAAGTCCATAAATGCTGGACATCATCAAAAAGCCTTTTTAAAACCTTGTTTCTCCGGTTCATTTTCAATCCCTTGTCTTCGCGATCCATGGCTGTGAGTCTTTCATACGGACTGGCGTAACTGTTAGTTCGCATGAAGACTTTAAAATACTTATGCGATCTTATCTTCCCATCCGAGATCCTTGAGCAGACAATGCCCACCTCGCCTGGTCAAACAAACTCAGCCCGGTATCAGCCATGGCGCAGAAGAAGATCATTTGTATCAGTTTTGCCATGCCCTTTCGTTTTTGCAAACACCGCTGCCCCGAGCGCCCCGACGATCTGGGGATCCATGGGGAGCCGGGTCACCTCCATGGCGATGATTTTGGTCAGTGCCTTGATGAGGCCCCGGTTCTTGGCACACCCGCCGGTGACCGTCACCTGCGGCTTCATGCCGATCCGCTTCAGGAGCGTGAAGCACCGCTTTGACACCGCGGCATGGATGCCTGCTGCAACGTCTTCGGGCGGGTTCTTCCTGGCCAGCAGGCTGATCACCTCGCTCTCAGCGAAAACGCTGCACTGAGACGTCACCGGTATGACCTTTCCAGCCTTGAGTGAGAGCTCTGAAAAGCGATCGAGGTCCATGCGGAAGATTCGGCTCATGGCTTCGAAGAACCGGCCCGTGCCCGCAGCGCATTTGTCGTTCATGGCGAACTCCAGGACCGATCCATCGCCGTTCAGTGAAATGGCTTTCACGTCCTGGCCGCCTATGTCCACGATGGTCTTGACATCCGGCGCACAGAAATAGGTTCCCATTGCATGGCAGCTGATCTCTGAGATGTTTTCGTTGGCAAACGGGACCTCGTTACGGCCGTATCCAGTGCCCACGAGGTAGGCAAGGTCCTTGTAACCGGCAAGATCCGGGACCTGCGCGCATGCCTTCTCCAAGGCAAGCGTGGACGTAAGCTCCGGATCGATCTCGCTTGGCACTATCGCAGATGCCAGAACATTGCCTTTCTCGTCGATGATGACGGCCTTGCCTGTGGTGGAACCCACATCGCATCCGCCGAAGTATTTCTTTGTCATGATGTTTCCTCCTATCTATTTCGTTTGTAACCTCTGAGATTCTCTCCAGCGTCGAGAGGGCACAAGGCTCCGGGCAACTATGTCGGCCTCATAGGTGGTGTAGAGATCCCTGAGAGTGGCGTGCCAGGTATGATTGCAGGGCGCCCTCACATCGAGGCCGTGAGATTCCTCATTCAATGCCCTATGCGCTGGGCCTTCATCACGTTCTCCATGAAATGATCCACCTGCTGCAGCATATTGTCCTGGGACACAATCCTCGCGTCCATCAGGTCGTAGTCGACCACGAGCAGAGGTATGCTTTCCTTCCGGCATTTCTCCCGGAGTATGCCGATCGCGCTATGAGAGTTCTTGCAGGACATGTGGTTGGCTACTATGATCATGTCGAGATCGAACTGCTTGTAAGCCCGGAAGATGTCGTCGGTGAAGTTCTCCACCGGGCCCCGGGTGTGGCGCACCATGGGCCCTTGCATGATGATGTTGCCCAGGTCCCTGAGCATGGTCTCCGGGGTGGAGGTGTCGATGAAGGGATGATGGTGGTAACTCATGCTGTCCATGAGACACGTGATCCCGTACCTGCGCTCCAGGATGTTGACTAAGTCAGTGTAATGAGGAAACGGCGGGTTCCAAACCACGGCCCGGTGCCGCTCGTTCTCAACGGCCGGGGTCTTGGTGCGCAGATTCTCCTTCGCCAGATTGACCAGCTTCTCGAAGAGCCGGACTCCCAGCGGGTCACCTGGTAACCAGTAGAAATGAAACAAATGGCTCAGGAACACTGCCTCCGCTGCCAGGGGCGCCGGTCGGGCGCGCATCATGTCCCAGAGCTCAAGCTCCAGCTCCATCATGCGGTTCCTGGCCGTGCAGATATCCCTGAGGCGGTCCCATTCCATGCGGCCGGGCGTGTGCTTCTCCAGGAAGGCGATCATGCCCTTGAGGTCCTCCACAAAGAGTTTATCCGCCCGCTCCTCGTAGAATTTGGTCGGGACGTCCAGTCGATAGACGGGGACGCCCCACTTTTGTTGGATGTAGCTGTATACCCCCGCGCCCGCCTCGCAGGGCAGGTTGGTACCCACTACGACAGAACTTTTCGGCAGTTTTCCCTTGCTAGCCATGCCCATGACACTCTTGGGCGAGGAGCAGGCATCCGGGTTGATGCCCAGGTTCTCCGCTTCGTCTATGTATTTATCCATATAATCGTGCTTCACGAACGGCAGCGGGATCCCCAAGAGTTCCAGGAACCACACGTTCAGGCCCATGGCCCTGCCGATCTCCGTCGGTAACATATACGATTGGACGAGCAGGTGCTCAGGATCGTAGATCGCCTTTTCCAGGGTCTGCAACAGGCCCACGACCATAGCATGGGTGACCAGGCACGTGGACTCCAGGTAGGCGCCCTTCCTGCCGTGGGATATCCGCGACATGAACTGCGTGATCCTAAGCAGGGGGAAAAGCCAGGAATAGTTGACGAGCACCCGGATGGTCCCGACAGGTCCCTTTTTGAGCAGGAGCCTTCCCCCAAACTTGAGGATGCTGCCCCAGATGAGGAGCCAGTATTTTGCATAGATCAGAATGTCACCCGGCCTCCTAGACTCAAGGGCGAATCCGGCGATGGAGTTGTGGAAAGAATAGCCGGCAGGTTCCTTCAGGCCGATGAACCGTGATTTTATCCTTGCAGCAATGTCATGCACAGTCATGTCTCACTCTCCTGCTCGTCATTTTCCCATGCTTTCCAGAAAGGCCTGGACCCTGGTACTCAGCTGACCCTCGCTGCTCAGCCGGTATTCACGCTCTAACCTGAGCACCGGGATTCCTTCCTTCCTCAATGCTTCCACCAGGGGTACCGCTTCAAGCCCCCAGTGGTCGCAGAATTTGATAACCTCCAGGACTACGCCGTCCACCCGGTATTCCCTGACCGTGTCGATGATCATGTTGAGGCGTCGGTCGAAGTCCTCCATCATGCGCGGGCAAAGGGTCTTTCTGAAGGTGTGCTCTGCAAGGGCCATCACCGGATCGCTGCCGTTCACATCAACGGGCATCATCTCGGCAATGGAGCCGGTGCAGAACCGGTCCGCCACCACGATCCCGCCCTGTGACTCGATGACCCGGATGAATTCGGGGTCCTGCAGATGGCCGCCCACCACCATCAGGCGTGCCCGGTGGTTGCCCGTTCCGGGGCGATGTTCCACCTCTTCCCTGAACTTCCTGATCAAGGGCAGAATCAGGTCCTTGGGCGATACCAAGGCGGCCATGAGCATGGCGTGGAACTCGGCGCCCGTAAGGGGAGGGTTTTCTTTCTTTCTCAGGTCGCCGACGGCCTTGATTTCCCGGACAAACTCATTCCACTCGTTCATGGCCTTCCTTAAGGAGGCATCACTCATATCCACGCCGAAGTGCTCGGTGATCCTGTCCCTGAGGATGGCTAATTCCTCGGCGAGCCAGGCCGTTGTATGAGGGGTTGCCTTCTGAGGAACGTCTATGGTGTGGGTGAACGCGGGGTTCTTCAGATATCGCAGGTTGTCGAAAAGGCGCTGCATATGCGCGCAGGATGGTACGCACACCCAGCCCTGCACCAGGTCGTACCGGTCGTCAAAGGCGAACTCCAGGATGCTGCGGGTATAGGAGCAGATGTAGAGGGACATGTAGTTGTCCGCAATCTCCGTTCCAGCGACTCCCGGAGCATGAAGCCTGAGCGGGAACAGCCGATCCGCCATGAGCAGGGGTTCCGGCACGAAGGAGCAGGAATAGGCCACAGGGATGCGCCCCTGAGAGGCAGCCAGCTCCACCAGGCTGTTCTGCGGGCTTTCGAGAAGGTCGTAGAACTCCCCCACGATTCCAGTCGGCTTTTTCATAACATACCTCCAGGCGCCATGTGATGGTGACTGTTCACATTTTTCGATCTGTTCATGTTCGATATCTCTCCTGTCATTTATCCCGCTATTGCCCGCGATGGAGGGTATTCTGGAATGCCGTCACGAAAGCACCCCGATCTTTTCCAGTATGCGGGAGGCCACTGCAAGCGACGGGGAACTATCCGGCATTCCGGTGAGCGGTTCACCACTGAAGTCGAGGGATCGGATGAGATCGTCATCGTACAGCCAGCCATAGAGATCCAAGTTGATCCGGGTACTGATGGCCTCCACCTCGGCGAGGGTCCGCACCCGGTTTAGAACAAGTCCCATGCTTGAGAAGTCCACCGCCTTCTTCTCGTTTGCAACCTGGGCTATGGAATTTGCCACCCCCAGGCCCTTCACCGATGTGTCTGACACCAGAACCAGATGGTCCACGGTCTTCATGACCCTGCGGTTGATCTGCTCGATGCCCGCCTCGCCGTCGATGAGCACCACGTCAAACTTGCCGGCAAGGTCGGCGATGATATCCTTGAGTAGGTTGTTTACCTTGCAGAAACACCCCTCGTCCTCGGGCCTGCCGATGGCGAGCAGGGCAAACCCGTCTCGCTCCTCCAGCGCGTCGAAGACATCGTAGTCAAGGCGCTTCAGGGTCTCGGACCCTCCCTGGGGCCCGCTCTTCCTAATGCCGTTGATGAGGTCCTTCCTGATGTCGTCCACGGTCTTCTTTACAGTTATACCGAGCGCAGTGGCCAGGCCCACGGCAGGATCCGCGTCGATGGCAAGGACTTTCTTGCCATTCCTGCTCGCAAGGAGCTTCACCATGAGGGCGGAGACGGAGGTCTTCCCCACGCCGCCCTTGCCGCAAAGCGCCAGTATCTTCTTGTCAGTCATGTTGCACCTCTTTTGTCTTGTTCTTGAGTTTTTCTCTCATACCTTTCAGTCCCTCAGCCTCGTCGCAGACCTCCTGGTAGTCGCAGGAAACGCAGTCGTAATCAAACTCGGCGGCCATCTTGTTCATGGCCGCGATAACTTTCTCCGCTGGAGACGTGATCTGACCGAGTCTGGTCACGTCCTCGGTGCTGGAGGTGAAGTAGAGGACCTCCACGGTCTTCACATAGGGCCTGGTGCGGAAGAGCTTCATGATGGAAGATCCCAGGACCTTCGCCGAGAAACCCTGTGAAAGTGCAGCGCGGCTTACCCTGCACCACTCCCGCATGTACTGGGATACCGCCCTCATCATGAAGCCCTTCAGGTTCAGGTCGTACCGCAGATAGTCGAGTTCCTTGTGACGGTCGTAGGCATTGTCTTCATCGAAACCCTCGACGCCCAACAGCACCACCTTGCCGAAGGGCAGGCTCCTGCCAGCGCTCTCCGGGAAGTCGGGACCAACCAGGGTAATATTACCGTCCACGATGGATGCGATATCGCCGGTCCACAGCAGGCAGGAGATGGAATCCTTTTCCGGGCTCCCCAGCTCGAGCCCCATGTCTTCCTTCAGGACTATGTCCCTGTTGCCATCAGGCCACGAGTGGTCAAGATCCTCTTTCCATGTCTTGAACCCGGCATGCGCGCTCACAAATGAGCGTACTGTATCGATGGTCTGGGTGAATAGCTCCATGCTATGGTCTACCTATTCCCATTCATCAGGAGATACATAAAAAGCCGGATCCGACGAATTATTGGGGTCAATAGCTCTCTTGATCATTTTCATGTACTTTACAAAATCAACCGGTACATATGGCATGGCTGCTTTCAGTGTGGACTCCTTATTTGGCTGGGACATCTATTTCGACATCACCTAACGGGAAGGTGCAGCAAGGGTGGACATAGCCAAATTTAAAATCCGCCATACGCCGTCCGTCTACAAACTTGGGAATATATACCCTACCGCTTACCAGCCTTGAATGACAGTAGCCGCACTCACCGCTTCGGCAACGGCTGGGAGCGGTTATACCGGCACGTTCCATGGCAACAAGCAGAGTGTCGCTGGAAGCGCAGGTTATCGCCTGCTTATCTCCCCGAACAGTTACTGTCAGCTTATACTTTTTACCGACGGCATCCTTTGGATAGTCCGCCTCTTTCTCAGGATTCTTGTACTCACCGAATAATTCATGCCTGATTCGCCTAATGGGAAGCCCAAGGGTTTCAATTTCCTTGTCAACAAAATCATACATTGCTTGTGGGCCGCAGAGGAAAATCGAGTAATCATCCGCCGGCGCATACTTTTTAATAAGTCCGGCGGTAATGAACCCGATTTCGCATTCATTATCGAGTTCATCACAGAGCACATGGATGACCTTTATTTTAGAACAGTTGGCCTCCAGCCTGTCAAATTCCTCTTTTAAAAGAATGTTATCCTTTGTACGGCTGCCATAAAGAAGCGTAAGGTTGCAATCCTCAATGCCGTCAGCAATGGCGCAAGCGATAGAATAAAAGGGTGTTATTCCGCTGCCGCCGGCAATACCTACAACATGCTTTGCATCACGAAGCGGCTCATAGTAGAAGTTGCCTTCCGGGCCGGATGTTTCAACTTCCATTCCGGCTTTCCAATTTTCCAGTATATACTTGGAAGCATATCCATTTTCCGTACCCTTTATTGTGAGTATGTATTTGCCATTGAGCGCATCTTTTTGTCCTGAGCGTATTGAATAGGGCCTAGAAACTTTTGCCCTGTCTATGTCCAGGAGTACGCTGATATACTGTCCGGCGCGGAAATATGCACATCCTTTGGTTCCCTCTGCAGTATTTGGAATCAGCTCAAAGCTCTTGGCGTCTGATCCATGCTGGGTAACTTTACTTATTATGAGATACTGCTCTTTAGGATGCAGGGTTTTCGCCTTTTCATTGACAGTATAGGTTCCCGGAAGCGGTTTAGTCTCGCCGGCATCTATTTTTTCTTTCCTCATGGACAACAAGCCCATGAAGGACATTGGGTCAACATTGGCAAGATAGTCTTGTTTTTCTGGCATCTTAATATCCCGCCTGAATATCGCGTAAGGTTAACATGACCGCATCTCCGCCGGATATGTACGCTTGGCTGTAGCCGTGCATCCACGCAGAGCTTGCCCCACAAAAGCGCAGGCCCTGTGTAAAGTGTTCCTCTTCCTGTACCGCCAAGCGCTGGAACATGCCGTCCCATTTGCTGCCCTTATATCCGTATATGTCGCCTGAAGGTGAACCAAGGTAGCGTGCAAAAGTAAATGGAGTAGCTGCCGAAATCTCTTCAATTGAATCTCTAATCTTCACGCCGCAGTATTTCTCGTAGTGCTCAATAGCATGCTCGGCGACCCTATTTTTGGTTTTGACATAGTCTTCAATCTTGACATCTTTCCAGCAGTCTTCGGAATATAGCTTGGTGAAAAACAGCATACTGGTGCCCGGAGGCGAGCATTCGGGAATCGCAATATTAAGGCAGTTTACAGCTAGCGATTGATTATCAATTACCGCTGAACTAGCGTCCAGGGTGACGGTGTCGGCAGTGTCATAGATAAAGGTCGTATAGTCCTTTATGCCGAGCTCTTCCGGTGATTTATCAAGACCGATGTAGACGGTATATGCGGACTGGCTGAATTTTCTGGCATTAGCAAGCTTTATGGCGCGCTCTGGCACCTCTTTCTTATCCATCATCTTTCCATACACGATGTGGGGGTTAACGTTGCAGATGATATGATCGCAGTAAATTTCCCTATCGTTTATTGCGATGCCATATGCCTTGCCGTTTTTCACGAGTATCTTGGTTACTTCGGTGTTGTACCATACATCACCGCCATGTTCATGAACCACCTTCTCCAGGGCAAGCGAAATCTCATGGGAGCGCATCTTCGGAATATAGGCGCCCCGTGTTATATATGAAACCGTCATTAATGCATAATTGGCAAAATCAAGCGTGTCGCAGTCCGCGCCGAGATAACAGAAGTACGTGTTGAAAATATCCTGTGCCTTCTTCGGCATTCCGATCATATTGAGAACCTCGTTAACGGTGGAAGAGACAAGTCTCATGAAATTGGCGTGTTCGCTTAGCATTACCATCGGGTCGGGCTTCCCTTTGCATTCTTCAAGGTAAGCGCAAGTACGTTCCAAGTCATCGGCGTATGAGTAAATCTGCTCTATGCTCTGTCGGCTGCCGGGCACATACTCCTCCATTTTGTCGGCGAACTCTTTCCTTCCGGTAGGCATTGCTACATCATATCCATTCGGACCTATGACTATCGAGCGGAATGTATCCGGTAATACGCACCAATCGACTTCAACGCCTAGCATGGTGAAGAGCTTCCGCACTGGACCTGGGTTGTTGGCCGGACCGTAATCGCAAAGTTCATGAAGTGACGTCTCGAATTCAAAACGGCCACGCCGGAAGCTTGTGGCGCAACCTCCGGGGATATTGTGCTTTTCGATCAAAAGCGTTTTTAGACCATTTTTGGCAGCAGCAGCTGCTGCTGCGAGTCCACCATTGCCGGCCCCGACAACTATGACGTCATATTGTCCTCTCATTATGATATCTCCTTAAAAGATCCTGAGTTCATTCTGAGAATTTTGTCCATAAAAGTCCTCCTTTCCTGAAAGGAGCCCTATTCCCATTCGTCAGGCGATACATAAAAAGCCGGATCCGACGAATTATTGGGGTCAATAGCTCTCTTGATCATTTTCATGTACTTTACAAAATCAACCGGTACATATGGCATGGCTGCTTTCAGGGCCGATTCATTGTAACTTAATGCATTTTCCAGGCTGTTTATCGAAAATCCCATTTCCGCCACTATGTGGTCAGCTTTTCCAAACTGTTCTACCGCTGTATTAACCGATTCGGAACTAGCCGGGTCATACTGTACAAGGCTTTCTACATGTCCGCTTCCTTCTCCGTATTGGACCGCCCAGCATGCATAGGGCGCGGCATTAAAGACTGCTCCAGCGCTATATAGTGGACTCACGATTTTGTCCCAGGCTTCTCGGCCCAGAATACCCATTGAATCCATAGCTTCATCGCCGGTTCCCGTTATCATAAATGATCCGGTAGGCCTGAAAGCGAGCTTGAGGATTCCCCCACCAGTCAATACATGGTGATATAGGACACCCATCTGCGTTTCATCGATGGGAAGCTCGTTTGCTTCTGTTTCTTCTATAATTTTATTTAAGACCTTTCGTTTATATTCCATCTCCTCTTTTGAACTGGCATCGATAGCAACAGTTGCACCATGGGTTCCAATGGCATCCATCATATCTTGAGGTATGTTCTGTAACAGGGCATATGTTTCGTCATTTGATTCAGTTGCCATCAAAAAAACTCCGCCTGCAGGAAACCGCTGAAAATGATAGGCAATGGATGCTTCGTACAGCAATTGGGTAAAATCGTTTATTTTATTTATGTCCGGGAAATACAAAATATGCGCATCAAAATTTTCCGGGATTTCATATGGATACATCGGTTTCGCCTGGCCGTACCAGGGGTATATCTTGGTGGCGATTTTTGTAAAAATTCCGTTCCCCCCGTTCGCACCGCCATAGCCTCTTAGCACGCCCCTGAGGCTGGGTCCCGGTCCGTCGGCATTAATCCATTCGCCGCTGCTTCCCAGCGACCCCAGTTTGATGATATCCCCGTTGGGGAGTACCCACTCGGCGCCCAAGAGATTACGAGCGCCATAGTCGGTGCTGATATTGCTGGCGCCACTCCCGTAATGGGCGGCAGTTCCTGACGCTACCGAACAACTTGGCCCGGAACTCAGCATGAGGGGGCGAAGCCCTACTTTCCTGGTCTCCAAAAACAATTTCAATTGCGATACATAAGGCTCCACCACGGCGATCCGGTTTTTGGCATCGATTTCAACAATGCGGTTCATGCGCCTTAAATCTATAGGGATAAACGGCGTGTCCGAACTTAAGGCGGCCACTTCAAACCCGGAGGCATGTGCCCGGTACTTCAATCCGAAACGATTGCATGTTTTAACGATCGCCGAGACCTCCTCAGTACTTCCCGGCATAATCACGGCCGGCGGCCTGGGTGAAAATTTATCTCCATACAAAAGTTCATTTCCCCAGACAAAACAGTAACTGTCCAAATCAGCCGGGTCCCGTGAAATATATTCTGATCCCACTATGTCTTCCAATGCCTTGTAGGCTTCATTTGATATTGTCATATCTTACTCCTCATTTTTCATTGCCTGTTGAACAAGCTCGATGATGTCATACACTTTGATGTTATCGCCTGTTTGGGCGGCGCTATGCTTAAAATTGCTTATGCATCTGGGGCAGGAACTGACAAGTGCCTCAGCCCCGACAGCTCTCGCCTCTTTGATCCTCTCGGCGGCAGTTGATTCTGCAAAATCAGGATAAGATTCTTTCACGCCGGCGCCTGATCCACAGCACCAGGCATATTCTCTGATTCTGTGCATCTCGGTGAGTTTCACACCGGGAATGGCCTTCAATATTTCTCTCGGGACATCATAAACACCGTTGGTGCCGAATCGCTTTTTCTTGGGGGGCTCATGTACGACCATCTGCCCGTATACTTTTTTAATTTCCCCCTCCCAGTGGATCCACGGTTCGGCCAGTCTTCCTAAATGACAGGGATCATGATAGGTCACGTTCAAAGGTACTTCTCTGGTCAGCTTTATTTTATCTTCCTTTATCAGCCTGTGGATAAACTCGGTGATATGCAGTATTTCAACATCTGGTTTTTCGCCTATCTTATCGTAAAGAACCTTAAACGCCTGATAACAGTCGGCACAGGGAGTTACTACGGTCTTTACACCGGCACTCTTCCAGGCTTTGATCGTTATCTTGGCAAATTTAGCCAATTCGTCTTTAAATCCCATCTCGTAACTCCGGCCACCGCAACAGACTTCTTTCTTCCCCATAATCCCGATATCCACACCGGCATTCAAAAGGAGCTTTAATCCACTTTTTGCGGCAGGCCATAGACTTTCATCAAAAGAGTATTTACATCCGGCATGAAACAGAACATCCGCTTTTTCCTTGCCCAGATCCTTCACTCCCATTCCTTTGGCCCAGTTGCCGCGATTGGCTTTGGGTTTTTCCATGGTGTTGGCTTCACGCTTCAAACTTTCAGTGATTCTGAGGTACTCGGGAGGGATAACACCGTTTTCCACGCATCTGAACCGGAGTTCCTGCATAACTTCATAGGGTTCAAGATCTCTTTCCATTTTGCAGGAAACATCACAGCCGCCGCACATCTGGCACTGGTATATCGTATCCCTGGATGCATCGTTTAAATCTATCCTTCCTTTTAGCAGGGACAAAGCGGTTATCATGCGTCCGCTTGCAGACCGACTGTGGAAGTTATATTTTTCCACACTGGGACAAATTCCTAAAAACCCCGCGTCCTTCATTACTTCGTGGGGTACCCACTTGCAATACGAACACCTGTTGCATCGCATCATATCCTCTTGATAATATTCCAAAGACATTTATATTACCTCCTGATTTAGAATATTTGAAATTTCAGTAACACAGCTTGCCGGGATTCATGATCCCTTTGGGATCAAAGATATCTTTTAATTTTCTTTGACTAATAACCGTCATCCCTTCACGGTCAAAAGCAAATCGGCTCCAGGTTCCGTAGGGCCTTGAAAAAAATCCACCCATTTTAGCCAACACTTCGCTTCCTTCCTTAACCAGTTGCCTCACGGCATCTGTTGCCAATTTATCTTCCGGGTTATAATTGAGGCTGAATTCCAGATGACAGTTACATCCTTGTATAGTCGGCTGAAGATAGACACCAATATCTTCAGAGGCATGATGGTATTGATCAGCAAGTTCATACATCTTGCTGATGAACTTAGGACTCCTGTCAAGAGTGGTAATAAAAAATATATCCTGATTCCCACCCTTCCTTTTATTCTTCCAGTAAGGGTCATGAGAAGGTTCTGACAAGACGGCGGAAACGTCTTCGGCTCTGATTCCGGAAAACTCAGCTTTTAATTCCAGACCGACTTCTTCAGCCAGTTTGATAGATTCTTTCTCCTGGTATGCGACTTTATCTTCGGGAAAGAATCCGTCCCCCTCGATGCTGTAATAGAAAAACCATTGTGGTAATTTTTCAATGGACTCACTCCCTTTCCCCATGATGGAAGAAAGTTCGGTGTTGTTTACAATCAGCAGATTTTCACCCAGCTTTTTATAGGTAATTTTATAAACCAGATCGATTATCGGTTTGATATCATCGCTGACAATTAAAAAAGTTTTTTTGATTTTCGGAAGAGGCCTGCATCGAATTGTGGCCCAGGTGACAATGCCCATCGTACCTTGAGCGCCTTGAAGCAGGCGGGTAAAGTCAACCTGAGACGGACCCATACCGCGAAGCTGCGCGCGGCCGACTTTCCATTGTTCTTCCACGGTACCCGGACCGGCCGCTGAACCGGTGCGCATCAATTCGCCGTTTCCATAAACCACTTCAACACATTGCAAGGGATCCTGCGCTTCCCAATGATGCCTGGGGATGGTTATGGGTGTTCTTTCCAAAAAGCTTGTAACCACAGATTTGGAACTTCGCGGAAGAAACGTCATAAATGGGGCTAACCCTTCTTTTTCCATGGCCGGAATCAATTCACCGAAAGTGACCCCTGGCTCAATCATCGCCACTCGATTCCGCCTGTCGATCCTGATAATCTTTTTCATTCCGCTTAAATCCACCATTACCGCCCCGCCAACGCCGGGAACAGTATCTCCGTTGAAATGGGGGGGACCGGAACTAACAGGTATCAGGGGTGTCGATGTCTCATTGGCCCATTTGATGATAAGCTCAACTTCACTGCGATTCCCGGGCTTAACAACACTGCCAGGGCGAACAGGAAGAGAAAAGCTCTCATCGCTGGAGTAATCGCTGAGGATTTCTCTCTGGTGATACACGTTATCCAGACCGACAATTGCTTCAAGCGTATTAACCATAATAACCTCCAATAAATTTCTTATAAAACTTATATATCAGTTTTTTAATACAATATAAATTTATCGATTGTCAATTGTTTTTTATAAAAATTTATTTGATATTTCATATCAATACGTTATATGTTTTATATTACTTCAATTTATTTTTTATTACTATAATATTTTATATTATTAACTATTATAGTATATCTACTATATAGCATTAATTCAATTGCTAGAGATAATCACATTGAGAGTATAAAAGGTCATATCCGAAACCTATACTTTTTAGGCCAAACCTGAGAATGATCACTTTATTTGTTGCACAATTATTAGGCCCAGTACCAGCGCTGTTACAGGGGGCAATGGGGCTAATGTGACAAAGTAGAATTACCAAATGGACGGATTTAACACCTCGAACAAAACGCCTGCCAGCTCTCTTTCAACAATGGGATTCATGATTACTTTCCGTCTGCCCGCATCTCTGATTATATCGTCAGACACTCCCTAATGAATCCCGAACACATGATGACTGGGATGTCAGGCCTGATTTCTGTGATCTTCCTCGCCATGAGCACCATGCCGTCGGGTCCGCTGATTCCACCTTTGGTTTTGTCAAATAAGTGTCTGATATACCTACGCTGTAGTTCGACGAAGGAGCACGGTCCCCTAATCCCCCGTGGGCTGCCCAAGATAATCAATGAGCAGCTTGTTCAGGCGTTCCGGCTGGTCCGGCTGGATCCAGTGGGTCGAATTCTCGATCCTTTCATATCTCCAGGGCGCATCGACATAGAGCGCACTCAGCTTCATCTGTTTTTCACTCAGATAATAATCGCCATCACTCCAGATGCCAAGTACCGGAATCTTCACATGGCTCATCTTTCCAAACAGCATGAGTGCCATGTTCGCTCTATACCAGTTATATCCTGCCGTAAGACGTCCCGGACGCTCCTTGTCCTTGATCCAGTTGACGGCTTCCGGATGATTCCGTGTGAAAATACGCAAGATAAACCAGTCGAAGGCTTTCATTATTAGCTCGGAACAGACCGGAATCTGGAATACAAGCGCATACCATGAGCGGGCTTTCTGTTCGAAACCTCCTTTTTTGAAAGAAGAAGGATGACCAACGGACATCGCCACATAACGCTCAACGCGCTCAGGATGCCAAATTGCTATAAACCATCCGAGAGCCGCCCCCCAGTCATGCCCCACCAACTTCACCTTACTTATACCCAGGCAATCCATCAAGCCGATGACGTCGTCCGCCAGGATGTCCATCTTGTAGCCAGCCTTGTCCGTGGGTGCTTCAGATTCCCCACAGCCCCTCAGATCGGGTACGATCACCCGGTATCCAGCCTGCACAAGCGCGGGTATCTGATTGCGCCAGATGAGCGCGCTATCCGGAAACCCGTGCAGAAGAATCACATCCGGTCCTGTCCCTTCAATGATCACATTGAACCTGATTCCATTTACTACGAATTTTTCACCCATGTTAGCACTCTCAACCTCCCATGTTGTGTTGAAGCCTGCATGCACGGCTTCGGCAATGCGGCCCACCTTAGCTGTATCTCCAATGACATGCACTTCTTGATAATAGATACTCTCTGCACCTCGGCATACTCGAGAAAATACATCATGCCGCCCTCAATAGGATAATCCAGGCTCGCCATATGACACGCGCCACGAGGAGAGACAGCATAAGCGAGACTGTACCCGTGCGAAGCTCTGGGACCATGCATGGGTGATTCAAGCCCTTTCACCGTCGCGAGAAAATCCTTTGCATTTCCTCCGATCCTTTCTGCGGCTCTTTGGCTTCCTTCTGCCAGCATATCCCCGATGCCTTCCCTCCTCCCGATCGTCTCCGTGCGTTCCACGATCACTTCAGAATTTCCCCAGGTCAGGATCATACCATGCGCGTCCTTCTCCAAGCTTTGGAATAATCATCGATGCAAATCCCTAGAAATATTCCATCGTCGATCGACCTCGCGGATTTCGCCTATCATGTCTATGACACCGGCGCGGGCATGATAGGCGCTGCAGTCGAGCTTGCTGTTGTCCTCTTGCAGTGACTCTTTTAGTCTCGCGTGGTTACGGCCACTTCTATTGCTTTCTTCCGACTGATCTAAAGATCCGATTTAATCTTATGTGGGCCTTCTCGGTATCACAGGGAGCAGCAAATGGGATTTACCAAAGTAAATCTTATGGGTGACCGTGCGCATGAACGGCAGGTGGTATACTCCCCAAGTACCAAGTCTCGAGAGAAGGTCATCCTGATTTCTGATGATAAGTTCCATGCAGTGGCCCCTTAGAAACACATTTGACGTTGGCATCAGGGCAATCGCGTAGTCCACAGGTACTCCTGGAAGGATAGATATAGGATCCTGGCGAAGATGGACAGGCTTATAAGGCCTTGACTTCTCGGGATCCAGCGCCCTATAAGCAGCTTTGAGATAACCCGTGCTTACCAGATGCCTGTTGCCCTCCGAATCTATGTCTACTAAATCGACCATCCAGTTGGTGTCATCGATGTCGATAGATGCCTCAAGATAGAAAGCGACAGGGCCTGTTGCTTCGAGATCCTCTGTAAGGGGTTCCGTTCTGTATCTAAGGCAATAGACGGTGGGATCGAGATAAGGGGCGGGCTGGGTGAATGAATCGGGTTGACCAGCACCAGGGACTTTCTTCGAAATACCTCCCCCGGGCTGGAGATAAAATTTCGTCCATTGAGTGCGAGCCAAGGGCCATTCATGTTCGAAGCGCCACTTGTTGACCCCCATAACGAATAGCTTAATCGGCGGCTCATCGAGAACTCCCGTATCAATGTCTTTGATCCAATAATCGTACCAGCGTAACAGTTCATCGTGGTACTCGGCATAAGGCCTGGCGGGAAAACCCGGCGGGTATATTATCAGTTTGTTGTGTTCTTTAGGAGTACCGGTTTTTTCCCATACGTCCATAGTGGCAAAAATATAGAATCGATTATTCCAAGGTGCGCCTTGATACATTGGAAGGGTTATCTTGTCGAGGTCAACAGGATGGAGGAACATGTCCATTAAGTTATCGGGTAAAGGTCGCGGGTGGAAGGACGACAGGAGATGGTCAAAAAAAAGTGGGAATTTCCTCGGGTATTTAAGATAAGAGTACCACTTGGTGTTGTACCGGATGTCAGGATTGTTCAACGCCTCTGAGAGCCGTTCCTTGATGTCCGGTAGACTGAGAAACAAAGGAGGTGTAGGGGTAACATCATAGTTGGGGGCGGGTAGAGCGCTGTCATTTCCGTGTCTCCCCATGAAGATATGATACGTGAGCAGGTCGTAGATTCCGTAGAAGCAATCCAACGAGCCCGCTGGATTTTCATCCGGGCGCAGGGCGACAAGGTGGGGAGGCTTCAAGATGCCTGAGATCATTTGATTGATAGAGTAGGAAGAAGGTCCCATCATGCCGACCTTGCCGTTACACCAAGGCTGGCCTGCGATCCATTCGACCATGTCATAGTAGTCAGTTAATGAAGCAGGGTCTGCGAAAATCCCTTCAGAATTGCCGATACCCCGCGGATCAGGTATAACGTGGGCGTACCCCCGCGGGACTATGTAATTAAAATCCATGGCTTCCATATTCCCGTCCCAAAAGGGGCTTTGATAATAGCTCTGGGGCTTGTCGGCCAGCCAGTCTATAGCCTCCTGCACATCCTTGCCCCACATGCCGAAGGCTAGAAGGGCAGGATACTTCTCCCCTTCGTTATCCGGTCGGTACACGTCCGTCGCAAGTAGGACGCCGTCACGCATGGGAACCATGACGTCCTTTTCCTTCAACATGGAATAAACAGGTTCTGAACCACTGTTCTTTATCAGTTGGGGATAGCCATCAAAAAGGACCCCCTCGACCTCGGACCCAAAAGAGATCTGTTGAGGGAATGGGCGGTAATTCTCGATAGCGATCTTTATTGAATCGCCTCTGTAGATGCTCTGCCCTTCAATTATGTGAGCCATTTGATCGTTCCTACTAGTACTGTTCTCGTCTTTCATATACCCTCCTTTCCGTCTAGTGCTGTTCTCGTCTTTCATACACCCTCCCCTCCGTGCACTCCAATACTATCCGCGCTTAGCAAGTTCCTCGGCCCTAAGGTCTTTCCTGAGGATCTTTCCTACCGTACTCTTAGGGAGAACCTCTCTGAACTCAACCTCCTCAGGCCACTTATACTTAGCCAGCCTGTCTTTGCAGAAATCAGCCAGCATAAAGTCCATGTCAGGCACGCTCCCTTCCACTAGGCCTTCGGCCATGGGCATGGTCATCTTTTTTCGATGAAAAAGCATAATTTAATTGCGACACAGTCTCAGGAAGTGCATCGTCCTTCTTGTTATACACGTTACCCAGACCGACAATTGCTTCAAGCGTATTAACCATAACCTCCAATAAATTTCTTATAAAACTTTAAAGTCAGTTTTCTGATACAATATTAATTTATCGATTGTCAAATTGCTTTATATATAAATTTATTTAATCTTTTATATCAATATGTTATATATTTTGAATTACATCAATCCATTTTTTATTACTATACTATTTTTTATTATTGACTATTATAGTATATCAACTATATAGTATTAATTCAATAGCTGGACATAATCACATTGAGGGTATAAAAGGTTATCGTGGTAAATTGTATTATTCTGTAAACTCTGTTGTCGTGAATAATATATATAAAGAGAGCAACTGTCGGTTGTAGGAGAACAAAATGCCCAAGCAGAAGATAGCGAAAACAAACTGGATGCATATCAAAGATTTGATCCGGGAATCTGGAATAGCCCGTTCAGTGATTCATTATTACCTGAGAGAAGATCTCTTGCCACCACCCCTGAAATCGGGAAAGACAATGGCCCTCTATACGAATGTACACCTAGAGACATTGAAATTCATACGTAGGCTTCGGGAAGATTATGACATGCCCATTGCCGGTATCCGAAAAGAAGTGAAGCTCCGTTTTGGAAAATATTGGGATTCACCTGAAACGCCAATCAGCATACCCAGGAAAAAGCTCGAGGCGACAAAGGGCGAAAAACAAAGGGCGAGGATTATGGAAAAAGCGATATATCTGTTCTCGGTGAAAGGGTATCATTCTACGCATATCGCTCATATCACCGACGCTTTAAACATATCAAGCGCAACTTTCTATCTTTATTTTAAGAATAAAGAAGATTTGTTCATCAACATATTCGAGCATCTGGTCATGGAAATAACAAAGACAGAGGAAAAAATATCCAGTACAGATGATTTGATGGAAAGGATGCGCGAACGGGTCAAGACATATTTCTCCTTCTATACGAGATACTACAGAATCTTTGAAATCATCGGAGTCGAATCCATCGGCAAGAATACAACGAGAGTAAACATCAAGGCAATCTACAAGCTCCTCATTGATAAATTGTTACCGGATATCATCAAGGCGGGTGATACCGGCTTGGTCCCGATAGCGAAAAAGGATTCCCAGTTTCTGGCTCTTTTGATGTTTGGGGCTTTTGATTTCATGTGTTACTCCAATCTGATTGATCTCAGTCATCATTCAGCAGATGATTTCATAGAATTTATTAGCGCAATGCTTATAACCCCCGAATTTAATAGAATCACGGATGATGCTTTGGAAAAAAGAAGTGAATTGCTCTGATATTTTGCGGTAAATATCTTTGGAATTTGTGAGGCTTTATGATGCCAAGTGCCTATTCCGCTGAAGTCGCCACCCTAATCCGGAGGAATGCGACACCCAATTCCGGAGGAAGTCGCCACCCCCTGATCGGAGCGAAGCGACGCTGGTTTTTAGTCCTTTCCCATAAGTGCCTTATCAAGTCAACGTGGAATGTTTTTTTCTCATAGAACCTCCTTTTAGATTAATTTTATGAGCATTGTGGATAAGCCGGTCAAGGATGCCGTCGGCGATAGTGGGATCGCCGATGATGTCATGCCAGTTTTCTATGGGCAACTGACTGGTGATGATGGTTGATCCATGACCGTGCCTTTCATCGACAACCTCGAAGAGATCTCTTCTTTCCGTATCAGTCAAAGGAGCAATGCCAAAGTCGTCAATGATCAGGACACTGGTTTTGGAGAGTTTATTCATGATTTTTCTATAGCTGCCATCACCCCGGGAAAGAGCCATTTGATAATAGAAACCGGGACTGCGCAGATAGAAACTGTGAAAACCATTCCGGCAGGCCCTGTTAGCCAAGGCACAGGCCAGGAAGGTTTTACCCACTCCTGTGGGGCCGGTAATAATAATGTTTTGGAAGCTTTTGATCCAGTCGCCGGCAATAAGCCGCATCATGACGGATTGATCAATACCCCGATGGGTTTTGTAATCAATATCTTCCACACATGCCGGAAGTTTGAGTTTTGCATCCCTAAGATAACGCTTCATCCGGTTGTTTTCTTTCCAGTCCCATTGCGCATCGACGATCATGGCAAAGCGATCTTCGAAGGACAGGTCATTCATTTTGGGTTGCTGAAGCTGTAACGTAAAGTTATCCGCCATGCCGTTGAGTTTCAAAACGGCGAGTTTTTCAATGGTTTGTTGATTGAGCATAGTTTTTCCTTTCATGTTCATCGTGTCTTGTTTTAGTTGTAATAGCCCTTGCCTCTTATATTGGCATGTACGATAGGAACTTTCGACGTAAGATTGTTTAATGGATCCATGAACCCTTTTTGCTGGTCGAGTTTTGTTTTGAGAATCGACTCGATGCTTTTATAACTGTAACCTTTGATATGCAGAGCCAGGATACAGGCTGCTTCCAGACGTTCTGAAGAATAAAGCCTTCCCAGCCTGATGATACCCAGACAAGAACGGAATCCCTGTTCGGGATGGGGTTTGTTTTCAAGGATATGGCAGACTATTTTTTTCGTGTTGGGTCCATTCTTACCTGCCCAAGCCATAATCCTGGAAGGTGTCCATTCCAGATAACGCTGATGTGACTGAGGCATATGTTCCGTCAGAGTGGTATACTTCCATTGGTCATAACTTCTTTGATGAAGTACCACCCGGCGGTTTTTGAAAAATACCTCTATAACGGTTGATGTCAGACGAACGTCCACGTGTTCTCTGACTAATTGATAGGGAACGCTGTAATAATGATGATCAACCTCAATATGGTAATCAACATTAACCCCTGCCTTTTTCCATTCTGCGTATTCATAAGGCGTTGCCGGAAGAGGTTTTAATGCCGGCTTGTCGATGGTTTCAAAAAGGCTTCTGCGGGAACCTTCCAGCTTCTGGAAGTTGCGATTATTTAACTCAGTCAGTTTTTCGGCAATAGCCTGGTTTAACTCATGAATACCGAAGAATGTATGATTCCTCAAGGCAGCGATTATCCATCTTTCGGCAACCCCGACAGCCGATTCCACCTTGGCTTTATCTCTGGGCTTTCGGACACGGGCCGGAATCACCACAGCACCATAATATTTTATCAGGTCATGGTATGTGGGATTGATTTCCGGTTCATACCGGCATGGTTTAGTAACGCCCGCTTTTAAATTGTCCGGAACTACGATCTCCGGAACACCGCCAAAGAAGGCAAAAGCCTTCACATGGGCAGCGATCCAGGAAGGTAAATCCTGCCTGAGGCTTGCCCAGACAAAAGTATAACTGCTGGCGCCGAGGGTGGCTACAAACAGATAAGCTTCTTGAACCTGTCCCGTAATCGGATCGGTAAACGGCATTGTCTGACCGGCATAATCGACAAAAAGCTTTTCTCCGGCCCGGTAAACTTGCCGTAATGTCACATCCCGCTTCTTGGCCCATTGATGATAAAGTTCACAAAAATAACTATACTGATAACCATCTGGATTGCTCTGTTTATATTCCACCCATAGCTGCTGGAGGGTAACGCCCTTATGGCTCAGTTCCTTGTAAATATCTTCCATGCCAGGACGCTTACCATTATTACAAATGCCTTCCCTGGATGGAAAAAGTATCCGCTGCAACTTCGCATCATCCAGGTCCTCAGGCAATGGCCAGGTCAGGTCTGCCCGTTTGGCCCGCCGCAGATAATCGGTGATGGTACTTCTGGCAATATTACAGCTTGTTGCTATTTGTTTCTTGGATAAATGATGGGCCCATCTTAAACGCAAAATCTCTCTAATCGTTCGCATGGATAACCTCGCTGCTGCCATTAGTGCCTCCAGAATTTTTCCTGAAGTTCTAAAGGCTTTCTCGTGAATTATCCAGCGTCACAAAACGCTTCTCAGGGGGTGGCGAGATGGAGCGGAATCAGGTGGCGACATCCTCCGGAATTGGGTGGCGGATTGCAGCGGAATTGGGTGGCGACATCAAACGGAATACGCACCATACCGGCAGATATATTGGGCAAGCCCATAAAATTGAATACCCTTGAATTATCTCTGGTCAAAGATCACGCCCGGAAAGGGTACGAGATGCTGAAGGATGTGGAATCTCCATGGCCGCTGGCGCA
>Ga0209310_1000414_pt1 | contig 49842 bp, 39 predicted proteins | sample AD_UKC030_MetaG_FD_184415 | JGI IMG/M metagenome (GOLD analysis project Ga0209310, IMG submission 184415) | Active sludge microbial communities of municipal wastewater-treating anaerobic digesters from USA - AD_UKC030_MetaG (SPAdes) (version 2) | ecosystem: Engineered > Bioreactor > Anaerobic >...
TATGATTGGGATTCCATTTATGTAATCAACAACACTGATCGCGACAACTATACGACTGGCGCTGCTATCACTGGCGGCACTTCTGTTTCTCCTTCAACCACTGTTACCCCGGGTGTGGCCGGAACCGTTACGGTTTCTTTGGCTTCTGACACTCCGGCGGCTGGCATTGCGCCTTTGAAGGCGGCTCGAGTTCCGTTTACCAAGTTTGCTTTGACTGCTGGTGCGACTGACGTAACTGTCACTGCTATCACAGCTCAGCGAACCGGTTTGGCGGCTGATACGGCTTTGTCTTCAATTGCTTTGATTGACAATGCCACGAATCTTCAGGTTGGTTTGAACCAAACCTTGAATGCTTCACACCAAATCACTCTTCGCGAAACTATAACCATTCCGGCTAATACCACCAAGTACTACACTTTGGCGGCTAATATGCCATCAACCACTCAGTCCGCTTCCGGACAGGTTGCTTCTTTGGCTTTGACGGCTATTGAAACTACTTCAACAGTTTCCGGCTCTTTGCCGATAACTGGTAATGGCCAGACAATCAATGAAACTTTGGCTATCGGCACTTATTCCGGTGCGGCCGGTTCATTGAACGTATCAACTTCTACTAAAGAAGTTGGCGTAACCAATTTCAGTTTCTCTGGCGTCAAATTGACTGCCGGCTCAGCTGAAGACGTGACTGTTTATTCCATCAGGTTTAACCAGTCCGGTTCAGCGGCTGCTTCCGATTTGTCCAATGTCATAGTGACTGATGGAACAACTAACTATGCCACGACCATCTCTTCCGATGGTAAATACTACACCGCTTCTTTTGGTGCCGCTGGCTTATTGATCGCCAAGGGGCTAAACAAAGAGTTTACGGTGAAAGGTAATATCGTTAGCGGTTCAGCTCGGACTATCAAGTTCGATATTTATCGCTCAACCGATATCGTGGTAAAGGGTAATGTCTATGGTTATTATTTGACCATTGATGCCAATACCTCAAATCCGTTCAATACCACCACTAACCCAGTTTTTATGGGTAGCACAATTACTGTGAGTGCTGGCACTTTGCGGGTTGACAAGAGCGCGACTGGTGCTCCGGCTGCCAATATTACTATTGGCGCGACCAATCAAATTTTGGGCGCTTTTGATTTCGTAGCTGCTGGTGAATCTGTTAACGTGGCGAGCATGGTTTTTACCATCACCACTACGACTGTCACCAATAACGGCAAATTGACCAACATTACTTTGTCTAAAGCTGACGGAACAATCTTGGCTGGTCCGGTTGACCCGACCTATTCTTCAAGCGGTGTCAATTTGGCGACCTTTACCGGTACTGTTACTTTCCCGGTTGGCACAACCCAGGTTATCGTTAAAGGTAATTTGGATAACAACTGGACTGCTAACGACACGATTATCGTGAGTTTGAGCACTCCGGCGACTAAAGTCACCAGTATTACTGGCGTTACAACCGGCAATACTATCACTGCCACCCCATCCTCAGCGGTTTCGGCTAACACCATGACCGTGAAGGCTGGCTCTTTGGTTGTGTCAGTTTCTGGTACTCCGGTTGCCCAGACCGTTATTATGGGTGTAACTGGCTATACTTTTGCCAATTATATCTTTGACGCTTCTGCTTCCGGCGAAGATGTTAAAGTCACTACGATTGATTTGCAAGATATCAACGTGACTTCAGCGGAAAGCGAACTTTCCTCAATGCAATTATGGGATGGTTCAACCGCTTTGAACACCGGCAGCAATGTGCCAAACTTGACCGATGCGGCTGGCACTAATACCCAGACCTTTACTCTGGACAGCGGTTTGATAATTCCGAAAGGAACTTCAAAGACCATTGCCTTGAAGGGTAATATTTCTGGTTCTGCCACCGCCGGCGGCAAGTTCCAGTGGGGCTTGGCAAGCGGCGCGGCTGTGACTGCGACCGGTATGTCAACCACTCTTAACGTTGCCGAGACCGTTAATGCTGCTGATGGCTCAATAATGACTATCGCGGCGTCCGGTCAATATAGCGTGGCTTTGGATTCTTCAACTCCGACCGGTAAATTGATTGCCGCGAACACCACGGGCAATACTATGACCGTGTTGAAGTTCTACGCTACCTCTGAACAGATCAACGTCACCAAGGTTCGCTTGTCCTTGAACAATGCCAGCTCTTCTGGCAATGATTTGAGCCAAGTTTACATCTATGATGGCTCGACTCTGTTGGGCCAGGGTGTCTTGGGTATCGGTAACGCGACTGGTAAGACTAACAATGCCAGCTCAACCTTTACTTTGACCACCCCGTTGCAGATTCCGGCCAATACCGACAAGATCGTTACGATCAAAGCCGATATTGCCCCGATCTACACTGCCAATACCGTTGCGACTGCTGGCCATATGATCGCTATTGATTTCTATGGTTCAACCAGCTCCAGCGAAAACGTTGGTAATGGTGCGTCATCCGGCGTTGAAGTTCTAAACTACAGCGTAACTACTGCCCAGACTCCGGCTTATATCTTTAAGTCTGTGCCGACAGTGGCTGCTGTGGCTTTGCCTACTTCTTCCTTGACCAATGGCACTAAAGTCATTAGCAAGTTCAGCGTCACGGCTGATGCCAAGGGCGATATTGATCTTTACAAGTTTACCTTTAAGATCTCTACCGACTCTCCGACCACCGGCGGTCCGTTGGCTATGCAGAACTTGACTTTAGTTGACGTAACTAGTAGCGCTGAAGCGACTTTATATGCTTCAACTACCCCGCATTACGCCGACTTAGTCTCCACAGTTGACTTCCGTTTGCTGGCGGCTCCGGGGACTCAAGACTTAGCGACCACCACCAGAACTGTTTCGGCTGGCACAACTCGAACCTTTGAGTTGCGAGCCACTATTAGCGGTTCAGGTTCTGGCGCGAGTATTAGCACCCAATTAGAAGGTGATGCTGCTGATCCAGCCGCGATGAATTCCGGCTTGGTATCTGCTAATACTGTTGAAGCCGACACAAACAACGACTTCATCTGGTCAGACCGAAGTGATGCTGATCACACTGCGACCAACTTCACTACCTCAACTGACTACTTTAATGGTTACTTGGTCTCTGGTTTGGCTTCTTCAAACTTGACGGCTCAGGTAATTTCACAGTAATTATTGCTTAATTCTTGGCTTGGCTTGTGACTAAGCTTTAGGATTAGAAAACCCCCGTCCTATTCCTATTCTGCCAATGGCAGAATAGGACGGATTAGGGGGTTTTCTTTTTGAGTTTTTTTTGCTAAGATTTTATCAGTCGTTTGGGGCCAATAAGACTCGAGCGATAAAAAGTTTATGTCAAAAAAGATTATCATCATCAGTGTTGCAGTTTTTTTAATTTTGGCAGCCGGAGGTTTTTGTCTTTATAAAAATAATTTGTTGCCGTTTGTCGGCGATAAATTAACGCCGGAAAAATTATTAGCTTCTTTTGAAAATAAAAATCCTAATTTGTCCGCCGAAACTTTTAGGCTTTTTCAAGAGCGTTTTAACGAAACAAAAGATGCTTTGCAGAAAAACGCGGATAATTTTGATAGGTGGCTTTATTTGGGTGTCTTAAAAAAGGGGATTGGCGATTATGAAGGTGCTAGAGATGTATTCATTTATGCTGGACAGATTAGGCCAAAAAGTTCAACGCCTTTTGCTAATTTGGCGGATTTATACGCATATTTTTTAAACGAGCCGCAAAAAGCGGAAGCCAGCATCAAGCAGGCGATTGCCAACGCTCCCAATGATTACAGCCTTTATTTGTCTTTAGCGGATATTTATCGTTATAAGTTTGATGATGGGGCAGACAAATACGAGCAGGTAATGCTGGAAGCGATTGCTAAACTGCCTGATAACGCCAATTTGATTGCTCCCTTAGCCGCTTTTTATCGCGATGCGAATCAAGCCGCTAAGGCGATCGAGTGGTACGAAAAGCTGGCAAAATTATTGCCGGATAACGCTGAGGTTAAAAAAGATTTAGCGGAGCTGAAAGCCAAACAATAAAAACACGAACTATAAATAAGTGAAACCCGCTTTTTTATCAAAAATTGATAGCCGTATTTTAAAGCTATTAAAATTATTGCTTGGCGCTTGTTTGACGGCGCCTCTTTTAATGAGCGCGGCTTTTATTTTCCCTTATACTTCTCCTAAGGCTTTTGCCTTTCGTATTCTAGTTGAGCTGGCGGCGGTTTTTTATTTATACCTGGCGTTAAAGTATCCGGATCTGTGCCCAGCAAGAAGTTTGGTGCTGTGGGCGGTTTCCGCCTTTTTATTTGTTTCTTTAGCCGCTATGTTTTTTGGCAAAGATGCTTATGCGAGCTTTTGGGGAAGCTTGGAGCGCATGGGCGGGGTTTGGAGCTTAATACATTTTAGCGCTTGGTTTTTTATGTTAATTGGAGTTTTTAAAACTCAGCAAGATTGGCGCAATTTATTAAAGGTTAGTGTAGGGGTTAGTTCATTGATCTCTCTTTTAGCTATTGGCCAGCATTTTTTTAGCCTGGGAAATCTGTTGCCGCAAGTTGGCCGGGTCTACGCTACTTTGGGGAACGCTGGCGTTTTGGGCAGTTATTTAATATTTAATATTTTTTTGGCGGGATATTTATTTTTTGAATCAAGCGGCTGGCAAAAATGGCTGGCGGCTTTTGGCGTCGCCTTTTTAATTATCGGCTTATTGCTAACCGGCACCCGCGGCGCGTATTTGGGTTTGGCTGTTGGAGCTGTGGCCGGACTTTTTTTGGCTGTTTTTTTTGGAGAGAAGAAAATAAAAAAATACAGCGCGATTTTTTTGGCCGCGATATTTATTTTAGCCGGCATATTATTTATCTCTCGCGATTTATCTTTCGTCCAAAATAATGCTGTTTTGTCGCGCTTGACTAGTTTTTCTGTTTTAGATGCCACAACGCAAAGCCGCTTGCTTTTATGGCAGGGCGCTTGGCGGGCTTGGCAGGATAAGCCGTGGCTAGGCTTTGGTCCGGAAAACTTTGAGTTAGCTGCCAGCAAATATTTATCGCCGAAATTGATTAGCTTAGAAGCTTATGACGCTGACCGTGCCCATAATTTTATATTTGATTATGGCGTGGCAACGGGATGGCTGGGTTTGATGGGCTATTTGGCGATGATTAGCGCGGCAGGGGAGCGCCTTATAAAAGGAATAAAAAATAATTTTTATTTTTCAGCAATTTTTGTTTCTTTGCTGGCGGCTTATTTAGCCCAAAATCTTTTTATCTTTGATTCCTTTGCTTCTTATTTGATGTTATTTTTTGTTTTAGCGTTGGTGAATAATTTTTGTCATCCTGAGTCGTCAGCAGGCGGCGAAGGATCTTTGAACTTTGCTAAAAAGATCGTTCTGGCGATTTTTGCTTTTTTTATTGTTTTTTCTCTTTACTCCTTTAACCTCAAGCCGCTTTTGGCGGCTAGCTATGCCAATCAGATTTTGTCTTTGCCGGCCAGTGAGGCCGAGGGGGCGGCACCGTTGCTGGGGAGCGTTATCGCTTTAAAAACTTTTGCTTTGCCGGAAATTGCTTATCAGGCTACTTTGGATTATATTGATAAAATCGGCCAAAACCCGACGTTGGCGCAAAACGAAAAGTTCTACGGCATAGCTTCGAGCGCCCTGAACGAATTGGTTACCCGCTTTCCCGGCCGCGTTAAAAATTATATTGCTTTGTCTTGGCTTGACCTTTATTTTTCAGGTTTTAATTCTCAGCGAGTTGAAGAGGCTATAAGTTTAGGGGATAAAATAAAAGAGATGAGCCCGAATAAAAAAGACGCCTATTTTGTCCTGGTAGCCAGCTACGCCTTGATAGTCCAGCCGCAAAAAGCGCAAGAAGTAATTTCGCAAGCAGAGAAAATAGATGCTAAAATAGGGGAGGAGGTAAAAAATTATTACGATAAATTAAAATAATAATTAAAATGTCAAAACTAAATAAAAATTATTCGTTATCTTGGCTTTTGCCAGCTATCAAAACAGGGCTTTTTGCCTGCTTATTTATGCCGTTGATCGTGAGTGGCAAGTTCATTTTTCCGTATATCTTTCCCAAACAGGCTTTTTTCCAAATAATAGTGGAAATTGTTTTTGCGCTGTATTTGTTCCTGGCTTTTAAAAATCCTGATTATCGGCCGCGTTCTTCCTGGCTGTTCAAGGCTTTGGGAATCTATTTTGTTCTGATGGTTTTAAGCTCTATTTTTGGCGTAAACACTTATCATAGTTTTTGGTCAAACTATGAACGCATGGCCGGAGTGGTTTCGTTGTTCCACTATTTGGGTTTCTTGTTCGTAGCCGCTAACGTATTCCTGGCCAAGAAAGATTGGCATTTATTTTTTGATATCTCTATTTTCGCCAGCGTTTTGCAGGCTTTGTATGGCTTGGGACAGATTTTAGGCCTTTTTGCCTCAACCGGCGGCATCCGCCTTGACGGAACGATCGGCAATGCCTCGTTTTTGGCCGGCTACATGCTGCTGAACGCGCTTTTTGCTTTATGGCTGGTTCTAGAAAAGAGCGATTGGCGGTGGCGGCTATCTTACTCTTTGGTGATAGTTTTAAATCTTTTTGTCATGTTCCAAACCGAGACCCGCGGTGCGATGGTAGGATTTTTAGCGAGTATTTTTTTCTTGGCCGTGTTTTTTATTTTTGCCCGCCAACAAGACCTATTGCAATTGCCGTTTAGCCGGGCGGAGAAAATAAGGAAATATATTATCGGCGCTTTTATTGTTTGCTTGGCGGTGATCGGGGCAATTTGGCTGGCACGGGATTCTGGCTTTGTGACAAAACAGCCAACTCTTTATCGCTTAACCCATATTTCAGCTAGCGAAGGAACCGGGCTAACGCGTATCTTGGCCTGGAAATTAAGCTTTCGAGGATTCCAGGACAGGCCGCTTCTTGGTTGGGGCCCGGAAAATTATTATGTGATGTTCAATAAGTATTATGACCCGAATCTTTATCCGGTTGAATCTTGGTTTGACCGGGCGCACAACGCTTTTTTGGATGTTCTGATAAATACCGGCTTGATCGGGCTCTTATCTTATTTAGCAATTTTTGTTTTAGCTTTTTGGTCTATGTGGCGGGCTTGGCGGCAAGAGAAAATAAAATATTATACCGCAGTCATCTTTTCGGTTATTTTGATCGCTTATGCCATCCAGAACTTTTTCGTATTTGATACTCAAGTGACTTTATTGATGATCTATTCGATATTGGCTTTTATTGTTTGGTTAAGCTTTTCTCCGGGCCAGGAACCATCAAAGAGTTCTTCTTCTCCTAATGCTTTATTTGTATCGTTGGTCGTTTTAGCGGTTATTTTTTCAATGTATTTTTGCAATATAAAACCGGGGCTGGCTAGTTCCACCAGCATTAATGCCCTAGACTCTTTGCGGTCCAGCAAAGTAGAGGAATCTTTGGCTCAACTCAAAACGGCTCTTGATATTGGCACTTTTGGCTTGCCTGAAGTTGCTATGCGCGCTCAAGATGCCGCAATGAATTTGTCCAGCAACTCAACGGCCTCAACCGAGGTTAAGGAAAAGTTTGCCGAGCTGGCGATTGACGGCATGAAGCGGTCTTTGCAGCAAGAGCCCCTGAATGCGCGCTTTATGATGATGCTGGCTAGTGTTTATTTGGTTTCAGCTCAAACAGATAATTCATATTTATCTGATGCTGATATTTTATTGCAGCAAGCTATGGAATTAAGCCCGAATAGGCAAGAGCTTTTTTTCTACGTTGGCCAGGTAAGAATGTTCCAGGGCAAAGGAGAGGAAGCCCTAACGCTGTTTAAAAAAGCTGTTGAGCTAAATGAAAAAGCTGATTTGCCGCATTGGAATTACGGTGTTATTGCCATTGGCGTTGGGCAGAAGGATTTGGGAGAAAAAGAGATCCAGGCGGCTAAAGATTTGGGCCATTCTTTTGCCGGCTCTGACATAAAGCAACTGATAAACGCTTATGGCCGGACTAATGATCTGCCAAAAATTAAGTCTTTATATGAGGAATGGATAAGCCTTTTTCCGAACGACCCTGTTCCTTACGCTAGCTTAGCGTCTTTTTATGCCCAATCAGGGCAAAAACAAAAAGCCAAAGATTTGGCTTTGCAGGCAGCAGCTATTGACCCAAGCTACCAAGAACAGGCGGCACAATTTATTAAAGGCCTGGGGCTTTAATATTTTTCTAGATAAACTTCTTTAGTTTTGGCGGCCATTTGCTCTAGCGAGAAATCTGCGGCTTTTTTTTGCGATAGCTGGCCAAAGCTTTGGCTAAGAGTGGGATCATTGATAAGTTCAGCAATTCTTTTAGCTAGAGTCTCTGTATCGCGCGGAAAAATTAAAAAACCGTTTTCTTTATTGGTTATCATTTCCGGAATGCCGCCAACATGGGAGGCGATGATCGGCAGCCCAGCCGCCATAGCTTCCAAAACCGAATAACCGAAGCCTTCTTTAAGCGAGGGCTGCACATAGACATCAAAAGCTTTCAGATAATTTATCGCTTCATTAATTGAACCAGCTAAAATAATTTTGTTTTCCAATTGCCGGGCTACTATCATTTCTTCGTAAATTTTTCTTTCTTGCCCGTCGCCGATTATTACAAAAATAACCGGCTGTTTTATTTGCTTGAAAACTTTCTCGGCTGCTTCAATGAGGTAGGGGAGGCCCTTATCCGGATAAAAATTAGCTACTGTGCCAATTATTTTTATTGATTCGGGCTGATTTTTTAAGGCATTAAAAACTGCAGGGCTTTGGCCGGCTAGATGTTCTCTGGCTTCGTTGGTTGGCAATAGTTTAGAGGATATTGCCAGGTTCAGCCCATTGGTGATGACTATTAATTTTTTTTCTGGGGCGGCATCATTTTCCAGCCAGGCTTTCTTCTCGTTTTCTGAAACGCAGATAATTTTGTCTTTTAAAGGCGCGGTAAGTTTTTCTGCCCAGAGGAAAGCTTTTTTGGCGGTTTTTAAAAAAGAGGCGCTAAAAGCCGCTCCATGGGAAGTGTAGATTATTTTGGCTTTTGGCCAGAAAAAATTGCAAGCTGCAGATCCCAATATTCCTGCCTTTGAGCTGTGGAGATGGACTATATTAGGCCTTTCTTTTAATAACATCCGGCCAATCTCCCAAAAAGACATAAAATCATTTATCGGGTTGATGCTTCGGCGGAGCCAGCGCAAATGAATGCTGCGGATGCCAGCTAAAAAGAGCTTGTCGAATAAGGCGCCGCCGCCATTCGGCCCAGCTGCCACCAAAACCTCGAACTCGTCGTTAAAAGCCATGGCTAAGTCCAGGACGTTCTTTTGCGCCCCGCCTAACTCCGATTGAGTCACGATATAAATAACCTTCTTTTTCTTGTTTAAATCCCCCATAAATAGCTTTGACTTTTAGGTTAATTTAAGCTAATATTAGGCTATAAATCAAGCAAAATCAATGGGGAACAAGGTAAAACAAAGGTTTTTTATTTTCCTAATTTTAGCCGGCGACCTGGTGGTTTTATACTTTTCGTTATGGCTGGCCCTGCTTTTGCGTTATCTAAAACTTCCCAGCCAGAAACTTTTTCAGGAGCACTTCTGGCCCTTCTCTTTGCTTTTTATCGTCTGGCTGCTGGTTTTTTATATTGCTGATCTTTATGGCCGGTCTTTCTATTTGGGAAAGAAAAAAATATTAGGATTGCTTTTAAAATCGCAATTGACCAATAGCGTTATTGCGGTTTTCTTTTTTTATCTTTCAACTTTCTATGATATAACGCCAAAAACAATTCTGTTCGTGGACCTGGTGGCTTCTTTTGCTTTATTGCTTCTCTGGCGCCTGTTTATCGGTTATCTGTTAAAGTTCGGGCTCAAAAAAAAGCTGGTTTTGATCGGCTCTGGAGCGGAGTTTGAAGAGCTAGCTGAATGCCTAGCCAAAAACGACCGTTATGGTTTTCGGGTCATCGCCAAAATAGATAGCCGGGAACTGTCTGGGACTTGGGAAAAGAACGGCCGCAAAAGCGTTGAAGAATTGATTGCTAAAAACCATGATCTAGCTTTTGTTGTTGATTCAATGGAGGATTTGCCGCCCGAGGTCATCTCTTATTTTTATGACCGGATGTTTTTGGGCCAAGAGTTTATTGATTTCCAGAAGCTCTATCAGGATATTTTTCAGTATGTGCCGTTGTCTTTCGTGGACGATAAATGGCTTTTGGCTAATATTTCTTCCGGCCGCGACAATCTTTATGACCTGCCCAAGCGCTTAGTGGATATTATTTTTTCTTTGGTCAGCGGCTTGATTTCCTTGGTTTTTTATCCGTTCATTATCTTGGCGATAAAGATTAATGATGGCGGTCCGGTATTTTTTGTCAACGAAAGGATCGGCCAAAAAAACAAGGTGTTTAAGCAAATAAAGTTCCGAACGATGTGCGTTAACGCCAAGGCTTCTTGGATAAAAAAAGACGACAAGCAAATTACCCGCATTGGCAGCTTTTTGCGCCGGACGCGGCTGGATGAATTGCCCCAATTTTGGAATGTGCTAAAAGGGGATATGTCCTTTGTCGGGCCGCGGCCTGATTTTATAGAGTTTACGGGACTATTGGAATCTAAAATACCGTATTATAATATCAGGAGCTTAATTAAGCCGGGTTTGACCGGCTGGGCGCAAACCCAGCAATTATTGCCGCCGCGTTCCGTTGAAGAGACCCAAAAGCGCCTAGCTTATGATATTTACTATATAAAAAATCGGTCATTATTTTTAGATATAACGATTATTTTGCAAACTATTAGGACTGTTTTATCAACCAGCGGAACATAAAATAAATATAAAATATAATTTATGAAGATCTTGGTTACCGGCGCTGCCGGCTATATCGGCGGAATGTTAACAGACTTGTTTTTAAAAGACTCTCGAGTAGAGAAAGTGGTAGCTTTGGATATGAAAGATGCCAGCGCTAAGTTCCCTAAGGGTGATCCTAAGCTAACTTGGCTGACTTTTAATTTGGGGGATAACGGTTGGCAGGAAGAAGTGTTAAAAGGCGGCAAACCCGATGTGGTGGTCCATTGTGCTTATGTTATCCGGGAAGGCTTTGGCAAAAAGCGGGCGTGGCAAAATAAGTGCAATTTTGACGGGGCGGAAAATGTTTTTAATTTTGTTTTTAAGAACGACATTTCCCGTTTGATAGATTTTTCAACAGTTGCTTCCTATGGGGCTAGGCTTGGCAATACCGTGGAGCGGAAGTTTAAAGAAGAAGACCCGTTCATGGAAGAAAAATATCTATACGGCGTGGATAAAAAAATTATCGAAGAAAATCTTAAGGCGCTTTTTGCCCAAGAAAAAGCCGCTTTGGCCAGCGGCCAGCGCCAGGGGGCCTTGCCGCAAGTTTTGGTCTTGCGTCCAGCCGCGATTTCCGGCCCCCGGGGGCAGTTCATTTTTAGGCGTTTTGGCTTATTGATGATGATAAAAGAAGGCTTGCCTTTAATTCCGCTTTGCGGGCGCCAATCGGCCCGGCAATTTATCCACGAAGACGATGTAGCGGATATAATTTTTTGGCTGGCCTTTGGCGGAGTAAAAAGTGAATACGAAGTTTTTAATATTGCGCCCAACCAATATTTTTTGCTTAAAGATATGGCGCACACGCTGGGCAAGCCGGTTTTGCCTATTCCTTTGTGGCTGGGGAGATTGGGCTTTAGTTTTTTATGGTATGTTTTTCGCGGCCGCGTTCCGACTGTTCCGGCTGGCATTAATTCTTATGCCTATCCGATTATTGCCGATGGCTCTAAAATAACAAGGTTTGGTTATCAATATAAGTTTACGGGCGAGGATGCTTTGCTGGCTAATAAGGGGCGTTATTCGGAAGAGGCTAAAAAATACCGAAAATAGGGCGCAATAATATAAAGTCGCTCTTTAGTAGAACCTAGGGCGATTTTGGTTTTTAGAGGGGTTTTTAGTCATAGGGGTTGACTTTTTCTCGATTTCTTTATAATATAATAAATCAGTAAAAACTAATAAAAGAGGCCGCTTTTGCGGCTAATTGAGACAATGAGCGAGCATAATTTAGACAAAAAAATAGGTTTTATCGGCCAAGGCTGGATTGGGCGCCATTATGCTGATGATTTTGAACGGCGCGGTTTTAAGGTGGTTCGCTACGCGATGGAAGCGCCGCATAATAAAAATGCCGAAGCTATCAAAGAGTGCGATATTGTTTTTATCGCTGTGCCCACGCCTTCAACGCCACAGGGTTTTGACGATAGCATTTTGCGCCAGGTTATCAAGTGTGTTGGCCAAGGGAAAATAGCGGTTATCAAATCAACGATTACCGTTGGCACGACCGAAAATATCCAGGCGGAAAATCCAGGGATTTTTGTTTTGCATTCTCCGGAGTTTTTAACAGAGGCGACAGCTGCGCATGATGCTGGCAATCCCCATCGTAATATTATCGGTTTGCCGATTGATAACCCGGAATATCGCCAAAAAGCGCAAACGGTCATGAACGTCCTGCCATATGCGCCGTATATTTTGGTTTGCTCTTCCCGCGAAGCGGAATTGATAAAATACGGCGGCAACAATTGGTTCTATTTTAAAGTGGTTTTTATTAACATGCTTTATGATCTGGCAAATAAAACCGGCGCGCGTTGGGAAGTGGTGCGCGATGCCATGGCCGCAGATTGGCGGATCGGCCGGACTCATTTGGACCCGTTGCATAAAAGCGGCCGGGGAGCTGGCGGGCATTGTTTTATTAAGGACTTTGCGGCCTTCCAAGACCTCTATCAGGATAGGGTTGGCGATCCGTTGGGCATAGAACTTTTAGAAAGCATGAAAAAGAAAAATATTGATCTGTTGGTTTCCAGCAATAAAGATTTGGATTTATTGGCGGGCGTTTATGGGCAGGAAGTTATTGCTAAAAATCAAAATAAAAAAACCGACCAGAAAGCCCAATCGCCGGTTATATCGCTAGTGCCGCAAAGGAAAAAAGCTAAATGCTTGGTAACAGGCGGCGCTGGTTTTATTGGCTCTCATTTGGTTGACGAATTGATCGCCCGCGGCAACGAGGTGGTTATTATAGATAATTTATTGACCGGCAAGAAAGAAAATATTAATCCCCAGGCAAAGTTTTTTGAATTAGACATCAGGAATTTTAATGCGATTCGCCCGATTTTTGAAGATGTCGATTATGTGTTCCATCTGGCCGCCCGACCCCGAGTGCAACCCTCTATCATCGACCCGGTTTTGCCGCACGATATCAACGTTAACGGCACTTTGAATGTTTTATTGGCTGCGCGCGATGCCAAAGTGAAAAAAGTCATTTATAGCAGCTCGTCTTCTGTTTATGGTTTCCAAGAGAAAGTTCCGTTGCAGGAAAACGTGGCGCCAAATCCGGCTAGCCCTTATGCTTTGCAAAAATATATTGGCGAGCAGTATTGCCAGCTTTTCAATAAGGTTTATGGGTTGCCGACGGTTTCCTTGCGTTATTTTAGCGCTTATGGCAAGCGAATGCTGATGGAAGGCGCTTACCGGCTGGTCATTGGTATCTTTTTGCAGCAACGCTTAGAAGGAAAACCTTTAACGATCGCCGGTGACGGTGAGAACCGCCGTGATTTTACTTATGTTTTTGATATTGTCCGGGCTAATATTCTGGCGGCTAATAGTGATAAAGTCGGTTCTGGCGAAATAATTAATGTCGGCCGAGGCCGCAGTTATAGCGTCAATGAGCTGGCCAAGATAATTGGCGGGCCAACCGTTAGCATTCCGGATAGGCTTGAGCCAAAAGAAACTTTTGCTGACAATTCTTTAGCGCGGGAGCTTTTGGGCTGGGAGCCGACAATGGACTTGCATAATTGGCTGAAAGAACATAAAAAAGAGATCGGAATAAAAGACGAGGAAGCAGTTGAAGACCTGGAAAACGAACTTCATTCAGCGATTTTTGCCGATGATTTTTTGGCAGCGGATAAACGGGAAGGTGATTTGACAATGGAAGACCTGCTCCAAGATAACCGGAGAGACTTTTAGGCAATATTGCGGCATAAAAAATAGATAGAAGAATAAAAATCAGGAGCTATTTTCCTGATTTTTTGCTAAAAGAGAGTCATGTTATAATGGAAGGGATAATTAGGGAATATTTATGAAAAAAATATTGATATTTTCAACGGCATATTTTCCGCTGATCGGGGGCGCAGAGGTAGCAGTTAAGGAAATTACCGACCGATTAGGCGAAGATTTTTATTTTGACTTGATTTGCGCTCGCATAAAAAAAGAATTGTTGCCCCAAGAAAAATTTGGCCGTATTACGGTCTATCGAGTTGGCTGGGGTTTAGGGAAAATAGATAAGTTTTTATTGCCTTGGCAGGGAGCGAGGCTAGCGGCAAAACTTCATCAAGAAAAAAACTATAGCGCGATTTGGGCGATTATGGCGTCTTTTGGGGGCTTAGCTGCTTTGTTTTTTAAGAAAAAGCACCAAAGCGTGCCGTATCTTTTAACTTTGCAGGAAGGCGACACTCCCGAGCATATCCATTCTCGCGCGCGGTTTTTGGGAAAATATTTTGCCCAGATCTTTCAGTTGGCAAGCCAGATAACCGCTATTAGCCTTTATTTGAAGGATTTTGCTTTGCGATATGGCGCCAAGTGCCCTATAGAAATCGTGCCTAACGGAGTTGATCTAGATTTATTTTCGGTCGAGCTTAACGCTTTGGAATTGCAAAGCTTGAAAGAAAAAATTAAAAAAGGCCCTGAAGACAAATTGGTCATTCATACCGGCCGCTTAACAAAAAAGAATGCGCTTGATGACATAATCTTGGCTTTAAAATATTTGCCGCAAAATATAAGGTTTTTATCTTTAGGCGATGGGCCAGACTTAAAAGAGCTAAAAGAGCTAGCCGTTAAAATCGGTGTGGAAAAAAGAGTTATTTTTCTAGAACAAGTCAGTCATAAGGAAATGGTTAAATATTTAAAAGTGTCCGATGTTTTTGTTCGCCCATCGTTATCTGAGGGTTTGGGTAACTCATTTTTAGAGGCTATGGCCGCTGGTTTGCCGATAATTGGCACAGAAGTTGGCGGTATCCCAGATTTTCTAATAAATAAGAAAACAGGGCTGTTTTGCGAAGTGGCCAATCCTAAAGATCTAGCTGATAAAATAAGCCTATTATTGGTTGACGAAAAATTAAGGCAAGAATTGATTTTGAGTGGTCAGCAGCTTGTAGCGGAGAAATATGAATGGCACAAGATTACTAAGCAAATGGAAGCTATTTTTAATAAATTAATAGTTTAATAAAGCCAGATTTTTATGTCTGAGTTTTTTTTAAAAAACCTGCATCATTTTAAGCAAATAACCAGATTTTTAATATCTGGCGGTACTTCCACTTTGGTTAACTTGGCAGCTCTTTTTGTTTTAACGGATTATTTTGGTGTCTGGTATCTTATCTCGGCGGTAATAGCTTTTATTTGTTCTTTTTTTGTTAGCTTTTTTTTGCAAAAGTTTTGGACCTTCCGCAATGGTGACATTGACCGGGTTAAACGCCAGCTGGCATATTATTTTCTGGTGGCAATGTTTGGTTTGAGTTTTAATGTGGCGGGAATATATTTTTTAGTGGATATTTTGCATCTTTGGTATATGTTGGCCCAGGTAATTATCGGGGCAATTTTAGCCGTTTGTAATTTTTGTTTTTATAGATTTATTGTTTTTAACGCGGATTCAAGGTTAATGCCTAAAAAACAAAATGAGCAATTAAAGATACTAATTGCTACCGGCATTTATCCGCCCGACCTTGGCGGCCCGGCCACTATTTTGACCGAATTGCCCGGTGCTTTGAAAAAAGAGGGGATGGCGATAAAGGTTATAACTTATTCGGATGTTCTGCTAAGCGAGGAGGAAAAAAAGGAAGGAATGGTTTATCGGATAAGCCGCCAACAAAGCTCTTTTGGCCGCCAGGCAAAATATTTTTTCCAGATGCTGAAATTATCGTTTTGGGCGGACATGATCTATGCCACCGATACTTATAGCGTGGGCTATTTTGCTTATGTAATAAAAGCTTTAACCGGCAAAAAATATCTTGTCCGTTTTGCCGGAGACAGCGCGTGGGAAACAGCGGTAGCTAGGGGCTGGACCGAAGATTATATTGTTGATTTTCAAAAGAAAAAATACGATTCTGCGATCGAAAAATCAAAACAGCGCCGGACAAGAATAATGGTGAAGGCGGACCGGATAATCGCAGTGAGCAATTTTATGGCTGAGGTAGCGGGCTTGATCGGCGTGGCTAAAGAAAAAATAACGGTGATTTATAATTCGGTTGATTTTTTTGGCGAGCAGTCTGCCAAAATAAAGCCCGAGGCGCCAACTTTGGTTTTTGCCGGGCGCTTAATGCCTTGGAAAGGCGTTGAGGCCTTGCTCTATGTGGTGGCAAAATTGAAAGAACAATGGCCGGAAATTATTTTTGAAGTTTTGGGCGATGGGCCGGAGGATAAAAAATTAAAAGAATTAGCGCATAAATTAAAGATAGAGCCTAATGTAAAGTTCTGCGGCCGAGTGAGCGAAAAAGACAGCCATATTATTTTTGCCCGCTCTACGATTTTTATTTTAAATACCAACTATGAAGGCTTGCCACACTCAGTGCTTAACGCTATGCGCGCCGGCTTGCCGGTCATCACCACGGCTGTCGGCGGCAACGTGGAAGTCGTGCAAAGCGGAGAAAATGGCTTGCTCGTTCCTTATAACGATAAGCAGGCCTGGGTTAGTGCGATAAGCAGGCTTTTAGGTGATGAAAGTTTGCAGGCTAAGTTCGTTGCTAATAGCCAAAAAACCTTAGAAAACTTTCGTTGGGATAAATTAGTGGCTAAAACCGTTATAGTATTAAATGATATTTGCCGGTCAAATAAAAAATAATGCCCAAGGTTTTATTGATCAATCCGCCGTTTAATATTGCCAAAGCCAGCTACGATACTTCTTTGTCCGTTGGTTTGTTAAGCATTGCTTCATTGCTTGATAGCCGGGGGATAGCGGTAGAAATACTTGATGGAGCCAGGCAAGATGATTTTGACAAAAAACTGCGGCTAGAATTACCTGGATGCAACTTGGCCGCTTTTTCGGTAATGACCATGCAGGTAAGCCAGGCTTTAAAAATATCTCGGCTGATCAGGGAAATTAATCCTGATTGTAAAATTATTTGGGGCGGACCTCATCCAACTTTTTTTCCGGCTCAAACTGTGCAGCACCGTTTAATTGATATGGTTTGCGTAGGCGAAGGAGAGGAGGCAATTTATGAATTGGCAGCTGAAAAAAAACTAGAAGAAATAAATGGGTTAGTCTATAAAAAAGACGGTCAGATTATTATCAATCCGCCGCGCCAGCTTCATGACCCGGCCAAGATGCCCTTATTTAATTGGGAGTTGGTGCCGCGGGAGATCCTGGAAAGAGTCCAATTGATTCCCTCGTTAACTTCTCGCGGCTGCCCGCACCGCTGCACTTTTTGCATTAATGCTATCTTGAAAAATAGTTGGCGGCCAAGATCGGCTGAGCAAGTGCTCGAAGATCTAAGGGTTATAAAAAACAAGCCGTATTTTGCCGGCAAAAAATTGCGTTTTTGGGATGAGAACTTTTTTGTGGATATCCAGCGCGCCAAAAAAATTATCGATGGCATGATAGAACAAGATTTAATTATTCCTTGGGAAACCACGGTGCGTGCCAATTATATAAGAGAGGGAATGATTGATGACGCGTTTATGGCTAAATTGAAGAAAAGCGGTTGTTATCTTTTATCTTTTGGGGCCGAATCGGGCTGTCCGCGGCTGTTAAAAAAGATGAAAAAAGATATTAACCCTGAGGACGTAATTAGTTCGGCTAAAGCCGCTTTAAAGCATGGCATAATACCGCAGTATTCGTTTATGATTGGTTTGCCGGGCGAAGAAAGGAGTGAGATGATGGAAACCTTGAGCCTAATAGACAAATTGGCCAAATTAAGCCCAGAAATCCAGATCCTAGGGCCTCAGGCGTTTCGGCCTTATCCGGGTTCGGAATTGTATGAGGAATGCGTGGCTAGCGGCTGGCAGGCCCCGCAGAGCCTTGAAGAATGGGCGGATTTGGCGGAGAATGAACTAAGCTACCTTTCAATTGAGAACTTTCCTTGGATCAGGGAAAAAGATCGAGATTTTGTGGAGTCAATGGAGGCTTTTGTGAGGTTTGGCGCCCACAGCATCAAATCAGCACTGGGCTCCTCTGTTAAGGCGCAAAAATTGCTGAAAATAGGATTTATCTTAACTTGCCAGCTAAGGTGGAAATTAAAGTTTTTTGCTTGGCCGATAGAATATAAATTAGCTAAAAAGTTCGTAGCAAAATAAAATGAAGATTTTAAACTTAAGCCTGGACAATTCAATTATTGACCCTCGATCCGATCTGGCCCGGAGGGTTTTGGATTACAGCGCTTTGGTAGAAAAATACACTGTTATTATTCCGTCCAGCAAGGACCAGCAGATAGCTCTATCAGAAAAAGCTAGGATTTTTGCGGTTGATGGTTGCTGTAAGTTTTTTAAATTGCGGAAAACATATAGGTTAGCTAAAAAAATCTTGCAGCAGGAAAAATATGATGTCATTTCTGTTCAGGACATTTATTTTTTAGCCTGGATTGGCGTTTTGTTGTCTAAAAAGTTTAAAACGGGACTAGAAGTCCAGGTTCATGGTTTTGAAAAATACCGCGGTTTAAGAAAACTAATTGCTCAATATATTCTATCGCAGGCAAAGGTGATCCGGTGCGTTAGCCAAAGGCTGAAAAAACAATTAATTGACGATTTTGGCGTAGCGGAAGAAAAAATTATGGTGGTTCCGATATTTACGGAAAATAAAACAGAGCCAAAGCTGGAAAAAGATAAAAATGGGCAGGTTTTTTTAACTGTGGGCCGTTTAGTGCCGATTAAAAATATTGAGTTGCAAATTGAAGCGATGGCGGAGATAGTGAAAAAATATCCGCAAAGCGAACAGTGGATTGTGGGGGATGGGCCGGAAAAGGGATTTTTGGCATCAAAAATCGCTAGTTTGAAATTAGAAAAGAATATAAAACTTTTAGGGCAAAAAACCCGGGAGGAGCTTGATAATATTTATGCTGGGGCAGATATTTTTCTTTTAACCTCAAACTCGGAGGGTTGGGGTTTGGCGGTTATTGAAGCTGCCAAATACAGCTTGCCGATAATTATGACCGATGTTGGCTGCGCGGGGGAAGTGATAAAAAATAATGAAAGCGGGTTAATTGTTCCTATCGGCAATAAGCAAGCGTTAATTGAGGCGATGGAAAAATTACTGCAAGATATTGCTTTACGCCAAAAACTTAGCGAGAGCGCTAAGCAAGCAATATCAGCCCTGCCCTCGAAACAAGCCATACTTAATTTATATCTTCTATCTTGGCAAAAAGCCGCCAAGGAAAGCAATTCATTATGAAATTATTGATTTTAACCCAAAAAATAAATTGCCAAGACGATATTTTAGGCTTTATGCATGGCTGGGTGGCGGAATTAGCCAAGCATTTTGAAAAAATTATTGTTATTGCTTTAGGTGTGGGCGAACATCATTTGCCGGCTAACGTAAAAGTTTTAAGTTTGGGCAAAGAAGGCGGAAAATCTTGGATAAAATATTTAGTAAGATTTTATAAATATATTTGGCAAGAGCGGCAAAATTACGATGCAGTCTTTGTCCATATGAACCAAGAATATATTTTGCTGGGAAGTTTTTTATGGCAATTATGGGGCAAGAAAATCACTTTATGGCGAAATCATCCAAAGGGCGGATTTCTAGCCAGAGCGGCGGTTTATTTGTCTAACATAGTTTTTTGCACTTCCAAGTTTGCTTTTGTTGCTCGATTCAAAAAAACCAGGATAATGCCGGTTGGTGTGGACACAGATTTTTTTAAGTCTGATTCGGCTGCCGAGAGAATAAAAAACTCTATTTTGTTCTTTAGCCGCATCTCGCCCATAAAAAAACCGGATATTTTCATACAGGCGTTAGCCTTATTAAAAAAAGAAAACGTTGATTTTTCTGGTAAGATTGTTGGTAATGCGCCAGAAAGAGATAGGGCATGCTTAGAAGAGATAAAAAAGGAGATTATAAATAACAGTCTTTCCGATTCTTTGCAAATAGAAAAGGGCGTGCCCAATAACCAGGCGCCGAAAATTTTTAATAGTTTTGATTTGTATATTAACCTGACCCCTACCGGAAGCCTAGATAAAACTATCTTTGAGGCGATGGCGTGCGCCACAATGGTTTTGATGTCTAATGAGACTCTGGCCGGCGAAGTTGATGAAAGATTATTTTTTGACGGCACCCCGGCTGACTTAGCGGCTAAAATAAAGAATATTTTTAATATGGGCGAGCAAGAGAAGCAACAACTCCTGGCTTCTTCCCGGGATTTTGTAATTAAAAACCATAGCTTGCGGGTTCTCGCAGCTAAATTGGAGGAGGCTTTGGGTAAAGATAAGAAATAATTTTAATATGAAACTTTCTATTATTGTTCCTGTCTATAATGAAAAAAGCACCGTGGAGCAGCTTTTAGCTAAGCTAGAAACGCTGGATTTGGACGTGGCCAAAGAAATTATTATAGTGGACGATTTTTCTACTGATGGCACGCGAGAAATAATTAAAAAATATGAAGGGAGGCATAAAATAATTTATCATGAAAAAAATCGCGGTAAAGGCAGGGCTTTGCGCAGCGGATTTGCCGAAGTTTCCGGCGATTGGGTAGTGGTTCAGGACGCAGACCTAGAATACGACCCGAATGATTTTAAGGCTATGATAGCCAAGGCTAATGAGGTTGATGGGCAGGTTATCTATGGTTCTCGCCGCTTAAACCACAGCTATCTTAAGAGCCGGCATTCCGGCCACATCTTTGCTTTAGGCGGGATTTTTTTAACTTGGCTGACTAATCTTTTGTATAGAACAAGAATAACGGATGAGCCGACTTGCTATAAAATGATAAAAACCGATTTGTTAAAAAGCGTTGATTTAAAATGTGAGAGGTTCGAGTTCTGCCCGGAAATTACGGCTAAAATTGCCAAGCGGGGGATAAAGATCCACGAAGTGCCAATAAATTATTACCCCCGCCATAAAAATGAGGGTAAAAAAATTAATTGGCGCGATGCCGTGGAAGCGATCTGGACTTTATTAAAATACCGGTTCAAAAAATAAATGAGCAAAGTTCTACTCATCAATCCGCCTTGGGTTATTGGCGAGGACAAAAATCTGTGGAAAGGAGTGGCTAGTTGCTGGCCAAGTTTAGGTTTGGCTTATATTGCATCTGTGCTGGAAGCAGCCGGCCATAAAGTCCAATATTTGGATTGTTCAGCGCTGCATTACACCGTTAAAGACACCGAGCAGGCTTTAATTGGTTTGTGGCAAGATTTTGATCTGGTCGGTTTTAGCGCTACAACTCCTTTGGTTAATAATGCTTTGGCGCTGGCAGATTTTATTAAAAAAAATTGGCCGGAAACTAAAACGGTGCTGGGGGGAGTCCACCCGTCGGTAATGCCGGAAGAGATAATAGCCCATCAAGCAATTGATTTTGTGGTGATTGATGAGGGAGAAGAAACTGTGCGGGATCTAGCCGATAAAAAAGATCCGGCAGAAATCTTAGGTCTTTGTTATAAAGAAAAGGGGCAAATTATAAAAAATGCGCCGCGGCCGTTAATTCAGGATTTGGATATGATCCCGCCGCCGGCATACCACTTATTGCCCATGGATAAATATTATCCGGCGGTCGGTAGCTATAAGAGGCTGCCTGTGATGATAATGTTTGCTACGCGGGGTTGCCCGGGCCGTTGCACTTTTTGCTATCGGACTTTTCGCGGCGTGGTCAGGAAGCGTTCCGCCCGCAATATTATAGAAGAAATAAAGATATTGCAGCGGGATTACGGAATAAAGGAAGTGGCTTTTTATGACGATACCTTCACCCTATTCAAGGATGTTGTTAGGGATTTTTGCGATATAATTGCTAAAGAAAAAATCGATATAACCTGGTCTTGTTTTACCCGGGTTGACCATATTAACGAAGAACTATTGCGGCTGATGAAAAAATCCGGGTGCCATTTGATCCTTTTTGGCGTGGAGTCGGCTGATGAGCAAATATTAAAAAATATAAATAAGCGTATATCGCTGGACCAGGTTGTGGCAGCGGTAAAAATTGCCAGAAAAATAGGCATAGAGACTCGGGCATCTTTTATGATAGGAAATCAAGGAGAGACAGAAGCTACGATCAAAAAAACCATTGATTTTGCCATTAAGCTTGATCCGGATGAAGTGCAATTTAATATTGCTACGGCATATCCTGGCACAGAACTTTTTAATTGGGCTAAAGAGAAGGGTTATATAAAAAGTTTTAATTGGGATGATTATAGCATGTCTAATGTTGTTTTAGAGCTGCCGGGCTTGAGCCAAGAGAGGTTGCGGTATTATTATGAAATAGCGCATCGCCGCTTTTATTTTCGGCCAAAAATCATTTTGCGCCGGCTGCTGCACATTAGAAGCTGGGCGCAATTAGTACAGGAAATAAAAGGGGGATTGGCGTTGCTAGGCTTTATTTTTAAATAAAAATTAAATTGAATATATGGAAGCAAAAAATCCGAATAAAAAAGTCATAGCAGTTTTACCGGCTTATAATGCTGCTAAAACCGTAGAAAAAACCGTTAACGATATTTCTCGAGAATGGGTGGATGAAATTATTTTGGTTGACGATGCTAGTCGCGATAATACAGTTGAAATAGCCAAAAAACTCGGATTAAAAACTTTTGTGCATCCTAAAAACCGGGGCTATGGCGGCAACCAAAAAACTTGCTATAAAGAAGCTTTGGCGGCCGGAGCGGATATCGCGGTTATGGTGCATCCGGACCATCAGTACGATCCTAAACTTGTGCCTGAGCTTTTAAAGCCAATATTGGCGGGGGAAGCGGATGCGGTTTTTGGCTCACGGATGATGTTTCCTAAAAATGCTTTGGCTGGCGGAATGCCTTATTGGAAGTTTTTAGCTAATATATTTTTGACTTTTATTGAAAATCTTTTTTTAGGTCTGAGCTTGACCGAATACCATTCTGGTTTTCGGGCTTACGGCCGGCAGGTTTTAGAGGCGGTGCCGCTGGAAAAAAACTCCGATGATTTTGTTTTTGATACCGAAATTATTGCGCAAATAAAAGTGGCCGGGCTTAAGATCAAAGAGGTGCCGATCGCCACACGTTATTTTTCCGAGGCTTCGCAGATCGGCCTGTTAAAAAGCATTAAATATGGCTTATCGGTTTTAAGCGTGATGAAAAAATATATTTTTTTCAGGCTAGGAATAAAAAAATACGAACAGTTTAAGATCAACCAAAATTAATTTAGGCATGATAAAAGATTTTTTTATAAAAAACAAAGAATTAGCCTTGATTTTTTCTTTGGCGATTTTAGGCTTAGTGGTTTCTTATTTTTATATTGGCTATGACCATAGATTAGAAAAAGATGCGATCACTTATTTTGAGGCAGTAAAGTTTTTGCAGGGGCAGGCGCTTGATGGGCCGGTGCCGATGAATAGGGTCTTGACCACGTCATTATTTTTGGGCTTAGCCACTTTTTTTAATTTTTTTCTTAAAGATTTTAGCTTAAGCGTGTCCGCCCTAAATATTATTTTTTACCTTCTTTTTATCGGTGTCTTTTATCTTTTAGCAAAAGAGATATACCAAAAAAGTAGGGTGGCCTTTTGGGGCTCTTTATTGGTTGTGTCTAATTATTATTTAATAGACCCGGGCAACGCCCACTTAGCGGATATGGGCGGCTGGTTTTTTCTATTTCTAGCCACATATTTTGCGGTTAAATATACCAATGCGGCCGATAGGAGGTTCTATTATTTAGCTATTTTGGCATCGGCAATAGGCGTTTTATACAAGGAATACGGAGGCTTGGGCTTAGTTAACCTATTCTTGCTTCTATTAGTTTCAAATTTTTCCAATAAGCAGAAAATAAAAGACATTATTTTAGCTGGCTGTTTATTTTTGGTTCCGTTTTTGTCTTACCATGTTTTTGTTTATTTTAAATACCACTATTCTTATTTTGATTGGTATTTAGCGGTCAAATCAGTCTCTTTTGAGGCTGGGCGGCAATCCCGAGGGATAATTATAATTGCTAAGATATTGGGCTGGGTTTTTTCTCTTGGTTGGCTGGCTTGGCTGTTGGGAATCAAGGAAGAAATAAAAGCGCAAGATAAAGGCCGCTGGAAGATTCTAATCGCTATTTTGCCTACTTCTTTGTTCTTTATTATTTGGCCGGAGGTGGCTCAGCGCTTGGCATTTATCTTAGTGCCGTGGCTGGCTTTGGTCGCTGGTTTTGGGCTGTCCCGGATAAAGCCATATTGGGCTGGAGTTTTTGTTGCGGCTTATGTTTTATTTAATTACAATATAAGGTCTTTAATAGATATAATTAATTTGCCTTTCTAGCCATGGATATTTTAAAAAAAACCAAAGATTGTTTTTTAAGCCATAAGGTTTTAATTATAATCTTATTGTTGTCTTTTTTGGCTAGCCTGGCTTATTCTTTCTATTTTAAAATTGTGCCGGCGGTTGATGCCCGGGCCTACGATAATATTGCCCAGAATATTGCCAGTGGCAATGGCTACCGGGAATATTTAGCAGGGGATTTGGCAAGTGATTATGCTATTGCCCGGGTGGGACCGCTTTATGAATACTTTTTAGCCGGGATCTATAAAGTTTTTGGCCATAGCTACAGCGTAGTTTGGCTTTTCCAAGCATTATTGCACGCAGCCAGCGCTTGGCTGATTTATTTGGCCGCGTTGCTGATTTTTTCTGCCAACGATAAAAGAAAAAAAATCGCTATTGTGGCAGCAGCAATTTTTGGTTTTTATCCCGATCTAATAGAAATATCGGCGATGCTAATGACCGAAACTCTCTATTTGTTCTTTGTCTGTTTAATGGTCTATTTTTTCTTTTTGTTTTTTTTAAAAGGCGGTTATCGGCTAGTTGCATTATTGGGGCTGTTCTCTGGGTTGGCTGTTCTAGCCCGGCCGCCGGTGCTTTTTTTAGTGCCGGTGATATTATTTTATTTTTGGCAGAAAAGAAATTGGCGCCAAGCATTGCTATTTCTGGCCATTTTAATTTTAGTTTTTGTGCCCTGGACCGCCAGAAACTATCAGGTGTATGGGGAAATAATGCCATTTGGCTCAGCTGGGAACTTTAATTTTTGGATAGGCAATTACCATGGCGGGAACGGGGAGCAGGAGCCGACGATCGAGCAACAACAGTTCTTGCAAACCCATAAAGCGGTGGAAATAAACTCGGAATCAATGAAGCATTTTAAAGAGTTCTTGTTTGCTTATCCGGCGGAGTTTTTAAAATTAACAGCGCTGCGCGTCAATAAATACTTCAGCATTATTCGCCCTATGGGTTTTTGGTTCTATCAGGCTGGAATCGGGCAGATGATATTTGTTTTCTGTTCAGCTATTGCTTCGGTTTTTTTATTAGTTTTTGGGTTAGCTGGGGCAATAAAAGCTTGGTCAGCAAAAGAGAAAAAACTTAATTATTTGCTGGCTTTTTTAGCCTTTACTCCCTTAATAATTTTTGCTACAGTGGTGGAGACGCGATACAGGTTTCAGATATATCCTTTATTGACAATTTGTGCTAGTTATTTTGCTATTGAGGCGTTAAATGTGCAGGGATGGCGGAGGCAAAAATTATTTATAGCCTCAGCCATAATTATTTTTTTTAATGGGTTTATAGATATGCTTTTGAGTTGGGAAAAGATAAAAGATAGATTTGGGTCATTTTTTAATTTTTAAGCCGCAAAGATCCGATTTAAACAAAAATAAAATATGAAAAAAGCGTTAATTACCGGCATCACCGGTCAAGACGGTTCTTATTTGGCGGAACTTTTATTAAAAAAAGGCTATATTGTGCATGGAGTTGTTAGGCGTTCGTCTAGCTTTAATCGGTCTAGAATAGAACATCTTTATGGGAGCCCAGATAAAGATCCTGCTGGTTTGGGAACTGCCGGTAATTTTCATTTGCATTATGGTGATATGACAGACTTTATTTCCCTGACAAATATTTTGTCTAAAGTAATGCCGGATGAAGTTTATAATTTAGCAGCGCAATCACATGTCCAAATATCTTTTGAGACTCCGCTTTACACAACTAGCGCAACCGGCGTTGGGGTTCTTAATTTGCTGGAAGCGATCAGGGTCCTGGGCTTGAAGTGCAAAGTTTATCAAGCTTCAACTTCAGAGCTTTTTTCTGGGGAAGAGGGCGAGGCGCCGCAAAACGAAAAGACACCATTTAAACCTAAAAGCCCCTATGGTGTTGCTAAATTGTATGGTTTTGAGATGGCCAGAATTTATCGCGAATCATATGGCATGTTTATTGCCAATGGCATTCTTTTTAATCACGAATCTCCCAGGCGCGGAGAAAACTTTGTAACCAGAAAAATTACCAAAGGTATCGCCGCAATTTTAAAGGGAGAGAAGGATTCGATCTATTTGGGTAATTTGAATGCTTCTCGGGATTGGGGCTATGCTCCCGAATATATGGAGGCAGCTTGGCGGATGCTGCAGCAAAAGAAGCCGGATGATTTTGTTGTTGCCACCGGCGAAACGCATACTGTTAAGGAGTTCGCTCAAAAAGCTTGCCAGCTGGCAGGGCTGGATTTTAAAAAAGTTATCAAGACCAATAAGGCTTATTTAAGGCCGAACGAAGTGAATTATTTATGCGGCGATGCTTCCAAGGCTAAAAAAGTTTTAGGTTGGTCGCCAAAAGTTAGGTTCAATGAATTGGTAAAAATAATGGTAGATTATGACACAAAAAAATAATCAAAAATATATTCGGGTTTGTGAGCCGTATATAACCCAAAAAGAAATAGATGCTGTTTCTCGGGCCATTAAAGAAGGCAATATTTCCAGCACCGCTAAATATGTTGGGCTTTTTGAAAAGGCTTTTGCCAAAAAGTTTGGCGTTAAATATGCTGTGGCAGTTAATTCGGGCGGATCGGCTTTATTTTTGGCCTTATGGGCCTTAGGCATCAAAAAAGGAGATGAAATAATCGTGCCAACTTTTACTATGGTGGCTACGGCTAATGCGGTTGTCCAATGCGGCGCCAAGCCCGTGTTTGTGGACTGTGAAGAAAATGGCAATATAGATGTTAAAAAAATAGAAGAAAAAATTACCAAAAAAACTAAAGCAATAATTCCGGTGCATATTTATGGCCACCCTTGCGATATGGACGAAATTATGGCAATCGCTAAAAAACATAAATTGTTTGTTATTGAAGATACGGCTGAGGCCCATGGGGCTTTGTATAAAAATAAATTAGCCGGAACTTTTGGCGATATGGGCTGTTTTAGTTTTTATGCAAATAAAGTGATGACTACAGGTGAGGGTGGAATGATAATTACCAATAACGCAGCTTTATATAAAAAATTAATTAAATTAAAGGCTTATTATTTTCATGACAAGCGCCATTTTTGGCACGAGCAGCAAGCTTGGAACTTAAGAATGAGCGCTTTGGAAGCATCTTTGGGTTTGGCGCAGCTGGAGCGCTTAAACGAGTTAGTCTCTTTGAGGCGAGAAAATGCCCGGTACTATACTGATAAACTGCAAGGCCTGAAAGATTATTTAGTTTTTCCTTCAGAAAAGAAGGGGGCAAAATCGGTCTTTTGGATGTATGGATTGGTGCTTAAAAAGGGCAATCGAGACAAATTAATGAAGTTTTTGGAAAAAAATGGCGTGGAAACGAGAACCTATTTTTTCCCGATGAATTGGCAGCCTATTTATAAAGAAACAGAACCGTATCCGGTAGCTGATCGGTTAGGCAGAAATGGATTATATTTGCCTTCTTCTTCTCATTTAACAAAAGCGGAAAAAGATAGAATAATCGGTCTTGTAAAAAAATTCTTTAAAGCTTAAAAATGGATAATTCGGTTTTTGTCATTCCCACTTATAATGAAAGGGAAAATATCGGCAGGCTTATTGAGAAAATATTTGAACTTTCGCCTGAGGCGAAAGTTTTGATCGTGGATGACAGTTCTCCTGATGGAACCGCTCAAACAGTAAAAGAGCTTCAGGGAAAATATCCGGGATTATTTTTATTTGTTCGTCCGGTAAAAGAGGGCTTAGGCAAGGCGTATGTGGCGGGATTCCAGAAAGTTTTTAACGATTTCCCGGAAGCGAAGACGATTTTTATGATGGACGCTGATTTTAGCCATGACCCCAATGATTTGCCGGCCATAATTGAAAATTCAAAAAAATATGATGTGGTTATCGGTTCTTGCCATATAAATCCCAAAGAGGGAATGAGCGAGTACCCTTTCAAGCGCGCGCTTTTGAGCCGTTGGGCTAATTTTTATTGCCGTTGTATTCTAGGCAGAAAATTACGGGATTGGACGAATGCTTACATGGCAATTTCTGTGCCGGTTCTTAAAAAGATAAGCTTTGATAAATTACAGGCCAAAGAGTTTGCTTTTCTTTTTGGTTTAAGATACCTGCTTTTAAAAAACAAGGCGACTTTTAAAGAGATTCCGACGATTATTCGATTAAGGAATGCCGGAGAGTCAAAAATGGCTCTCTCAACCATTATGGAAGCGGTAATTATGCCTTGGGAAATAAGGTTTGGCCTTCCGGCTCAAGTAGTTAAGTTTTTGATCTCTGGCGGAACGGCTACCTTGGTCGGTTTTATCGCGCTCTACGCCTTTACCGAGTTTGCGGGCATTTGGTACCTATTTTCAGTCGTTCTGGCTTTCATTTTTTCTTTTATCGTTAGCTTTACTTTGCAGAAGTTTTGGACTTTTGATGACCGGCGAACGGAAAAAATGCACCACCAAGCCTTTTTTTATTTGTTGACCACTTTAACTAATTTGCTCTTAAACCTTTTGATAGTTTTTTTGCTGGTGGAAAAAGCCGGCCTTTGGTATATGCTAGCGCAATTTATAGCCGAGGCGGTGATAGCTGTGGAAAGCTTTTTGGTCTATAAGTTTGCTATTTTTAAGGTTAAAAAATAATACATAGCATTTTTATTTAGCGTGAAAAATATTTACGAAAAAGTTTTTATTGTTTTTTTAGTGGCCATTACTCTTTTTTTTGCGGCCTATAAACTGACCGAAAGCCCGCCGACTTGGTTTGATGAGGGTTTTGTTATCCAGTCGGCTGAAAATTTGGTAAACGATGGAATTATGGGTATAAAGATAGAACCGGATCTAATTGTCCATAATGCCACGTTTTTTTCAACCGGTTTTCCGCTGGCCTATCCCGTAGGCTGGGCGATGGAGCTTTTTGGCCGGGGGCTTTTGCCGGCAAGGTCGGTAATGGTTCTCTTCACTATTTTGTTGGTTTTGCTGTGCTATTTTTTGGCTAAAAAAATATGGGGGTTCAAAATAGCGGCTTTTTCTTCTCTTTTGCTTGTCGGTTTTGCTCCGTTATACGGTAACGGCCGGAACGTTTTGGGCGAAGTTCCCGGCGTTTTTTTTCTGGTTCTTTTTTTATATTATCTTTATAAGATCGAGAAAAAAAAGTTTGTTGGCAGCTATTCAGACTATATAATGGCTGGTTTATCTGTAGCGCTTTGTTTATCAACTAAGTCTATTTTTTTAGTTCTGCCTTTAGCTGTTATTTTGGCTTTAATTATTTTTTATAAAAACATAGCCTGGGATTGGCGGCGGATTTTGGCTGGCTTGGCGGCCGGAAGTGTAGTAATAGCAGTTTTATTAAAAACTCAATTTTTAGGCGGCGGGCCGCTAGTGGATGTTTTGCGAGATTATGCTAATCCTTATGCCGTAGGGGATATGTCAGTTCTTGTTTGGCAAAATATAAAAAGATTTTTTACGGAAGGCACGCCGATCTATTTGCTGGGAACAATGCTTATTTGGCTTCTGTCCTTGGCGATAAGAAAAATTAGATCGGAAACAACTTCTTTAACAGAAATAGTTTCTTTCTTTTTTTCCTTGTTCATTTGCTTATCTTATTTGCGGATGGTCGGGTGGTATAGATATCTTTTTGCCGCCCAAATATTATCTTTACTTTTTTTGCCGGCTTCCTCGTTAATAATGTTTGAGTGGTTGAAAAGTAAGTTTGCCTGGAGCCGGAATATTAATATAAAAATAGTATTTATTCTATTCGGGGTTTTAATTGGGGCGCAATTCCTCTATTTGCATTATTTTTCCTGGACGGCCAGCTATTATTATAGCCGGGCAACGTCAAGCCTGGAAAATTATTTTAATCGAATTGATTTTTCCGAGAAGATATTCTTGTATAATTCTCCGGAAATTGCCACTTTTTTGCCGTCAAAAAATTATTACCAATATTTAAAAATTAATGATGAACTGATCTTAGGGCAAGACCAGCTGAAACAAATAACGGTTGGTGTGCCCAATAAAGTAATAGTCAATAATAAAGAAGCGTCGGTGATGGCTGATTTTCCTTTATATCAGGAGGCAGGGGCAGTTAGCCGGTATTTGATTTTTGAGAAGAAATAATTCAAGAAGAAGCTATAATGAACACTAATTTTCTGAGACGTTTTAGGGAGATTTTTATTTTGGGGGCAGTTTTTTTAACAGCCCCATTTTTTTATTTTAGATTGTATTTAAAAAAAGCCTTTTTAAAAAATAAACCTTCCAAGCGGATTTTAATTATCGATAACGCAAAAATCGGGGATTTAATATGTGCTACACCGGTTTTTCGCGCTATAAAGGAAAAATACGCGGATTCTTATCTAGCGGTATTGGCTGTGCCTAGGGTTGAAGAGATCTTGCAGAATAACCAAAACATAAATGAACTTATCATTTTTCCTTTAAACTCGAGTTTAAGCTTCAAAAAAACCTGGGAATTATTTAAAAAAATAAAAAGCGAAGATTTTAATGTTTGTATTAATTTAGTCCCCGGCACTCTTAATTTTATCTTGCCGTTTTTGGCCGGCATTCCAATCCGCATAACTTCAGCAAATAGCGAAATGGGATTTTTCTATAAAAAATTATCTTTTTTGTCCAATCGGAAGCTGGTTTATCAAAAAAACTCTTTATCCGTTAAACATTATTTAGGTTTGTTGGAGTTTATAGGGGTAAAAAATAGCAATTTAACGAAAGAAGTTTTTACGGATGATTTATCCCAAAATAAAGTTGCCGATTTTTTAGCTCAGCAAAAAATTAAATCCTCGGATATTATAGTTGGCTTAAGCCTAAGCGCGGGCAATAAAATCAAAGAATGGGGAGCAAATAATTTTGCAAAATTAGCCGACGAAATTATTAAAAAATATAGTTTTAAAATTGTGGCTATCGGCAGCCCGGCCGATGAGTTAGTATTAAAGGATTTTCAGCGATTAGTCAAAGAAAATGTTATAATTACTTATAAGGACTTTTCTTTGAAAGAACTGCCATCTTTGATCAAGCGTTTTAATTATTTTATTAGCGTTGATACCGGGCCTCTTTTTATCGCTAATGCTTTGGGTGTGCCGGTAGTTGACATTGTCGGCCCATTTAACTATGTTGAACAGGCGCCGTATTATGAAAAATGCGAGATAGTAAAGCCGGAAAATATTGATTGTTGGCCCTGTCTCCATATTTGGAGCTCGAGTGTATTGGATTGCCAATTCGGCCATTATCAATGCTTAAAGAAGACAACGCCGGAGATGGTTTTGAGGGCGCTGGAAGCTTTAATCAGGCGTTGTCATTAAATAAACTTATGGAAAGACTGAGGCTTTTATTATATAGGATATATAAAAAAATAATAAAAATATTTTCAGGCTACGGTTTGACTAATATTTTTTTGATAAGGTCAATCCATAATTTTATTAGCTTGCGCTTAAAATCTAGATTTGCCGTGATAAATGGCCATAAAATGTTTTTAGACAATAAAGATTCTTTATCTCTTTCGGTTGAAAAAGAATACGAGCCATTAGCCACGAGAATTGTTTCAAAAATAATAAAGCCCGGAGATGCAGTTTTGGATTTAGGGGCTAATATCGGCTACTATACGCTGCTTTTTGCTAAAATAGCTGGGATTAACGGCAAGGTCTATGCTTTTGAGCCGGAGCCGGAGATATTCGGTATTTTAAAAAAGAATGTTGATGAGAACGGCTATAAAAATGTTATTTTGGAGCAAAAGGCTGTCTCCGATAAAAATACCATAGGGAAGCTTTATCTGCGTGCCGATAATCATGGCGATAATCGGATTTATGATTCGCGAGACGGAAGAGAGTTTGTTGATATAGATTTAATTAAATTAGATGATTATTTTAGCGATAATAAAATAAAGATAGACTTTATTAAAATGGATATTCAAGGAGCGGAAATATTAGCTTTGTCTGGAATGATGAGGCTGTTAACGGAAAATGACCCCGTAATTATGATGGAGTTTTGGCCAATTGGCATAAAAAGAGCAGGCGGCGAGCCGAAAGAGTGCCTGAGCCTTCTGCGATCTTATGGATACGATTATTATTCTTTAAGCGAAGACGAGGCTGGCTTGAAAAAAATTACTGATGAGAAATTATTAAAGAATTATACCCCAGAAAATAAGAGGTATGCTAATTTGCTTTGCGTAAAAAATATTAATAAAAATAATATAATAGATGAGCTATTACTCAGATAAAAAATACAAAGAGAAATCAAAGCAAAAAGACCTGTGGTTTGAAAGGCTTTATTTTGATCGATGGTTTAAGGATAATCAGGGGCCTATTTTGGATATAGGAAGCGCCACTGGCAATTTTATGGCTGTTAAGCCGGAAATCTTTGAGGGTATAGAAAAAGACAAGGACAGCGTTGAGATCGCCCGGAGAAGAGGTTTAAAAGTTTTTGAGATGGATATTGAAAAAGATATAAATACTTTACCGGCGGAAAAATACCAAGGGGTATATGCAAAACAGGTAATTGAGCATTTAAATGACCCGCTTAATTTTTTAAAAGAGATAAAACGGATTTTAAAGCCGGGTGGCCGAGCAGTTATATATACTCCTAATTGCCCCTATATGCTTAATAAAAGCTTTTGGGACGATTATACGCATAAGCGGCCTTTTACCCGCCCTGCCTTAAAAAGGATTGCTTATGATGCTGGCTTTGAGAAGTTTTTTGTTTATGAAGATTTTCGTTGTTTCCCAAGGCTAGGGGGCTTAATGAGGCTATTGCATTTATCGCCAGCGGCAGTGGCGCGCTTTCAAAGGATATTTTTTATTAGAGGATTAAGCCTAATTTTGGTTTTGGAAAAAGAACAATGAAATTAATTTATTTGGCTAACATCAGGATCCCTACTCAGCGGGCGCATGGCTACGCTATTTTGAAAATGTGCGAACAGTTTGCTTCCCAAGGACAACAAATAGAGCTGGTAGTGCCAAATAAAAAAAATAATATTGAAGCTGACCCTTTTGATTATTATAGCCTCGAGCATAATTTTAAAATTACACGTTTGCCAGCCGAGGATTTTTTAGGGAGGATATCTTTTGGTAAAAGGTTCTTTTTTTGGCTGGACCTGATGCTTTTTCATTTGGTCTTTAGGGCTAAAAGGTATTCGGACTCTGGCGATAAAAATATTTATACCCGAGATTATTTTTTAGCTTGGCTCTTGCCAGCTAAAAAGTATTCTGTTTTTTTAGAATTGCATGATTTGCCCTCGTCTTCTTTTATTTTAAGGAGGGCGGCGAAAAAGGCAAAAAAAATCATTGTTATTTCGCGGGGTCTGCAAGATGACTTGATAAAAATAGGCGTGGAAAAAGAGAAGATCTTTATTGCTCCTGATGCGGTTGATTTGGAAAAGTTTGACATAAACATTAGCCAGGAGGAGGCGCGGCGCAGAATAGCCGCGCCAGCGGATAAAAAAATAATTGTTTATACCGGGCATTTATACGGCTGGAAGGGGGCGGATGTTTTAGCGGACGCAGCCAGCCATTTGAAAGAAGCTTTTATTATTTTTGTTGGCGGAGTAGGAAAAGAAGTTGAAGATTTTAAAGATAAATATAAAGGATGCTCTAATATAAGGCTGGATTCTTTTCAAAAAAGAGAGATGATGCCTTTTTATTTAAAATCAGCCGACGTTCTTGTTTTGCCAAATAAAAAAGGAGAAAAAATTTCTGAAAAATATACCTCTCCTCTAAAGCTGTTTGAATATATGGCCTCCGGTGTGCCGATAGTCGCTTCTAGTTTGCCTTCGATTTGCGAAGTTTTAGACGAAAGCAATTCGATGCTGGTTGAGCCTAATGACCCGGAAAAATTAGCGGCAGGCATCAAGGCTATTTTGGAAAACCACGCCTTAGGCGAAAAATTAGCCCAAAAAGCCTTTCAGATAGTAGGAGAGTGCACTTGGTCAAAAAGAGCTTCTGGCATAATGGGTTTTATAAATAAATAATATTAGGAGCAGAAAAATGAATAAGTTTTTAAAAAAAATAAACACTTTGCGCCACTTAGATTTTAAATGGGCGCTCCGCTATTATCGGAAGAAGATGCGGTTATGTTTTAGCTATTATTTTTCTCTTTTGAAAAATGTAAAATTTTTTGAAGCCGATATAGACGGGGTTAAAGTAAAATTATCGTTTAACCATTATTACCATCACCATAAGGCTTGGGCGATTTTTAAAGGCCGGCATGAAAAAGACGATCTGAAATTATGGAAAAATAAGTCAAAAGCCAAAAGGGTCGTTTTTGATATTGGGGGGTATAACGGCATTTACGGCTTGATCTCGGCCGTAGTGAATCCCCAGTCGGTAGTTTATATTTTTGAACCCGAACCGATAAATTGCGATTGCATAAAAAGAAACATAGAATTGAACGGGCTTAAAAATGTTTTTTTGGTTCAAGCGGCGATCTCCGATAAATCAAGTAAAGTTTTATTCGATGTGCACCAAGGCGGAACGGGCGGAAAAATATCCAGCGGGGGGCTAGAAATTGATTGCTGGAGTTTAGACGATTTTGCGCAGAAAAATCAGCCGCCCGATCTTATTAAATGCGATATAGAAGGAGCGGAATACTTGGCATTGCTGGGCGGTAAAAACATCCTGGCAGCAAATAAGCCGGAGATTTTATTGGAGGTCCATAAGAAGTTTTTAAAGCGATTTGGCCATACCGAAAATAATGTTTATGAATTGTTGGAAGAACTTGGTTATAAAAAAGAAAAAATAGATGAAACCGAATCATCGGCCCATTATTGGGTGAGCAAGATATAATATAATGGAAACAATATGTTGGAATTTTTAAGGTTTCAAAAGGGGAGCAGTTATTACGACAAGAATTATATAAACAAAGAAAAAGGGCGGCACTACAAAGAAGTGGGGTTTTTGCCGATGTGGGAGTTAATGAAAATACCTGACTGTAAGATTTTAGATATTGGCTGTGGGGTAGGGCATTTGGCGCACTATTTAAAGGATAAAGGCTTTAAAAATTACACGGGAATAGATTTCTCCGGCGTGGCGATAGAAAGAGCCAAGCAAGAAGTTCCGGAGTTTTCTTTCTGCCAAATGGATATTTTTTCAAAAGAGTTCAAGGAGCTGCTAAAAAATGATTTCGACCTATATATTTGTTGCGAAGTTTTAGAGCATCTCAGGGGCGATAAAAAATTACTTCAACTCTTAAAGCCCAGACCCATCATTTTTACCGTGCCGATATTCCATCACGAAAGCCATGTTAGGTTTTTCTTGACCAAGGAAGATGTATATAAAAGATACGAAGACATAGTGGATATCAAGGAATACGCGTTTTATAAAAAATGGCATATAATTAAGGGGCAAATAAGGCAGAAAAATTAATTTTATAGCCAATGGAAGATTTCATTTCTAAAATTAGATGGCAGTGCCCGAAGTGCGGAAACCCGCTGATAGACCCGCAAAAAAACGAGCAGTGCTCAAAGTGTGGCCAAAGCTTCAAAGTTCAAGATAATTGCCTTGATTTTTTATCCGAAAAAAGCCAGAGTTTTCCTGCGGATAAAAATAATCGATTAAAAGATTTTTTTAAGCGCTGGCCCGGTTTTTATTATTTTATGGTTTATGTTTTAGGCCCGGTTTTTATTGGGCTAAGCGCAAAGAGTTTCATTAAAAAATATTCGGATAAAGAAGTCGTCCTGAACTTAGGGTCAGGGCCAAGAATAATATCTTCTAGCGCTGTTAATTTGGATTTGTGCGGCTACTCGGGCGTAAAAATTGTGGCGGATATTTTGCACCTTCCGATAGCGGATAATAGCATAGGAGCCATCGTTTGCGATACCGTTGTTGAACATATAAGATCTCCAAAACAAATGGTTGACGAAATAAGGAGGGTTTTAATAAGCAGGGGAACGGCTTATTTCGCCTTTCCTTTTATGTATCCATTCCACGCTTCCCCGGATGATTTTTATCGTTGGACAAAAGCCGGCTTTTTGGAGCTAGTGAAAGATTTTGAGGTTGTGGAGTTTGGCGTGCGCTCAGGGATCTTTTCTTCTTTGGCGATAAATTGTTGCTACTTATTCTCGTCATTATTTTCTTTTGGTAGCCGGAGCTTATATTGGCTGTTAGTTAATCTTTTTATGCTCCTATTTTTTCCGATCAAGCTTTTAGATTTCTTGTTTTTTTGGCTGCCTTTCAACAGCGACGCGGCGGCTATTATGTATTGCGTTGTTAGAAAAAGATAATTAATTCTGTTGATGATAAATAATAATATGAAAAATCAGCCGGATTTGTCTGTCGTAATTCTGTGCTATTGCGCCGGTGATTCTGCCCGGTTGTTCGTTGATAACACTGTCAGGTCATTTAAAGAATCAGGCATAAACGACTATGAGTTAATTTTGGTGGGCAACTTTTTAGATGAATCCGATATTACTCCTAAGGTGGTGGCCGAAATTGCGTCGAAAAATAACAATATTAAATATGTCGCCCAAAAAAAACAAGGAATGATGGGCTGGGATATGAAAAGCGGCCTGGCCTTGGCTGAAGGCAACTATATTGCCGTGATCGACGGTGATGGCCAGATGCCCATAGACGATCTGATCCGGGTCTATCAAAAGATCAAGGCTGAATTGTTGGACCTGGTTAAAACATACCGGGTGGAAAGAGGGGATTCGGTTTGGCGGAAAGTCATTTCTTTTTTTTATAATTTATTTTTTCATATTTTATTTCCGGGATTGAAAGCCCGGGATATCAATTCGAAGCCGAAAATATTTTCTAGCCAAGCGCTAAAAAAATTAGACTTAAGATCTGACGATTGGTTCATTGACGCTGAAATTATGATCCAGGCAAGGCGTTATAAATTAAAGATCGGTGAATTGCCAACAGTCTTTCTCGGTTTGTCCGGCCGCCGTTCGTTCGTAAAAATTAAAGCGATCTTTGAGTTTGCTAAAAACCTGGTTATTTATCGGATAAAAGAGCTTGTAAAATAGTATGAAAATATTTATTACCGGTGCTGCTGGCTCAATTGGGCAGATGCTGGTTAAAAAATTAAAGACATCGGGCCACGAGATCTTTTTATTTGATAATAATATCAAAGAGCAGGAAGGGCTGCCTTGTTTTAAGGGAGATTTAAGCGATGAGTCGGGCCTAACACTTAGGCTGCGAGGCATGGATGCGATTATCCATTTAGCTGGAGTGACCCATACCAATAAGCAAAGCCTTTATTACCGAGTTAATGTTGACGGGACGAAAAATCTGTTAAAGGCGGCGCAGATAAATGGGATTGGGCGGTTTATTTACATAAGTTCTCGGGCGGCTGTGGAAAATGGGGGTGCTTATTCTCATTCAAAATATTTGGCAGAAGCGGCTGTTAGGGAGTCGGGGCTAAATTGGCTGATACTACAGCCTGCCGAAGTATATGGCGCAGGTAAAGGGGCGATAGAGCAATTGGTGGGAATAATTAAGAATTGCCGATTTGTGCCGATTATAGGCAACGGCAAATATTTGTTAAGCCCGGTTTGGGTTGATGATATCGTGGCGGCTATTTTGGCTTCTTTGAATAATAATAGTTTAAGCCGGCAAACATATGTTTTGGCCGGGCCGGAAGAGCTAAGCTATAATCGCATCGTGGATATAATTACTGATGTTTTGCGGGTAAAAAGAATTAGGGTGCATATTCCGTTAGTTTTTATAAAGTTTGCGGCTTGGCTATTTTTTTTAATGAATAAAAATTATTTTGTCAGGGACCAGATTCCCCGTCTTTTGTGTAAAAAATCATCTGATATTAGCTTGGCGCGCCAGGACCTAAGTTTTGACCCGATGCCATTTGCCGTAGGGATAAAAAAGCTGATAGAAAAGCAAGCATAATTTTTTTAATTTTATGGCTAGAAATACGGATACTATTGATTATAAGGAGGACTATTACCGGGGTTTTTCCAAAATCTATTTTAACCGGATATTAGAAAAAATTATTGAATTCGGCGATCTAAGGAACGAACCAGGATCGATCTTGGATTTTGGCTGCGGAGTGGGGCATTTAAAGGAAAAATTAGCCAGCAGAAAAGTTGTTGGCTACGATATTATTCCGGAGTTATCCGATGTATCTGATTGGCGTGACCTAACTCCTAATCAAATAGTCATGTCTGGAGTGCTGGAGCATCTTTATGGCCAAGAAATTGAAGTATTGATAGATGAATTAAAATCTAAAAATCCTCGGGCGAACCTGTTGGTCTATTTGCCAACGGAAAATTGGATTTCTAAAATAGCGATGCGCTTAGCCGGGCAAAAAAATGCCCATGATGACCATGTCTCAAAATACCAAGAAGTTAATCGGATAATCGAAAAAAGCTATAATTTGGATAAAAGATGCTATCTTTTTTTGGGTATGGCGCAAATAACTAGATACGTTCCCCGTTAAGGATAATAATTAATATCAAATAAAAATATGTTAGTTTGGGAAAAAGCGAAGCAATATTTTAAGAGCCATTATTTAGCAATTATTTTTGCTATTTTAGTCGGCTTTATTTATATTGCGCCGAACTTATTTTTTATTATTTCATTGGGAGCTGGATACCAGGGGATTCCAATGATGCAGACGGCTAATGAAGATTTTTATTTGGCTAGGATCCAAGAAATTATAGACGGCCATCCATTGGTCGGCTCGGCTGCTTTTTGGGAATATAAGGACCAGCCGCCCATGTCGCCTTCCGGCGGAGAATTCTTTTATGCCTTGCCAAGCAAGCTTTTTGGCATTTCTCCTGTTAATATTCTAGTTATCAGCCGTTTTTTCTTTCCGGCTGTTTTATTTTTATTGATATATCATTTGATCAGGCGCTTGACCGGCAACCATAATTTTTTAACAAAAATTAACGCTATCGCCGGCGGATTATTCGCTCTTTTGGGGTATGACTTGATTGACTATAAAACCATTTGGAACTTTTTTGCTGGAGGGGCGGTTTTGCCGGGGAACTTTTTGCTTTGGTCCCGGCCGGTGAATCCCATTATAGGTGGTTTATTATTGTTTTCTTTTTTGCTTTGCCTGGTAGCGATAATTCAAAGAAGTAAATATATTAAAACATCAATAGCCGGCGCTGCGGTTTGCCTGGCCTTGATGTTCGAGAATTATTTTTTTAGCTGGGGAATTGCTTTATCTGTTTGGTTTGTCCTTTTGGCAATTTATTTTATTAAAAAAGAGTTTCAATTAACAAAAAGACTAGCCATAGCTGTCTTTGGCGGATTCATTCTATCGGCTCCATATTGGTATATGTCTTGGCAGGCGAGCCATAACGCAATGTATCAAGAGGTGGTATTGCGTAGCGGGCTTTTTTTAACCCATTATCCGTTATTAAATAAATTAATGCTGGCAGTTCTGGTAGTCTATGTATTTTTTGTCGGCTTGCCTATTGTTGGGCGGTTGCGGCTTGTCGGCGGCTGGAAAGAATCCCTAGTCTTGGGGCTGAAAAAAATTGCGGATTGGCAATGGATCTGTTTAGCTTTTATTATTGGTTCCCTGGTAAGCTATAGCCAGCAGATTATAACCGGCAGGACTATTTGGCCGTACCACTTTGTGCAATACACTATTCCTCTGGCTATTGTTGTTCTGATGGTTCTGTTCTGCAATGTGATCGGAGCAAGCTGGCCCAAGATTTGGCGGTTAGGGATGTTTGTTTTGGTCGGCGTCTTTTTAATTTGGGGCAGCTTCAATCAAATAAATGTTTACGGCCGCTATTACGATTATTATAAAGGCATGCAATCGTATCAGCCGGCCTTTGATTGGTTGAACAAACAAGAAAAGGATTGCGTAGTTTTAGTCGGCAACGATTTTAAAAGCGGCTATCCTCTTTTTGGGCTGATTCCTGCGTTTACCCATTGCAATGTCTATGATTCGTCTTCCGTCGCCTTGCTTATGCCGCAAGAACGCATTTACCATAATTATTTGACCCATTTGCGGCTTCAGGGGGTTAATGGAGAATCCATAGAGGAATATTTAAAAAATGATAATGGAGAATATCGCGGCTACTTGTTTTCTAATTGGAAGGGCTTATTTAAAGGAGTAAAAGATTTCCCGGATTTTACAGACCGTTTATTGGAAGAAAGGCTAAAAAATGTTCCAGAAGATTATCGCCGGTTTTTTTCTAAGGATTTTCGAAGCGAACTAAATAAATATCGGTTGGATTATATCCTTAGTGTCGCTCCAATTAATGAAAAAGTAGGGGAGCAATTGGCCGGAATAAAAATGGTATATAGCTCAAATAATATTTATATTTACGATTTTAATAATTAGCTTAAATAAAGCTAAAAAAGAGCTTTTGGGCTTTATTTTGATACCTATTGACACCTTTTGACACTAGGATTATATTGGAGATAGTGAGTTTATATAGGGGTTTTTATGGCTAGGCGCATTAAATAACGTGATAGTTAAAACAGCGATTATGAGTGAAATCCCATTAAAAGTCTTATGTTTAGGCTTTTGGTCTCCGCCGCTTATCCGGCCTCGCGCTATTTTGTTGGGCAAGATTATCCCTGAATGGCTTAATCAAGGAATAAAACCGGTTGTGGTTACTTATGATAATGGCGGCCAATGGAATGTTGAAGCGCCTGTTTATAGAATCTCTCAATTTGGGCAAAGAGGAAAATTAAAGCAGAACTTTTTTATCAGAAGCGTAAGCAAATATTTTTATTATCGCCGGTTAACAAAAGAAATAGCAATCTTGATCGAAAAGCATAAAATAAATCTTATTTTTTCTTTTGCAATCCCCCAGGAAAGCAACATTTTGGGCGCTATGCTGAAAAGAAAAACCGGGATAAAGTTTATATCGCATTTTAGCGACCCCTGGTACGATAATCCTTATAAAATATTTAAGGGGTTTAATGCCCGAAAGGTTTTAAAACTAGAAAGATTTATTATAAAAAATAGCAGCCGGGTAATTTTTACCAATCGCCAGGCCAAAGAGCTGGTTATGAAAAAATACCCCTTAGGCTGGGGTAGCAAGGCGTTAGTTGTTTCTCATTGTTATGACCCTAAAGATTATCCATTAAAAGAAAACTTGGCCGAAGAGCCGGGGAAAGAATATCTTTTTAGTTATGTGGGCGCGTTTTATAAGGAGAGAAATCCGGAAATATTATTTAAGATTTTTAGCCGCTTGAAGCAAAATAAAAATATCAGAAAGTTTAAGTTTAGGCTGATAGGCGGCGTTAATGAATATGCTGGATACAGCGAGAGTGAATTAAAAAAGAAAATAAAGGAATATGGCTTGGAAGAAATAGTAGAAATTATCCCGACCGTGAGCCATAGGGAAAGCTTGCGCTATATGGTCGAGTCAGATTGCCTGATAACCATTGATGCTAATTTTTCAAATAGCCCATTCCTTCCTTCAAAAGTTATCGATTATGTCGGCAGCAAGAAACCGATATTGGGAATTACGCCAAAGGGCAGCCCCACGGAAGAGCTTTTAGAGAGTGTCGGCTATAAGAACTTTACCTATGGCCAAGAAGAGCAATTAGAAAAATATCTTACAGAGTTGCTTGAGGGAAAAATAAAAAACAACAACAGCGTTTTATTAAATAAGTTTTCTGTTCAAGCGATAACGGCCAAATTAAAAAATATATTCCTTGAAACAATAAATTAACGGCAAATTATTATTTAAGATTTAATTGTATAAAAAATGGCTAATAACGAAGAAATAAAGTCTAACGCGGTTTATACCACCGGCGAGACCCAGGAGCTATTAAAGATCAGCAGCAGCACTATAAAGCGCATGCTGAAGAAAGGCTTGATCAGGGCTAATAAAGTGGGCGGTCAATATAGGATTTTAGGCAAGGAGATACTGCATTTAGTTTCGCCGAAAGTTGAGCAAGAAGCGGTAAAATCTTATCTGGGATTAAAACAAAAAGTCGTTAACAAGATTAATAAATGGTAAGGCAAGAAGCCTAGCCAATTTTCAAAGATGTTTTTACAAAAAAGTAGACTCTATCTGTTGTATAAGCTATTTCGCCGGGGATTCCGAGGCCTTCGTTGGCAGATCTTAGCGTTAACAGCTTTTGGCATTCTGGGGGGCCTGCTTGAAGGTGTGGGCATTAATGCCGCAATCCCAATGTTCTCGTTCTTAGTTGGCGGCGTTAACTTAGGGAACGATTTTATCTCGTTGGCAATTCAACAGTTTTTTGATTTTTTTAATATCAGATTTAGCTTTCGCTATCTGCTGATTTTTATTTGTTCGTTGTTTATTCTGCGCGCGGTAATCTTATTTGCTTGCAACTATTTTCGCATCAAGATCGCGGCTGGCTATGAGGAAGAAACAAGGAATCGTTTATTCAACAAAACCTTGAAGGCTAACTGGCCGTTTTTGCTTCAGCAAAGGCTAGGGTATCTTGATACTATTTTGGCAGTCAACATCCAGAACAACAGCTTATTGCTCCGTTATCTAAGCGGGGCGGTTATGACTCTGGGCGGCTTATCCATGTATATTTTAGTTGCCTTAAATATTTCTTTTAATATAACTGTGGCAACATTATTGCTTGGCGCTTTGATGATATTTGTTTTTTATCCGTTAGTGCGTAAAACTAAATTGATTTCCCAGGAAAAAGAGGCGATGAATAAAGTCGTTGCCCACCATATTAATGAAAACATTTTAGGAATGAAAACTATTAAAGCTATGCGGCTTGGCGGGGCGGTGGCGGCGGTGGGCAAGGAATACTTTAAAAAATTAAAGAACTTTACAGTAAAAGTCGCCTTTTTCCAGATCTTAACAGATTCATTGATTCAGCCAATAGGCCTTATTTTTATTTGTTTGGTTTTTGCAATTTCTTATAAATTGCCCGGATTTAATTTTATCGCCTTGGCGGCTGTTCTTTATTTGATCCAGCGGATATTCACTTATATCCAACAGTTGCAATCGCATTTGCATACGGTCAGCGAATCTATTCCTTATTTGCAGGGCACGATCGCCTATGAAAATATGATCTCAAAAAACGAAGAAGCAGACGAAGGGCAGGACGCTTTTGTCTTTAAAAAACAGCTGGAGTTCAAAAATGTTGATTTTAATTATGAAGGCGGTCGAGAAATCCTGAAAGGATTAAGCTTCTGCCTGAAAAAAGGAGAGCTGCTTGGCTTGATCGGCCCGTCTGGCGCCGGAAAAACCACGGTTGTGGATTTGATTTTGCGCTTGCTTAACCAAACCGGAGGAGAGATAGAATTAGATGGAAAGAGCATAAATAAAATTAATTTAGCTTCTTGGCGGGAAAGCATTAGCTATATTGCCCAAGATATCTATTTAAAAAACGATACAATCGCTGAAAATATTAGGTTCTACGACGAATCAATTACCGACGAACAGGTAGCGGAAGCCGCAAAAATGGCTAATATACACCAGTTTGTTAATAGTTGCCCTAAGAAATTCGATACTATCGTTGGTGAACGGGGAGTGCAATTATCGGCCGGACAGCGCCAACGAATTATTATCGCTAGGGCCTTGGCTCGACAGCCGCAGATTTTAGTTCTAGATGAGGCGACCAGCGCCTTGGACAATGAATCCGAGACTCAAGTCCAGCAAGTTATTGATAATTTAAAGAATAAAATTACGGTTTTGGTTATCGCTCACCGCCTTTCTACAATAATTAATGCTGATAAACTATTGGTTTTGGATGATGGCAAGATCGTTGAAGAGGGCAGGCCGCAAGAACTACTTAAGGATGCCAATTCTTATTTTTATAAAGTTTATAATATAAAAAATAATCAGTAGATATATGGATAATTTAAAAGGCAAAAGAATATTTATTTTTCAGCAAAGGCTTTGGGGGACTAATTTTGGCTATTTTTTAGCTAAAAAACTGCAGGCTGAAGGCTGTCTTTTGGGCGCTTTGACATCAACGAAAAGGACGCATGATTTTTTTGTCTCGCAAGCGGAAGTTAGGCATGAGATAATAGTTAGCTTTGACGAGATTCTCGGCAACCCGGAAAAATACTTGGCCGGAGATGATTTTCCTCTCCAAGAGATTTGCCAGGCCTTGCAAATAGATTCGGTCTGGCCGATAGCGCGAACGGTGCGTGAATATATTCGGTCGTATAAAGATAAATACGGTTATGGCTTTAAGCAGAATGTTCCTGATGAGACCATAGTTCTTTATATCAAAGCAGTTTATAAATGTTTGAAAAAAGTTTTTTCTGAGTTTAAGCCCGATATTATTATTGCGCCTAATTTTGTCTCTTTGCACCATATTATGTTCAATCTTTATGCCAAAGCCCAGGGCATTAAGATGATCTCATTTTTTGGTTGTAAAATAAAAGGAGTTTCCCTTTTCTATTATGATTATTTAAATAGCGAGGGGCCATTTTTTGACAGGGTAGAAGAGCTTTATCGGGGAGAGGCTGAATCGCAAAATATCGAAAAAGCCAAACAATATATTTCGGGATTTAGAAAAGAGTTTAAGCGCTTAACTTATGCTCCGAAAATTGATAATAAAAAGAAATCTTTGCGGCAAATAATTAAGAGTCATTTAGCTCCTTGGGCCAATATTGCTCGCTGGTATTGGCGCCGGCCAGAAAAAGCATGGGAGGTTGTTGGGGTGTCGCCTGATTTTCGCCCTCCATATTTTATTTTAAGAGACTATATTGCTAGCAAAAGGTATAAGCATTTTGCTGACAACTTTGAGTATTATCCTCTAGATAAAATTAAAAAATTTATTTATATGCCGTTGCAAGTTCAGCCAGAAATTGCCATTGACGTGGCTGCGCCATTTTTTTCTAATCAATTGGAAGTGGCACGATTAGTGGCTATGTCTCTGCCCGAAGACTATGTGCTGGTCGTTAGAGATGCTCCTGCCATGGTTGGCCGCCGGACGCCTTCCTATATGGAAAAGCTAGCCAGAACGCCTAATGTTAAGCTGGTTGATTATCGGGTTTCAACTCAGGAAGTTCTAGGACGAGCTGATTTAGTTGTAAGCTTTGGCGGCACGACTTTGGCGGAAGCGGCTTTTTATTCTAAACCTGGGATTCAAGTTGGCGATTTTGGTATAACCTTAAAACTTCCTAATGTCGTTAAACATACCGATATGACGACCTTAGCTTCTAAAATTAAAGAAGTTTTGAAAGTTAATTTGAATAACCAAGAATATGAGCGGAAGCTAGAAAAGTATGTGGCGGCTAATTACGATGCCGGATATGAAGTTGATTTTTTTGATGTTTGGTATGGGCAAGATAAAGAATTAGCCGAATCAGCCTGGCAGATCTATAAAGCCGAGATAGAGAAGCTAACCAGATAATCAAAGCCTCAGACATGAAGAAGAAAAAAAGAATATTATTAATAATGCCTTCTTTCTGGGATCCGATCTGCCCGCCACAGGGCATCGTTTCTTTGAGGTCATATATAGAGAAGCTGGGATACGAGGTTTTTATCAGAGACTTTAACACAGACCCTCGGCTGTTTGATCTGCAAAGAAAATATTTTGAGCTTGGCTTAAAATTATTTCCTCATTGGAAGTTCTTAAATATTTTTAGGAACGGTCCCAGGTATTTTGCCCGGCATCAATTAGCCTGGTTTTTTGGGCGGCAATTGGGCACAAAATATGAAAAACTAGTGGGGCTAATTTTGAATTTTGACGGCAAAAGCAAATGCACCAAAGGGATGATCAAGCGCTTTGATTCTATCGTTGCCGAAGCCTTTAAGCTAACCGAAGCAAAAACAGCGGAATTAGTAGGCCAGATAAAACCCGACATAATCGGCTGCACCATGCTGGAGAGCACTTTCCCCACGGCGTTGGCTATTTTAAAAACAGCGAAAAAAAATAAACCAAAAATTAAAACTTTACTTGGCGGGCCGGGGCCATTAATGGGTGATAAGATAGAGCATGGAAATCTGCAAAGAATTTTGGATAAGTGCCCTTGGATTGATACGATTATTTGCGGAGAAGGGGAAATCTTGTTCGAATATTATCTGAAAAAATCTTTCGGCAATAAAAAGATTATAGGGATAGAGGATTTGAAAAATATAAAAAAAGCGGCTAGCGTTATGGATCTGCTAGTTGATATTAACAAATTACCAGAATCGAATTTTGAAGGCTTAACGATAAAAAGATATCTTTGGCTTTCTAGCTTTACTTCTAGGGGTTGTCCGTTCAGATGCGCTTTTTGCTTTGAAAACTCTTTTTGGAAAAGATTTAGGATGAAGAACATTAAAAAAGTGTTGAAAGAATTCAATCATTTATCCGATTCGTACCAAAATAATAAGTTTTATTTGTCGGATTCTTTAGCTAATCCCATAATGAATGACCTAGCTTTTGGCTTAAAGAATGGCGGCACAAGGTATGAATACGATACATATATCCGAATAACCGATGATTGTTTGGATAATAAAATAGTGAAACGGTGGGCGGATAGCGGTTTGGCTAGAGCGAGAATCGGCGTTGAATCAACCTCTCCGCGCGTTTTAAAGTTAATGAATAAGAAGATAACTACAGAACAAATAGGAAAAAGTTTGAATAATTTTTCCCGGAATGGTATTTATACTTCAACTTTATGGATTGCCGGTTTTCCCGGGGAGACAAAGAAAAATTTTTTAGAGTCGGTCGCTTTTTTGAAAAAAAATTGCCAGAATATTTATCAAGCTGATATCTGGGAGTTTGTTTGTTCTCCAGAGGGATTTTCTATTGCGGAGGAAGGTATCAACCATCAGGCAAAACTAGCTTATCCTGAAGAATTAGGTAGTATTCTCCCTTTGCGATATTTTGAGCTAGAAGGCTACATTTCTCCGGCGGAACGTTTTGAAAGGATTAGTCTTTTTGAAAAAGCAAGAATAAGGGCTGGCATCCCAAATCCGTATTCGATCAGCGATTTGTTGCGGGCAAAAGACCGCTGGATTAAGCTTGGCCATAAACATAATTAAATATTATGAAAATAGAAAAGATAAAAAAAGCGAGAAAAATTGAATTTGATAAAGTGGCTGTTGGTGACGAAGTCTTTTTTGAAAAGAAGATTGGCAGAAAAGAAATGAAAAAATTCGAAGAACTAACGGGCAATTCAACCCCTTTGCATACCGACCTGAAATTTGCCAAGCAAAAAGGTTTTCGCGGGATAGTGGTTTATGGGCTTTTGGCCGCAGCTTATTTTTCGACTCTTTTTGGCATGTTATTGCCCGGAGAAAAGTGTTTGTGTCTAAGCCATAATTTAATTTATAAAAAGCCCCTAATTGAAGGAGAAACAATAAAAGTGATGGGGAGGGTTACCCATAAGATCAGCAGCGCCCAGATATTGATCATGAAAACAAGGATTTTTAATAAAAAAGGGATATTGATCATAGACGGAGAAGCAAAAGTAAGGTTTATTTAATGATTTTATTTTTATGAAAATAATCTGCGTAGTTGGCGCCAGGCCAAACTTTATAAAAATTGCATCGCTTGTAAAAGAAATAAAAAGGCACAAAGAAATAGATTGTGTCTTGGTCCATACGGGCCAGCATTACGACAATTTAATGTCGGATGTATTTTTTAGGGACCTGCAGATACCTAAGCCGGATATTTTTTTAGGAGTAAGATCTTGCGGCCAGATTGAGCAAATCGCTGAGATAATGACAGCTTTTGAAGGGGTTTGCCTGGAAGAAAAGCCGGATATGGTTTTGGTTGTTGGTGATGTTAATTCGACTTTAGCGGCGGCCTTGGCAGCCAATAGAAATGGCATAAAGGTGGTGCATGTTGAAGCCGGTTTGAGATCTTTTGACCGGCAAATGCCGGAGGAAATAAACAGGATCATTGTTGATCAAATTGCCGATTATTTATTCATAACCGAAGAGAGCGCCTATAGGAACTTGATAAAGGAAGGCATAAATAAAAATAAAATATTTTTTGTTGGCAATGTTATGATAGACGCTTTGAAGCAGTTTTTTAAAAAAGAAACCGGCATTGTTAAAAAAATGGGCTTAAAACCTAAGGATTATTGTTTGATCACAATGCATCGGCCATCAAACGTGGATAGCAAGGAGCGGCTAATTGAGATTTTTGATATTCTGGATTCTCTTAATGAAAAGATCGTTTGGCCGATTCATCCGCGAACCAAAAAGAATATAGAAAAGTTTAATTTAAGCGATCGCCTGAAAAAATATACCACTTTAGAGCCGCTGGGCTATTTGGATTTTATGTCTCTTTTAAAAAGATGCAAATTAACTTTAACTGATTCAGGCGGCATTCAAGAGGAGGCAACTTTTTTGGGAGTTCCTTGTTTAACCATGAGGGAAAATACAGAGAGGCCGATAACAATAACAAAAGGGACGAATTATTTGGTTGGTTCAAAAAAAGAAATAATAAAGGCTATTTATGCTATTGGCAAAAGGAAAAAATCGATTCCAAAATATTGGGACGGTAAAGCGTCAAAAAGGATTATCGATATTTTGAAAAAAAATGAAAATTAGAAATATTATTATAGGAACATACGATAAAATAGTCAGGCCGATATTTGATAAAGATCTGGCGGTTATTTTAAAATTAAAAAACAAGCAATATCCTTTTGAGGCAGAAACTGACGAGGCTCATTTGGTTCGTAGCTTAAAATGGCTAACCCTGGCTAATGAAAAAGTTGGCGGGCAAGGATTTCCTTCAAAGTTCTCAATTGTGGCAAAATATGGCTTGGGCCAGCCGTATCCGGAAGTGACCGGCTATACACTTTGCACCCTGCTGGCTATATTAAGAAATAAGCCCTTGGCAGGATTTGATTATTCTATGATTGAAAAACTAATTAAAAACTCCTGTGATTTTTTAATGAAGATCCAATTTCCTGGCGGCGCTTTTACGGGCGGCAGCAAGGGAATGGCAAATTTTGGCCAGCCGAGCATCTTTAATACAGGCCAAATTGTTCTCGGTTTAGCCGATGTTTATGAAACGATAACGGATTCACAGCAGGAAATCTTGAAAGAAATCAATCCGGAACTTATAAAAAAATCGCTTCTTAGGGCCAGCGAGTTTCTGATGGGAGAAATTGATAGCGACGGCTCATTTAAAATAGAGCATACTTTTTTAAAATCAAAAAGAGCTTATTATGCCAGAGCCGCTTACGGTCTTTTAAGGGCGGGAATAGTTTTAAAACGAGAAGATTTTATTTTAGGATCAAAAAAGTTTTTTGATTATGTCTTAACTCTGCAAGAGGAAAGCGGTTGGATACGCAATTGGGGATTTGAAGACAAGTTCGCTGTCCTGCATACGATAGCTTATACTTTAAGAGGGTTATCAGAGGCTTATATCTATTTTAAAGATGAAAAATACGGCCAGGCAGTTAAAAAGGGCTTAGAGTTTTTATTAAGTTGTGGTAAAGATAATTTTTCTTATCCCGATCTTTTGCCGTCTCATTATGATAAAGATAAAAATATCGTTAATGATTTATGCTTGACCGGTTTATCCCAGATGGCGATAGTCCTGAAAAAATATGATTCAGTGGTTAAAACAAAAGAATACGAACCTTTATTTGGCGCGATAATTGCGGCAACCAAAAGGTTTCAAAACAGGGGATTTAAAAATGAATTATTGAACGGGTTGATGCCGGCTTCTTGGCCGATAAATGGCCGTTATAAACCGTATAGTTTTATTGAGTGGGGAACAAAGTTTTTTATGGATTCAATTCTGTTATC
>Ga0209310_1000417_pt1 | contig 49337 bp, 40 predicted proteins | sample AD_UKC030_MetaG_FD_184415 | JGI IMG/M metagenome (GOLD analysis project Ga0209310, IMG submission 184415) | Active sludge microbial communities of municipal wastewater-treating anaerobic digesters from USA - AD_UKC030_MetaG (SPAdes) (version 2) | ecosystem: Engineered > Bioreactor > Anaerobic >...
ATCCGCTCGCCAAACAGGCGCTCGACCTCTGGCTGAGCTGTTACGGCGCCTTCGCCGGCGACCTGGCCATGCACTGGCTGGCCCGGGGCGGCGCCTACCTGGCCGGCGGCATGGCCGCCAAGCTGATGCCCGGCGTCGACTGCACGCCCTTCATCGACGCCTTTCTGGCCAAGCGCGAACACCGCGATCTAGTTCACGACATGCCAATCTACCTGGCGACCGCCGAGGATCTCGGTCTGCGGGGCGCCGTGGCGCTGGCCGCCGCCCGACCATGATCGCCGCCGGCAATGCCGGCGTGCCTTGTTTGCTATCATCCGCCGATGTGCCACCGCCTTTCCCTCACGGAAAGCGCCTAGCCCCCGTTCAACCCACCGCCCAATCCGAGACAACATGTCCAAGCTGAAAAAAGCCTCCAAACTGGTACTGATCGTGATCGCCGTCGCGACACTGACCTTTTTCGCGGTACGCATCTACGACAGCCGCCAGATGGCGCCGCTGGAGCGCTGGCACACGCACGTGCCGCTCGAACTCACCGTCAGCGAAATGGATGCCGGCGACTGGGCGGCTTACCTCAAGGCCGAGGAGCGGATATTCCAGACACTGCGCGCTGAAGTCACCGACAAGCTCCCGCCCGAAGCACAAACGCCCGCCAATCGCTATTACGAAGGCAGCGTCATCTATCCGCCGAAATTTGCGCAGGACTGGAACCGCTCGTATGTGCTGGAACCTGCCGGCAAGCCGGTCGGCGCGGTCGTCCTGCTGCACGGCCTGACCGACTCGCCCTACAGCCTGCGCCACATCGCCCGGCGCTACGCGGCAGCCGGCTTCGTCGTCGTTGCCATTCGCCTGCCCGGACACGGCACCGTACCGGCCGGCCTCAGCGACGTGCGCTGGGAGGACTGGATGGCCGCGACCCGCCTCGCCGTCCGCGAAGCGAAGCGCCTCACCGCGCCGGATGCGCCGCTGCATCTGGTCGGCTTTTCCAATGGTGGCGCGCTGTCCGTCAAATACGCGCTCGACGCCATGGAGAACTCCAAGCTGGCGCCACCCGACCGCCTGATTCTGCTCTCGCCGATGATCGGCATCACCCGCTTTGCCCGGCTCACCGGCATCGCCGGCATGCCGGCCGCGCTGCCGCGCTTCGCCAAGGCGGCCTGGCTCAGCATCGTGCCGGAATTCAACCCGTTCAAATACAACTCGTTTCCAGTCAATGGCGGCCGTCAATCCTTCCGTCTGACCAACGTGCTGCAGGAACAGATCGCTGCCACGGCGAACAAGGACGGACTCAAGCGCATGCCGCCGATCCTGACCTTCCAGTCGGTTCTGGATTTCACGGTCAGCACGCGGGCGGTCATCTCCTCGCTCTATGCCCACTTGCCGGAGAACGGCAGCGAACTGGTGCTTTTCGACGTCAATCGCTCGGTCAAGTTCGGCCCTTTGTTGCGCCGCACGGCGGAAAACGCCCTCGCCCGCACCATGCCCGAACTGCCGCAGCCTTATGGCATCACCATCATCGGCAATGATCCGGCCCATCCCGGCGAGACCTTCGCGCACATCATCGATGCCGGCGCCACGTCGCCGCGCACTGTGGCGCTAGACATCAACTATCCGCCGGAAATTTTCTCGATGTCGCATGTGTCGCTTCCCTTCCCGCTCGACGACCCACTTTACGGTCTGCGGCCGGATTCATCGCGGGAGGATTTCGGTGTCCAGCTCGGCACCATGGCGCCACGCGGCGAGCGCGGCGCCCTCGTGGTCAACATGGATTTTCTGTCGCGCGTGGCCTCCAATCCCTTCTTCCCGTTCCTGATCGAACGCATCGAGGCCGGCATCCGGGATGCCAAGCCCAAAGTCCAGGCCGGTGCGCCGGGTCCGGCAAAGCACTACGGCAAGTCACAGCAACCGGATGCCGACGAGGTCGAGGCCTACCTGGCGGAACTGACTGCCGAGACGCAGGCGACACCCTGAGTGCGACGATAATGAAAAACGGCCCCGAACACCGGGGCCGTTTTTTCTGGCGCTGTCGTAGCGCCGGCGTCAGAAGGAACCGAACATCCCGCCAAGAGCGATCACTGCGACCAAAGCGAGCAAGGCGCTGACGACACAGCACATCACGATGTCGATGTAGCTCTTGCTGTGGGTCGAACCGCAGACGGCCAGCAGCGTGATGACCGCGCCGTTGTGCGGCAGGCTGTCCAAGGTGCCGGCGCCGATCACCGCGATGCGATGCAGTAGCGCCGGGTCGATGCCCTGCTGCTCGGCAATCGCCAGATAGACCGGGCCCAGCGCTTCGAGGGCGATGGTCATGCCGCCCGAGGCCGACCCGGTCAGCGCGGCAAGCACGTTGGTCGAGACGGCCAGTGAAACCAGCGGTCCGCCGTCGATCGACAACACCCAGTCGGCCACGGCTGCGAAGGCTGGCAAGGACGCGACCACCGCGCCGAATCCGACCAGACTGGCGACGCTGATGATGGGTAGCACCGAGGCGTTGGCGCCGGCATCGACCGAGGCGCGCAGCTCGCTCAGACGCTTCCGGTTGAGCGCCACGAGTACCAGAATGGCAACGATCAGGGCCACGATGACCGACCAGATGCCGCTGACCGAGGCGATCGAGATGCCTCCCCACTGGGGCTCGGCAAGGAAGCTGGTATCCAGCCGCGGGATCACCAGCATCGACATCGTCAGGTTGACAAGGACGACGGCAACCAGCGGCAAGGCCGCAACCAGGATGCCGGGCTGTTCCGGGCTGTGGTGACCGCGCTTGAGCTCGGCCGGATCGAAGGCGCTGGAACTCGTCGCGCGTTCGCGAACAGCCGGATTCTCGCACACCGCCTCGACCGTGCTGCCGCCCTCGCCGTAGCCCTCGCCGGCCAGGCGCGCCTTGCGCTCGGCGCGCAGCAGCCACCACATGCCGAAGCCGAACATGATGCCCGAGGCGATGAGACCCAGCCCGGGCGCCGCGAACGGCGTGGTGCCGAAGAAGGGCATCGGGATGGCGTTCTGGACAGCCGGGGTGCCCGGCATTGCCGACATCGTGAAGGTCATGGTGCCCAGCGCGACCGCCCCCGGCGTCAAGCGGTTGGGAATGTTGGCCGCCCGGAACAGCCCTTGAGCCATCGGCACGATCACGAACAATGCGACGAAAAGACTGACACCACCGTAGGTAACGATGGCGCCGGCCAGCACGACCGCCAGGATGGCCCGTTCTGCCCCGAGCTTGTCGGTCATGAACTGGGCGATCGTATTCACCGAACCGCTGTCGTCCATCAGCTTGCCGAAAATGGCACCGAGCAGGAAGAGCGGGAAGAACTGTGCGACGAATCCTGCCGCCGCCCCCATGAAGGTCTGTGTCCAGTGCGCCAGCAGCGGATCGCCGGCGAACAGCGCGGCGACCATGGCCGCCAGCGGTGCCAGCACCAGCACGGTCCAACTGCGGAAGGAGAGGCCGACCAGAACGGCGAGGCCGAGAAGGATTCCAAGCAGACCCATGGTGTCAGACCTCGGTCAGCAGGTGGTCGATATTCAGCGTCGACCGCACGCCGATATCGGCGCCGTAGTTGCTCAGGAAGGTTTCGGCAGCGCGCCGCCCTTCGCCGTGCAGCATCTCGAAGAACGGCCATTCGGCCAGCAGTTTCGACGAATAGCCGAGCTGCAGCATGATGTCCTCGCCGGCCACGCGGTGGATGCGCATCTTCGCCCAGACCGCGCCTTCGCCGGAGCCAGGATCGGCCACCTTGCGCAGCAGGGCCGCCATGCGCAGTTCCTTGATCAACGGTGAGTTGAAGGAAATCTCGTTCAGCCGGTTCTGGATTTCCATCGCCGTGCGCGGCGTGCCCGGCCGCTCGACCGGGTTGATTGAGACCAGGATGGTGTCGCTCGAATCGCATTCGCGAACCAGCGGCGTGATCGTCGGATTGCCGGTAAAACCGCCGTCCCAGTAGGGTTCGCCATCAATTTCCACGGCTTGGAACATGGTCGGCAGGCAGGCCGAAGCCAGCAGTACCTCGGGGGTCATTTCGGCATTGCGGAAAACGCGGCCACGCCCGGTATGCACGTTGGTGGCGGTGACGAACAGCTTGGTCTTCGCCTTGGCCAGGCGGCCGAAGTCGATGCTCTCCTCGAGCACCTTCTGCAGGGGATTGGCGCCCCCGACGTTCATCATGTAGGGTGAGTAAAGCCGGGCGGCAATATCGGCGGCGACAAAGGCCGGCGAATAGTCGAGCGTCCATTTTCCGGTCAGGATTTCGAGCGGGCCGCGGCGGAACGGGCTGAGCGTCGCGGCATCCGCCACGCGCCGCCAGAAGGCCGCGAGCGCGGCCTTGGCGCCTGCCGGACCGCCTTCGTCGAGTCCGTAGGCCATCACGGCCGCATTCATCGCGCCGGCCGAGGTACCGGAGATGCCGTCGAACTCCAGCCAGGATTCCTCCAGCAGGCGGTCGAGCACGCCCCAGGTGTAGGCACCGTGCGCACCGCCGCCTTGCAGCGCGAGGTCAACCAGCACCGTCGCGCGTTCGGCGCCCTTGGCGCCTTTATTGCCTTTGGCAACAGTCATGTTCAGAGCCTCACAAAATTATTGGTAGTACAGAATTACAAACCGGCCCGGTTGCGGTCGACCCCGAAAACAGGGCCATTTTCGCGAACCGGCCGGCCTGAAAAAATCAGCTCAGCGCCTTGGCTTTCAGCTTGGCGAACTCTTCCTGGTTGATGGTCCCGGCGTCGAGCAAAGCCTTGGCATCGGCGATTTGCTCGGCAGGAGATTTGCCGGCCACTTGCCGGATGTAGCTCTCGGCCTCCGATTTGGAACGCTCGAGCGCCGCCCGCTGCCGCTTCGCCATGCCGTTGCCCCGGGTAATGACATAGATCAGTGCCGTCAACATCGGCAGGAAGATCAGGCCAATCAGCCACAGCGCCTTGGAGCCGCCACCCAGTTCGTGGTCGCGGAACAGGTCGGAAATAATCTGAAAAAGAATCAGAAGATAGGCCACAAAAACGAACGTGGAGAGAATCAGCCAGATGAAATCCCAAAAATTGCTCATTACCAACCTTTCAAAATAAAACGAAAATCGATCACTGCGGCTTCTGCAGGGCCCCCTTGGTCCAGCTACGGAGCAACCCGTACACCGAACTGCCGGTGAGCATGCCAAGAACGTAAACACCAAGAATCAGGAAAGACACCGGCATCGTGAAGTCCGCCCCGAGAAAGGACACCGTAACAGCCGAGAGGTTCTGGATCTTGAACACCAGCAGAATGACCACGGCCAGCGCGATCAGGAACATGTAAGCATAGCGCATCATCTTGCTTCCCCTTCGATCAATCCCGCCCGGCTTCCCGGAGCGTGCGTTTGGACAACATGCGGCAAACCGAAAAACCGGCGAAGGCCGCCGCCACGTGCTTCAAGGAATGGCCGCTGACCATCGCATTGAGCGCAAGAACCTCACCGTCGAAGGTTTCCAGCACCTTGGCCAGGGCATACCAGGCGAACACCCAGTAAATGTCGCTGCCCCGCGTATAGCGCGAAGGATTCAGGATGGCCAACAGCAGCACGACCAGCACCGAATAGGCTTGCAGGATGCCGTAGGGAATCACGTTGCCGGCCCCCAGGCGCTCGGTGACCAGCCAGTAAATGACCGACGCGGCGCCGATCAGCAAGGCCGGCGGCAACAGTACCAGGCCGGCGCGCACGCTGATGCGGTCGACGATCTGGGCGGCGACCAGCCCCATGAAGGCGATGGTCATCGGCAGGCGGTCCCAGAACAGCGTTTCGTTGTTTGGCGCCAGGTGGTAATAGCCGGACCCCAGCGCCGTCAGCACCAGGCCGATGAAAAAAGTGACGTAGGGCCAGCGCTCGGTCGGACGCTCGAAGCAGGCACGCCCCTTGCCGATGATGAACAGACCCAACACGCCGAAGATCAGGAATCCGACGTTGGAGACGACATCGAGAAAGTTGTCTATCCCGTGGGCATGCCGATGATCGGCGAAGTCGTGATACTCGAGCGGCTGCTTCACCGCCGGCAGCAGAAAGGCGGCCAGCAACGCCAAGATCGTCAGACCGACGAACCAATATACGGGCGAGCGGCGTTCCGGAACGCCGCCCGGAGGGGAAGACTCGGCCGCCATGCCTTACCTGCCTGCCTCGCTGGCCGTCAGTACACGCTCGCCATCCTTGCGATGCACGTCGAGCATGCCGCGGTCAATCGCCCAGATCGTCGCCGTCTGCAGCGCGGCGATGAACTCGCGTTCCTGCGCCATGACACCTTCCGCGGAGCAGAGCTTGCGCGTCGTCGCCAGCGGCCCGATGGAAAGCGCATTGCCTTCGACCTTGAACGGGCCGTGGAAGTTGTTGCAGCCGCTGCTGCCGGAAACCTTGCCATCCTTGAAGGCGATGCTCAGCTGCGTGCCGAGCAGCGGGCCGACGACAGCCTGACGACCATTGTTGTAGCCGGTGACTTCCCACTTGACGCCGGCCAACGAGGGCTTCGGCTCAAGCTCGAATTGCAATGGCGTACCGCCCGCAGCCGGCGTCAGGCTCAGGCGCTTGCCCTCCACACTCCCCGCCTGGGCGCCGGAAAGCGCGGCAAGAAATGCCTTCTCGAGCGTCATCGCGGGTTCGGGACAGGCCATCATGGTGCCGGCCAGGTTGCCGACGGTCAGCCTGTCGCGGTCGACCGTGTAAGAACCCATAAAACGGTTACATCCGGAAAATCCGGAAACCCGGCCGCCCTCGAAACGCGCCGTCGGCGCGCCGTTACCGGCTGGCACGCTTTGCCCGGGCAGCGCGGCCAGGCGCCAGGTGACGCCCTCCAGCGTTGCCGCCGGTGCCACCGCTGCCGGCACGCGGCAACAGCCGGCGTAATGCCGGCCATCGGGAAGCGACAGATTGATCGACACCGGATGCACGGTTTCCGACATGCCGTCGCTGCAGGCGCCGTCCTTCAGGAAAGCCACCAATTCCCGACCGCCCCGGCCCCGCCCGCGCCAGACTGATTCCCGGCGCGGTTCGATACGCGCCTCGCTGCCGCGAAAGCGCGCCGACTGACCGTCCGGCTGCGAAAAACTCGCTTCGCCGCCGGCGGCAAGATCGAGCCGCCACGAGGGCTCATTGCCGAAGCAGATCAGTTCCCGCTCGGCGGCCTGCAGTGCCACGACCGGAATGGCAAGCGCGGCCATCGTGGCCAGCAACTGGAGTGATTTCATGGATGCGTTCCGTTTCAGAATCTAGCTTAACCAAATTTCATGATGTACATGTTGCAACGCGGCAGTTTCCCGCTGGGCGCGAAGCCTAAAGCCCCGGGGGAAACTACGCGGGCGGAGATTAACGCAGAATCTCCATGCCGGAATTGCCGACTCGCACGCGATCGCCGATACGCACGGCCGGCGACGAGGTTTGCTGCACCGTGGCGAAGGAACCGTCGTCGTAGCGGATACCGATGATCCAGACCAGCGATGAGCCGCTGGTCATGCGGTTGCCGGCATAGGCGCCGCCGGCCGCGCCGACCACCGTGGCTGCCGTGCGTCCGGAACCCTGGCCGACCTGGTTGCCGAGAATGCCGCCGACCAGCGCGCCACCGATGGTGCCCAAGGTCTGGTTGTTGTTCTGCACGGTCTGCGAACGGATGGACTCGACCGTGCCGACGCGTGAGGAAGGTTGTGAAACCTGGAAGGCCGGCTGGGTTTCACAGCCAGCCAGCAGGGATGCTGCCGCCACAACAAGGCTGAGCGCGGCCGCGCGCCCGAGTTGCTTGATATTCATTCGTCGATCCTTAATCAATTTGACGTGCAAGGCTTACTCGGGAATCGAGTACAGCATGTACATGGCTGCCAGCAGGCCGGTGGGGCGGCCCAGCTTGCCCAGCCAGTTGGCGAAGATCGTTTCGATTTCGCCGCTCTGATAAACCTGGGTCAGCGCCCGGTTGACCTCGAGGCGCAGGGCCGAATCGCCGCGCGGCAAGGTAATCGCATAGGGCTCGAAAGAGAGTTCTTCGTTGAGCAAAACGAACTTGCCGGGGTTGTTCAGCACGGCCAGACCGACCAGCTTGATACGATCACCGGCATAGGCGTCGACCGCGCCTGATTCGAGCAGGGCCAGGCCCTCCTTGGGATCGGTCACCGGCAGAATCTGGGTTCCGGCCAGATCGGCGCGGACAATGGCATTGAGGCGCTTTTCGGTCGTCGTGCCCTTGAGGACAGCGACCTTCTTGCCGGCCAGTTCGGCAATACTGTTGACCGGAGAATCGGCGCGCAGGATGACGCCCCCGGCATCGACGAAGATCAGGCTGGAGAAATCGACATTGGCCAGCCGACCCAGCGTCTGCGTCGTGTTGGCGCAATCCATGTCGGCCTTGCCGGACTGCACCATCTGCAGGCGCTCGGCGGTGGAACCGGCGATCCAGTTCACCTTGAGGTCGGGATTGCCGACGACCTGGCCGATGCGGGCGATCACGCGCCGGCAGAGATCGATCGAATAACCGGCCGGTGCCTTACCCTGGTCGACGAAGGAAAACGGCAGCGAGTCGGCGGCGAAGGCGACATTGATGACTTTCGCCGACTTGATCTTGGCCAACGTGTTGGGCGCCGGCTGGGCATGCGCCCCGGCAGCGAACAGGCAACCCGCGACGAGGGCCCCGATTGCGAATTTTTTCATGACAAACCCTTATAAAGGCAAGAACGGAAAATCGCAGCTGAGGCGACCCTGTGAGGAGCCTCGAAAAGTAACAGACGCCTCTGGCCGGGTCAAGACAATGGCAAACCCAATGTCATAATTCGGGTACTATCGGGCGCTGCCTGATCGCCAGGAAACGGTCTGTGGTCAATGCTTTCCGACGATCATCACGCCAAACGTCAACACCAGGCACAGGAGCGACATCGCGGCAACGGGCCAGCGGCCCAGCAGCGCATCCAGACATCCACCGATGGCCCCGACACGGGCTGCACCGCCCCGCGCCGAGGCCTCCAGGACGACGACCACGTCGCCCTCGGGCAGCGTCGGCAGATGACGCCCCCAGCGGATCTGCGCAGCTGCCAGCAGCACGCCGATGGCGATCGGCCACAGCGCCGACCACAGTACCTTGGGCGCCAGCGCATCGGGCAGCGAATAGCCGCCGGCACCGAGATAGAGGGCCCAGGGAATGACGATCGACGCGACGCTGATCCCCAGCCACGGCATCAGCAGGCCGCTCGTTGCCCGTGCATCGTCGTCCGGCGCGGCACCGGCCTTGAGACGAACGAGGAAGTGCAGCATCAGCACCGTCGTGCCGATTGCCGACAGCGTCGCCAGCACCCCGGCCGGCCCATCGCCCATCAGGGTCTTGGCGACATCCTTGGTCAGCGCCCCGCCGGTCAGCGGCAGGCCGCCGAGCCCGACCGCGATGACGGCAACCGGCAGCCATATTGGCCGCAGGCGCCGAGCACCGGTGGCGGCGACCACGCCGACGGCCATGAACAGCGCCCCCTTGGCCAGTACGTGATTGGCCGCATAGAAGGCGGCGATCAGGCGGGCGCTGCCGTCATTGGCCGCCATGCCCATGCCGAGGATGGCGACGATCACTCCCATCTGGCTGACGCTGGAATAGGCCAGCACGGTTTTCGGATGGGACTGCGTGATGCCGATCAGCACCGCATAGAGGGCGCCGAGCAGGCCAAGCATCGCCACGGTCGCGCCGACCGCCCAGGGTGCCGTTTCGAACGGCATGAAGCGAATCAACCCGATCACGCTGGCTTTGACCACGGCGCCGCTCAGCAAGGCCGAAGCCGGCACCGGTGCGGCGCCATGGGCCAGTGGAATCCAGAAATGCAGCGGGACGAGGCCGGCCTTGATGCCGAAACCGGCGATCAGCAGTACGAAGATCGCATCGCGCCATGGCGAAGCTGCGATTGCCGCCGGGGCGCTGCTGATCAGCAGGCTGTGTTCGGGCGTGCTGAGCACGGTCAGCACCATGCCGACCAGCACCAGCGACTCGGCCAGCAGCGCCATGCCGATGTAGATGGCGCCCGCCCGGTATGAGCGCGACGACCCTTCGTAAAGCACCAGCCCGGTCGTGCCGACGCTGAGCAGCGCCAGCATCGCGTAGAAACCCGCCATGTCGGCGGCCACGAAAACCCCCAGGCATCCACTCAGCGTCATCAACCAGCAGACGATAAAATTGCCCCGCCCGGCCTTGCCAACCAGGTAGGTCAGCGCATACCAGCCGCCGGCCATCCACAACAGCGACGCAACGCCGAGCAACACGCTGCCCGCCCGGTCGATCTCCAGCGCCAGCGGCAGGCGCTCGTTGCCGAGCATCAGCAATTCGCCGTGCGTCGCGAAAAACGCCGTGAGCAGACCGGGCAAGGGAGCGAGCGCCAGCCACGGCATCATCCGTTCGCGCAGGGGGCGCCACAGACAGGCAAGCAGCATGCCGAGCGGCAGCCCGAGCGTCGCGCACAGCAGCATGGCGGTGTGGCTCATGGCAAACCCACCGCACTGATTACCGGGCGTCCGATCAACACCACGTCGGTCGGCAGCAGTGCCGCCAGCCCGAGCAGGAAGGAGACCGACGCCAGGCCCAGCACCACCGCCTCGCGGTAGCGCGGAATTTCCATTTTTGGCCTTTTTTCGCCGTCGACCGCAACCAACGCCCGCATCACCACGACAAACACGTAGCAACTGGTCAGCAGGCCGCCCACCACCATCATCGCTACCCACCACCACTGGCCGGTCAGTAGTGCTGCCGTCAGCAGCAGCCATTTGGCGAAAAAGCCGCCGGACGGTGGCAGGCCGACCAGCGAGATGCCGCCGAGGGCGAAGGCGAGCAAGGTCATCGGCAACTGGCGCCCAACCCCCTGCAGGTCGGCGATGCGGTCGTGGCCGAGGGTCGCATAGATCAGCCCGGCGCCCATGAACATCGCCGCCTTGGCCGTCGCGTGCGAAATCGCCTGCAACAGGCCGCCGGTCACCGCCGGGTCGGCGGGCAGATTCATCGCGACCAGCCCGGCGGCGAGCGGAAACATCAGAAACAGGTAGCCGATCTGGGCGACCGTCGAATAGGCGATCAGCAACTTGAGCCGCGTCTGGCGCAAGGCCACCACGTTGCCGACGATGATCGCGGCACCTCCCAGCCCGGCCAGCAATTGCCCGGCCAGCGGCGTGATGATGCCCGGCATGACATCGAGCCAGAGCCGGATGACCAGAAAGAACGAGCCCTTGACGACCAGCGCCGACAGCACCGCGCTGGCCGCCGCGGGCGCCCCGGCGTGTGCCGGCGGCAGCCACAGGTGGAGCGGGAACAGCGCCGTCTTGGCCAACAGCCCGACGGTCATCAGCGCGGCGGCGGCGACGACCGCCGGCACCGGCCGAACCAGTCCGGCCAGCAGCGCGATGTCCAGCGTGCCGTAGGTGCCGTAGAGCAGTACCGCGCCGAGCATGTAGAGCACCGAGCCGAACAGCGCGAAAAGCAGATAGCGCAAAGCTGCCCGCAATGTTTCCGGACGGCCGTCGAGGCAGACCAGCGGCACCCCGGCGAAAGTCAGGAGTTCGAGCGCGACATAGAGCGTAAACAGGTCGCCGGCCAGGAATACGGCATTCAGCGCACCCCAGACGGCGAGCAGCAAGGTCCAGAACATGAACGGTGCCCGCGTCTCCCGGGCCCCCGCCGACATCGGAAAATCACCGTCGCCATAAACCGCCACCGCCAGAAGGATAACGATCGTCGTCACCAGCATGGCCGCCGACAGGCCGTCGGCACGCAACGCGATGCCCAGCGGCGGCGCCCAGCCACCGAGTACATAGACCAGCGCCTGGCCGGATTGCACCAGCTCGCTGCCGAGCATGACGGCGAGCACAAGCCCCGACGGCAGCGCCAACATGGCCACCGTCCGGGCGTGGCGCCCACCGAGGACAAGCGTGGCGAGCACCGCCAGCACCGGCAGGACGAGCATCAGGACGAGCAGGAAGCCGCCCGCCGTCGTCGCTGCCGGAAAGATCGCCCCCGCGACGCTCATACCCCGGGCGCCCCGTCGCCATCCGTCGCACCCAGCGTCGCCGAGCCGGTGGCTTCATGCAGGCGCAACAGCAGGGCGACCGCCAGCGCGGTCGCCGAGAAGGCGACGACGATGCCGGTGATGACCAAGGCCTGCGGCACCGGGTCGCCCCCCATGCCGAGCGCCGCACCGCGTCGGGCGACGACGCCGAAAAGCAGGAAGACGCCGCTGCCGATCATGTTGAAGGCCAGAATCTTGCGCAGTGGCTGCGGGTTGACGATCAGGCCGTAGAGACCGACCCCGACCAGAGCACTACCGCACAGACCGAACAGGGTGAGCGCGTTCATGGCGCGTCGCCCCGCTCGGGCGGGCCGACCACCAGCAAGCCCAGCGTGACCGCGATCGACACCATCGATGCCGCTTCGATGAACAGGATCAGCGGTTTCGCAAAGCCCTCCGGATAGGCCAGAAAGGCTCCCGCCAAGGGCACGCCGGCGAAACCGATGGCCAGAAAGACGACGGTACCGGCCACCAGCGCGCCGCGCAGCAAGCGCCGGCTGATCGGCGGCACATCGGTCACCCCGGCCATGATGGTGAGCAGCCACATCGCCGCCAGCAGGGTACCGGCCTGGAACTTGCCACCGGGCAGATCGGCGCCGACCCAGAAGACATAGATGCCGACCACGATGCCGAGCGGCGGCAGCAGGCGCGCCAGGTAGGCCAGCATGCCGTTCGGATCGACCGCATATTTCGGCCCCGGGCGTCCGCCCCAGAAGCGATCCGGCGTCAGCGCCCAGACCGCGATCAGGGCATAGACCAGCACCACCGCTTCGAGCAGCGTGTCGATTGCACGGAAGGCGAGCAGCACAGCGGTTACCGCATTGCCGAGGCCGGTGCTGGCAATGTGCTCGGCGACCCGGGGGGCCAACGAAGGCGCCGGCTCGGGCAGGCCGAGGACGACCACTCCCAGCGCCACGGCGACCGCCACCGACAAAACGGCCGCCAGAATCCGCTGCAGCCGGCCCGGGGTTTCGGCCTGCGCCGACACTTCGGTTACGCGCAAGCGCACCACCGCGCGGATCAACAGCACGCTAGTCAGCCCGCCGCCGATCGCCGCTTCGGTCAACGCCGCGTCGATGGCCGCCAGACGCACCCAGGCGAAGGCCAGCAACAGGCCGTAGCAGGCATAGCCAATGACGGCCGCGAACGAATCGCGCACCAGTATCGTCCATACGGCAACCACGACGACCATCGCCAGCAGGCCGCCATCGACGAGAATGCCGCCTATCATGCCGGTGGCTCCGCGCGTCGCGCCAGGCGGGCGATCAATTGCGAGGCAGTAGCGCCGGCCAGGAGCACGAGCAGCCATACGCAGATCAGCTTGAGCGCAGCCAGCGGACCGTCGACGCGCGGCAACAGGCCGAGCACGACCAGGCCGAGCCCCAGATTGTCGGCCTTGGTCAGCGCATGCAGACGGGTCAGCGTATCGGGAAAGCGCAAGAGGCCGACGGTGCCAGCGAGAAAGAAGAAGAGACCGGCGGACACTGTAGCCACAGTCCACACGTCGAGGAGCAAGCTCATTCGCTGCCCTCCTGGCCATCTGCACGTTGTCTGCCGAAGCCGCCGCCATATTTGACGAAGGCAACCGAGGCGAAGGCGGCGAGCAGTGCCAAGGTCAGCGCCGCATCGGCGATTGCCGGCTCGGAAATCGCCGACCCCAGCAGCAGCACCGCGATCCCGCCCGTCCCCAGAAGCTGTCCCGCCATCATCCGGTCGGCATCGCCGGGACCGCGCAACAGGCGGACTAGGCCGGCCCCCGTCATCAGCAGCACCAGCATGGCGGCAACGAGCAGGAACTCAGCCATCGACCGTACCGCGTACGAGCACGCCCGACAACACCGACTCTTCCTCAGCCAGCTCGGCCAGTACAGGCTGTTCGACATCGAGGCAATGAAAGAGGATTTCCGTTTCGCTCTCGCCGCACGGCAACGTTCCCGGCATCAGGCTCGCGATGGTGGCGAAGGTGTTGCGCAAGTGCCCCGGGGGATAAGCACTATGAAATGCGACGAACCCCGGACGCAGTCGTGGACGCGGCGAGAATGCCAGGCGGGCGACCTGCCAGCCAGCCAGCAGCGACTGCCAGAGAAAGCGCGGCAGCAATCCGATCAGCGCGGCCAGCCGCACGCGCTGCGGCCCGGCCGGCAACAGGTGCAGACTGATCCAGGTCGCCGCTGCGGCCGCGATGCCACCGACCGCCAGCAGCCCCGGCGACAAACCGATCAGCGCCGCCCAGAACAGCAGAAACAAGGCCCAGCGAACGCCTGCCGTGCGCAACGCGTGACTCACTTTGCGGCAGCCGCCTCCGGCGCCGACGTTTTGCCGCCGAATACAGTCACGTAGAGTGCTGGCAGGAAGATCAGCGTCAGCAATGTCGCCACCAGCAGACCGCCCATGATCGCGAAGGCCATCGGACCCCAGAACACGGTCGGCGCGATCGGGATCAGGCCGAGCACGGTGGAGATCGCCGTCAGGACCATCGGCCGGAGCCGCGAGGTCGCCGAGGCGAGTACCGCCTCGAGAACGCTCCTGCCTTCCGCGCGGTCGGTCTCGATCTGCACGATCAGGATCACCGTGTTCTTGGCGATCATGCCGATCAGCGCAAGGATGCCGAGGATGGCGACGAAGCCGAGCGGCCGGTTGAACAGCAACAGCGAGAGGACGACGCCGATCAACCCGAGCGGCAGCACGGCGACGACGATCGCCAGGCGGCGGAAGCTCCCCAGCATCACCATCATCGTCGTCAGCATCAGCCCGATCATCAACGGCACCACCGCGAACACCGAGGCTTGCGAGATGGCGCTCTCCTCGTACATCCCGCCGGTCTCGATCTTGTACTGCGCGGGCAGCCTGGCGTTCAGTTCGGCAATCTTCGGCGCCAGCGCACCGACGACGGTATCGGGCAGTACGCTGTGGTCCACATCGGCACGCACGGTCAGGGTTGGCAGCCGGTTACGACGCCAGACGATCGGGAATTCCTGCTCCTCAACCACTGTCGCAAACTGGCTCAAGGGCACCATGCGCCCGCTTGACGTCGGCACCTGCAGCGAAGCGAGACTTCCGAATGACGCACGCTCTTCATCGACCGCACGCGCCACAACATTGACCAGATAAATATCATCGCGCACCTGAGTAACGGTCGAGCCGGTCACCTTGGCGTTAAGCACGGTGGCCAGCGCCGCGGAGCTGATACCAAGTTGCCGCGCCTGATCCTGGTCGACGCGGACGCGCAATTGCCGGGCCGGCTCCATCCAGTCGTAGTTGATGTAACGTGTGCGGGTGTCGGAACCCATCACCTGGGCCAGGTCGAGCGCAATTTTGCGCACCTCGTCCTTGTCCGGGCCGGTCACCCGGTACTGCAGCGGCCAGCCGACCGGCGGCCCCAGTTCGAGCGGTGAGACGCGCGCAACGACTTCGGGAAACTCCTCGGCGAGCGCTTTCTCCAGCTTGGCCTGCACCCGCTCGCGCGCCTCGATGTCCTTGGTGACAATCACGAACTGGGCAAAGAACGGGTTGGCCAGTTGCACGTCAAGCGTCAGGATGAAACGGATCGCGCCGCGACCGACATAGGTGCTGTAGTGGTCAATGTCGGAATCGTCCTTGAGGAGCGCTTCGAAGCGCAGGGCCTGCGCCTCGGTGGCGTAGATCGAGGCGTTCTGGCGCAGCGTCATGCTGACGGTCAACTCGCTTCGGTCGGAGGCCGGAAAGAACTGCTGCGGCACGTAGCGCAGCAGGAACATGGCAGCGACGAAAGCGGCCAGCGTCAGGCCGATAGTCAGCCATTTGGCGCGGATCGCGCCTTGCAGGAAGGTGCTGTAGACGGCAACCATCTTGCTCGGCTTGGGCTCCGCTTCGACCTTGGGCGGTTTCAGGATGGCCTTGCCGAGCAGCGGTCCGAAAACCACCGCGACCAGCCAGGAAGCGATGAGCGAAATGGCCACCACCGAAAAGATGTCGAAAGTGTATTCGCCGGCATTGCTTTTCGCGAAACCGATCGGTACGAAGCTCGCGATCGTGACCAATGCGCCGATCAGCATGGGCGCCGCCAGCGTGCGGTAGGCGAAGGTAGCCGCATCATCCATGCTATCGCCGGCACCGAGGCGGCGGAGCATTGCATCGACGGTCGTCATCGCATCGTCGACCAGCAGTCCCAGCGCGATGATCAGCGCCCCGAGAGAAATACGGTGGAGGTCGATATTGGCAACATTCATGACGGCGAACACGACTGCCAGCGTCAGCGGAATGGCCAGCGCGACGACGGCGCCAGGGCGACCACCGAGGCTTACGAAACTGCAGACGAGGATGATGACGATCGCCTGCCAGAGCGAGGTCATGAAGTCGTTGATCGCGACGTCGACGCTGACCGCCTGATCCGCGACCAGCGTCGGCTCGATACCGTGCGGCAGATCGGCGCTGACGTCCGCCATGACGTTGCGGACGTTGCGGCCCAACGCCAGGATGTCACCGGCGTCACGCATGGCAATGGCGAGGCCAATCGCCGGCTTGCCGTTGACGCGGAACATCGGCTGCGGCGGATCGGAAAAACCGCGGCGTACCGTGGCAATGTCGCCCAGGCGGAAGATGCGGTCACCGGCGACGAGATTGACTGATTCGATGTCGCGTTCCGAATCGAAGGAACCGCTGACACGCAGGAACACGCGCTCCTGCCCGGTCTGGAGGGTACCCGCCGGGCGCACCAGATTCTGCGCCTGCAGCGACGCCAGAATTGTCGGATAGTCGAGGCGCAGGGCAGCCAGGCGCGCGGTCGAGAACTCGATGAAGATCCGCTCCTCCTGTGCGCCGAGTACCTCGATTTTCGACACATCGGGAACGTGCAGCAGGCGCGAACGCGCCGCTTCGACATAATCGCGCAGTTCGCGGAAACTGAAACCGTCGGCGGTGAAGGCATAGATGATGCCGAAGGTGCTGCCGAAGTCGTCGTTGAAGCCCGGGCCGATGACGCCCGCCGGCAAGGTGCCGCGCATGTCGCCGATGTTTTTGCGCACCTGGTACCAGATGTCGGGCACCTTGTGCGGCGGCGTCGACTGCTTGAGATCGACGAAGATCGTTGTCTGACCGGCCGTCGTGTAGCTGCGTACCCGGTTGAGATAGTCGGTTTCCTGAAGCGTTCTTTCCAGGCGTTCGGTGACCTGGTTCAGGGTTTCATCGACCGTCGCCCCCGGCCAGGCGGCGCTGACCACCATGGTCCGGAAAGTGAAGGCAGGGTCCTCGCCGCGCCCGAGTCGCTGGAAGGAGAATGTCCCGGCGACCACCGCGACGATCATCAGGAAAATGACCAGCGAGCGGTTGGCGAGCGCCCATTCCGACAGATTCGGACCGATCATGGCTGCTTCCCGAGCAGGCGGACCTTCTGACCCGGGCGCAAGGCCTGCACGCCCGCGGCGACGACGATATCGCCCGGGTTCAGACCCTCCGCCACCTGAATCTTCGCCGGATCGGAGGCGCGCACTTCGATTGTGCGCATGGAAACCGTCAAGGCCTGCGGGTCGACGACCCACACCGCCAACCGGCCTTCGGCGCGGACCAGCGCCGACGCGGGAATCTCGATACCCTGCGGGGCACCGACCGGCATGCGACCGGTCACGGTGGTCCCCAGTCGCATCGCGGCCGGCGGGTCAATCAGCCCGACGCGCACCGCGAAGGTTCCCGTCACCGGGTCGGCGCGCGGCGAAACCTCGCGCACCCGGCCCTTGGCCGTCACTGCCGGATCGGTCGCCAGGGTTACGGTGATTTCCGGATTCGCCGGCGCGGTGTCCTTCAAGCGCGCGGAAACGTCGAATACCGCATCGCGACCATCCTTGCGCGCAACCTGAACGACCATCCGCCCCCCCTGGACAACCTCACCTGGTTCAGCGCCGACCGCGGTCACCACGCCGCCGGCATCAGCCAGCAGTCGCGTGTAACCGAGGCGGTTGCGGGCAATGCCGACCTGCGCCTGCGCCGCATCGACCTGCGCCTGGGCGCTGTTCGCGACCTGTGTGATCCGATCGAAAGCCGCCGGGGAGATGAAGTTCTGCGCCAGCAGCGAACGGTTGCGCGCCTCGTTGGCGCGCGCTTCGATGAGTTGTCCGCGTGCCCCCTGCAGGGTGGCTTCCGCCGCACGCAAACCGTTCTCCTCGTTTTCCGGATTGAGCCGCGCAATCTCCTGGCCGGCGGTGACCGTGTCGCCGACATTCACCGCCCGGCTGATCATGCGCCCGTCGATGCGAAACGCCAGATTGACTTCGGATTCCGCCTGTACCCTGCCGGTAAGCGAGACAGAATCGCCACCACCTCCGGACTCGACCGTCACCACTCGCACAGGCCGGATTTCCGGCGCCACCACTTCATCGGCGGGCTTGCAAGCCGCCAGCAGGGTCAGGGCCGAACCGACGACCACCAGGTTAATCACGCGCAATATGCGCTTCTCGTCAGTCAGGGCCATAACTCTTCCAAATTCAGATACCGGAAACAGGCCCGAATTTATCACACTAGCCTTGCCCGGCATGACGAGTGCGCCAATATTATCCGGGGTGCGGAGAGCGGCCGGCTGCCTGTGCCGCGGGCGCCGGCGAGGTCTCAGGCTCGCCGCAGAACGACGGCGGCCAGCGGCGGCAAGGTGATTTCCAGATGCGCCGGCTGATTCATCCATTCCCCCGCGAACGCCACCAGCGCCCCCGCATTTCCGAGATTGGCTCCACCGTAGTAATGCGAATCGCTGTTGAGGATTTCGCAATAGCCCCCGGGCTGCGGCACGCCGATCCGGTAGCCGGTTTTTGGCTCCGGCGTGAAGTTGACCGCAACCACCACGAAACTGCCGTCGACGCCCCAGCGCAACCAGGAGAGCACCGAATGCGCGCTGTCATGGCAATCGATCCAGGCAAAGCCGCTGCTTTCGAAATCCTGCGTATGGAGCGCGGAACAGTCGCGGTAGAGGCGGTTGAGGTCGCCCGAAAGCCGCTGCAGGCCGGCATGAGCCGGTTCGTTCGCCAGACCCCAGTCGAGTTCGCGGCTTTCCGCCCATTCGCGCCGCTGGCCGAATTCGTTGCCCATGAAACTCAGCTTCTTGCCCGGTGTGCAGGTCTGCCAAGCCAGCAGCAGGCGCAGGTTGGCGAAACACTGCCAGTCGTCACCGGGCATCTTGCCGAGCAGCGAACCCTTGCCATGCACCACCTCGTCGTGCGAGAAGGGCAGCACGAAATTCTCGCTGTAGGCATACATCTGGCCAAAGGTCAGCTCGTCGTGATGCCAGCGACGGTGAATCGGATCGCGCTGGAAATAGCGCAGGCTGTCATTCATCCAGCCCATGTTCCACTTCATCGAGAAGCCGAGGCCGCCGACATAGGTCGGCCGCGACACCTGCGGCCAGGCCGTCGATTCCTCGGCGATGGTCAGTGCGCCAGGAAACTCGCCATGCACCATCGCGTTGAGTTCCTTGAGGAAGTCGATGGCTTCGAGGTTTTCCCGTCCGCCGTACTGGTTGGGCAGCCACTCGCCGGCCTTGCGCGAGTAGTCGAGGTAGAGCATCGAGGCAACGGCATCGACGCGCAGGCCGTCGAAGTGGAATTCACTCAGCCACCAGTGAGCCGACGACAGCAGGAAACTGCGCACCTCGTGACGGCCGTAGTTGAAGATGTGCGTACCCCAATCGGCATGCAGGCCGAGGCGCGGGTCCTCGTGTTCGTAGAGAGCGGTGCCGTCATACTTGGCAAGCGCCCATTGATCCTGCGGGAAGTGACCGGGCACCCAGTCGAGGATGACGCCCAAGCCGGCCTGGTGGCAGGCATCGACGAAAGCGCGCAACTCGTCCGGCGAGCCGTAGCGCGCGGTCGCCGCGAAGTAGCCGGTGGTCTGGTAGCCCCAGGATTCGTCGAGCGGATGCTCGGTGATCGGCAACAACTCAAGGTGGGTGTAGCCCTGCGCGACGGCGTAGGGAATCAGGCGCTCGCCCAGTTCGCGCCACAGGTAGGGGCGTCCGTCCGGGTGGCGCATCCACGAGCCGGCATGCACTTCGTAGATGTTGACCGGGGCTCGCTGCCAGTCCCAGGTCGCGCGCCGCGCCAGCCAGTCGCCATCGCCCCAGGCATGGCCGGCAGGCGGCACGACATAGGCGGCGGAACCCGGCCGCAACTCGAAGCCACGGCCGTAGGGGTCGGATTTGACCAATTTTTCGCCGGTGTGCCGGTTGATGATTTCGAAACGGTAAAGACTGCCCGTGACGGCAGCCGGTACGGTCGCCTCCCAGACGCCGGAAGCGCCGAGCGAATGCAGTAGATCACCGCCGCCCGCCCAGCCATTGAAGTCGCCGACGACCGAAACGCTGCCGGCGTTCGGCGCCCAGACGCGAAACACGGTTCCGGCGGGCGTCAGATGCGCGCCGAGGAGGCGGTAGGCCTGATAGTTCCGCCCTTCGTTGAACAGATAAAGCGCGTCGGATGACTGCATTTGCTCCCCCTATCGCAGTATCATAAGACTTAAAACAGTGGACAGGGAGATCCGCCATGCCGAACAGCAATCAATGTCCGCATCAGGCCTATTGCGAAATGCGCGATCAGACCGACATGCGCTTCATCAGCCACCTGACGCGCAACACCTTCGCGATCATTCTCGCCGGCGGGCGCGGCAGCCGCCTCAAGCAGCTCACCGATTTCCGCTCCAAACCGGCCGTCCCGTTCGGCGGCAAGTTCCGCATTCTCGATTTCACGCTATCCAACTGCGTCAATTCCGGGATCCGCAAGATCGGCGTCGCCACGCAATACAAGGCGCACAGCCTGATCCGCCACATCCAGCGCGGCTGGAGCTTCCTGGACGGCCGTTTCGATGAGTTCATCCAGTTGCTGCCGGCGCAGCAGCAGATCGACGAGACGCAGTGGTACCAGGGCACCGCCGATGCGGTGTTCCAGAACATGCACTTCCTGCGCCGCTACGGCCCGGAGCATGTACTGATCGTTGCCGGCGACCATATTTACAAGATGGATTACGGCCGCATGCTGGCCTTCCACGCCAAACATCAGGCCGACATGACCGTCGCCTGCATCGACGTGCCGCTGGCCGAGGCCCGCGAATTCGGCGTCATGGGTGTCGACGAGGACGATCGCGTCGTCGATTTCATCGAAAAGCCGCAAGACCCGCCGCCCATTCCCGGCCAGCCGGATCGCGCACTGGCATCGATGGGCGTTTATATCTTCAACGCCAAGTTCCTCTTCGAGCAGCTCGAACGCGATGCCATGACCAAGGGGTCGAGCCGCGACTTCGGCAAGGACATCATCCCTCACATCGTTCCCCGCTACCGCGTCTTCGCCCACCGCTTCGCCGACTCCTGCGTCGGCAGCGACCACCACCGGCCCTATTGGCGCGACGTCGGCACCATCGACGCCTACTGGGAGGCAAACATGGAAATGACCAAGGTGACGCCGGAACTCAACCTCTACGACAAGGACTGGCCGATCTGGACCTACCAGGAACAGTTGCCGCCGGCCAAGTTCGTCTTCGACGACGATGGGCGGCGAGGTATGGCAGTCGATTCGCTGATTGCCGGCGGCTGCATCATCTCCGGCGCCGAGGTCAAGCGCTCGCTGCTTTTCTCCACCGTACATGTGCATAGCTGGGCGACGGTCGAAGATTCGGTGATCCTGCCCGGTGTCGAGATCGGCCGCCACGCGGTGCTCAAGCGCTGCGTCATCGACAAGCGCTGTGTCATCCCGCCCGGCATGGTGATCGGCGAAAACCCCGAGGAAGACCGCAAGCGCTTCGTCGTCAGCCCCAAGGGCATCACGCTGGTCACCGCCGAAATGCTCGGCCAGGGCGCCAGACAACAATAACCCATGGCTGATCTCGCCTTCCTCTGGCACATGCACCAGCCGGATTACCGGCACCCGGAAAGCGGCCATTTCGTATTGCCCTGGGTGTTGCTGCACACCATCAAGGATTATTCCGACATGGCCAGCCATCTGGAGCGCCATCCGGGTATTCGCTGCACGGTCAATTTCGTGCCGGTGCTGCTCGACCAGATTGAGGATTACGCTGACCAGCTGGCGACCGGCCAGTGGCGCGACCCCCTGTTGCGCATCGCAGCCCACCCGGAACCCGACGCACTCGATGACGCAGACCGCGCCTGGCTGCTCGACATGGCCTTTCGCTGCCATGCGCCGACCATGCTCGAACCCTTTGCCCCCTACCGCCGACTGCGCGACCTGCTGGCCTTCGTCAAGGTGCAGGATGCCAACGCCCTGAGCTACCTTTCCGGCCACTATTACGCCGACCTCGCCACCTGGTTCCTGCTCGCCTGGAGCGGCGAAAGCCTGCGTCGCACGGGCCATGCCGTGCCGGAACTGATGGCCAAGGGCGATGCCTTCACGCTGGCCGACCGCCAGCGCCTGCTGGCCGAACTCGGCGGCGTCGTCCAACAGATCATCCCGCGCTATCGCGCGCTGAGCGAACGCGGGCAGGTCGAACTCAGTTGTACGCCCGAACACCACCCGCTGGCGCCGCTGCTGATCGACTTCAAGGCCGCCCGCGAGGCCTGGCCGGAAAGCCCTCTGCCCTCGGCGCCGGCATATCCGGGCGGCCTGACGCGTGTCGAAGCCCACCTGAGCGCCGCCCGCGCCAGCCACGAACGGCGCTTCGGCAGCCCACCGCGCGGCCTGTGGCCAGCGGAAGGCGCGCTGTCGGCGCCCTTTCTCAAGCAGATCGGCGAGGCCGGCTTTGCATGGACGGCCAGCAGCCACGGCGTACTCAAGCATTCCGCCGGCAACCAGGCGTCGACCACGGTAGCCTGGCAGGCGCCCGAGGGAACACCGGGCGACCTCGCGCTGTTCTTCCGCAACGAACCACTCTCCGACCTGATCGGCTTCGAGTACGCCAAGTGGCACGGGCGCGATGCCGCGCAGCACTTCATGACTGAATTGAAAGCTCTTCATCTGCGCGACAACAATGCGCTGATCCCTGTTTTTCTCGACGGCGAAAATGCCTGGGAGTACTACCCCTACAACGCCTGGTACTTCTTTTTCGACCTTTACGGCGCGCTGGAAAACAGTACCGCCATCCGCACCGTCACCCTGAGCGAAGCCGCCAGCAGCCACCGCGAAAGACGCGCCCGCCTGCCCCACCTGACCGCCGGTAGCTGGGTCTACGGCACGCTGTCGACCTGGATCGGCAACCCGGAAAAAAATCGCGCCTGGGATCTGCTGTGCGAAGTCAAACAATGTGCCGACCGCGCACTGCATGGCGGGCGCCTGAACCCGGAAGAAAGCGCCGAAGTCCTGCGCCGCCTGGCCGTCTGCGAAGCCTCCGACTGGTTCTGGTGGCTGGGCGACTACAACTCGCCGCAATCGGTCGCCTGCTTCGACAGCCTGTTCCGCGAAAATCTCAAATCCCTCTATCGCCTGCTTCGTCTACCCGTCCCCGTCAGCCTCGATCACCCGATCAGCCAGGGCGGCGGCACCCCGGAAAGCGGCGGCACCATGCGTCGCGCCACCTGAAAAGCCCCACCATGACTCACGCTGTCACCCTTTTGCTCGGCGTCCACGCCCACCAGCCCGTGGGCAACTTCCCCGAAGTGATCGAGGACGCGCACCAGCGCTGCTACAAGCCCTTCCTCGAAACCCTGTACGCCTACCCGAATTTCCGTTTCGCCGCACATTTCTCGGGCTGGCTGCTCGACTGGCTGCGCGAGCGCCACCCGGCCGACATGGACTTGCTGGCGCAGATGGTCAGGCGCGGGCAGGTCGAACTGTTCAGCTCGGGCGATACCGAGCCGGTGCTGGCGGCCATTCCGCAACGCGACCGGGTCGGCCAACTGCAAACGCTGAACGACAAGCTGGCCGCGTGGACTGGCGTGGAGCCGCATGGCGCCTGGCTCACCGAGCGCGTTTGGGAATCGTCGGTGGTGCCCTCGCTGGCCGGCACAAACATCCGCTACGTGACGGTCGACGACTACCATTTCTTCTGCACCGGCAAGACCGCCGACGAACTCGACGGCTTTTTCAGCACTGAGGAAGATGGCCAGCGGCTTGATCTCTTCCCGATCTCCGAAGCGCTGCGCTACCGCCTGCCCTTCTCGCCAGCGCACGAGGTCGTCGGCTACCTGGAAAACCTCGCCGACCAAGGCCACGCCGCCGCCGTTTACTTCGACGACATCGAGAAATTCGGCATCTGGCCAGAAACCTACGACTGGGTTTACAACCGGGGATGGCTGAAGGCGCTGATCGAGGGCGTGCTGGCCAGCCCGAAGATTCGCACCGCCACTTACGCCGACTTTCACGCCCAGCACAGCACGCGCGGCGTCGTCTACCTGCCGACCACGTCCTATAGTGAGATGAACGAATGGACGCTGCCGATGCCGGCGGCCGGCATCTACTCGCAGCTGCTGGCCGGTGAAAAAGCCGCCGGGCGTGGCGACCTGCACCGCCCCTTCCTGCGCGGCGGCATCTGGCGCAATTTCCTCTCCCGTTACCCGGAAGCCAACTGGATGCACAAGCGCATGCAGGCGCTCTCCGCCCGCCTCGCCGCGCTGCCCGAAGCGCCGCCGGAACTGACCGCCGACCTCTACCGCGCCCAGGCCAACGACGCCTATTGGCACGGCCTGTTCGGCGGCCTCTACCTGCCGCACCTGCGGCGTGCCGTGTGGAACAACATCGTCGCGCTGGAAGCCAAACTCGATGCCCGCCAGCCGCGCCCGGCCCTGGTTGCGGTCGACGTCGATTTCGATGGCAAAACCGAAATCCTCGCCCACAACGCGCAATTGCAGCTGGCCGTACGCGACGACGGCTTGGCCGCCGCTCACGAACTGAGCAGCTACGCCCTCACCCACAATTTCGGCGACACCCTGCGCCGCTACCACGAGCACTATCACGACAAGATCGCCAGCGCGCCGAGCGAGCACCACGGCGAAGGCATCGCCTCGGCACACGACATCGTCCGCTTCAAACATCCGGTCAGCGCCGAGGACATCGTTGCCGACACCCTGCCACGCGCGCTCTGGCTCGACGAACTCGACGGCGCCGCGCTCAGCGATTACGTGCAGGAAAACCCGGCCAAGCTCGAATTCGCCCGTCCCGGACTCGTCAAAACCTATGCCCTGGAAGGGTCGACCGCAACCGTCGCCTGGCATTGCAGCGGACTGGCCGGCCAGCGCCTGACGACCCGCCTCAACCTCGCCATGCCCAGTTGCGACGGCTTTCTTGGTCGCTACGTGCGGGCCGACGGCAGCATTCCCGGCGGCTTCGGCCAACCGCTGGAACTCGCCGACGCCACCCGGCTGACGCTCGAAGACGGCGTCCTCGGCGGCAGCCTCGAACTGCAAACTTCATTTTCGGCCCAAATTAGCGGTCGACCGCAACAGACCGTCTCCCAATCGGAAGCCGGCTTTGAGAAAATCATGCAGGCGGCGGAAATCGCTTTCACATGGCAAATCCCCGCCGCCGACTGCACCCTGCAACTCCAACTGACCATCGTCCCCAAGGCACCATGACCGGCACCGTATTCAAACTCGAAGTCAATCCCCGGATTCCGGCGCGCCTGGAGCGCCTGGAAGAGCTGGCCAACAACCTCTGGTACAGCTGGGATCGCCCGACGCGCTCGCTGTTCGCGCAGCTTTCCGACCCGCTGTGGAAAGCCACCAACCACAACCCCAAGGCCTTCCTCAAACGCGCCGACCAGAAGCGGCTGGAAGCCACCGCCGAGAACCCGGTCTTTCTCGGCACGCTGAACCGCGTCGTCGCCGCCTACGACACCTACCACGAGCTGCCCACCATGGCGCATGTACACGGCCGGCCGTTCAAGGATGACGACCTGATCGCCTATTTCTGCGCCGAATTCGGCTTCCACGAAAGCCTGCCGATCTACTCCGGCGGCCTCGGCATCCTTGCCGGCGACCACTGCAAGGCGGCCAGCGACATGGGCCTGCCCTTCATCGGCGTCGGCCTCCTTTACCGCCAGGGCTATTTCCACCAGACCCTGGACGCCAACGGCAAGCAGCAGGCAACCTATTCCGACTCCGATTTCGACGACCTGCCGGTCACGCCGCTATGCGATGCCGCCGGCAAGGAAGTGCTGATCGACGTCGAATTCCCCGGCCGCACCATCCACGCCAAAGTCTGGGAAGTCCAGGCCGGGCACGTCCGCCTGATTCTGCTCGACACCTGGCTGGCGCAGAATTCCGAGCACGACCGCGAGATCACCCACCGCCTCTACGGCGGCGACAAAACGACGCGCATCGAGCAGGAAATCCTGCTCGGCGTCGGCGGCGCCCGCGCACTGGCCACGCTCGGCCTCAAGCCGACGGTCTGGCACGTCAACGAAGGCCACGCCGCCTTCCTGATCCTCGAACGCATCCGCAGCCTGGTCAAGGGCGGCCTGCCCTACGCGGCGGCCATCGAGGCAGTCGCATCCAATGTCGTGTTCACCACCCATACCCCGGTGCCGGCCGGCCACGACCATTTCTCCGAGGAAATGATCCGCCACTACTTCTCGAATTGGTGCCACAGCCTTGGTGTTCACTGCGAGCAGCTGCTGGCGCTCGGCGCCGAGCCGGGCAAGGCCGATTTCAACATGACGGCGCTGGCCCTGCGCGGCTCGCGCCACCACAACGGCGTTTCGCGCATCCACGGCGACGTTTCGGCCGACATCTGCCGCTACCTGTGGCCACAGATCGACCCCGAAGAAAACCCGATGGACTACGTGACCAACGGCGTCCATCTGCCGACCTTCCTCGCCACCGAATGGTTCGAGACTTTCGAGCGCTACCTCGGCACCGGCTGGCGCGAGCGGCAGACCGAACCCGCCGCCTGGGAAGGCGTGTCGCGCATCCCCGACCCGACTTTCTGGAGCATCCGCCAGCAGCTGAAATCACAGTTGCTGCAACTGGTTCATGACCGTGTCCGCGAACAACACCAGCGCAACCAGGGCTCGCCAGCCCATCTTGATCGCCTGCTCAAGTTCGTTGACCCGGCCAACCCGAATGTCCTGACCATCGGCTTCGCCCGCCGCTTCGCCACCTACAAGCGCGCTGCGCTGATTTTCCAGGATCCGGCATGGCTCAGCGAAATCATCTCGCAGGCCGGCCGCCCGGTGCTCTTCCTGTTCGCCGGCAAGGCCCACCCGGCCGACCAGCCGGGCCAGGAGATCATCCGCAAGATCGCCGAAATGGCCAAGCGCCCGGAATTCGAGGGCCGCATCCTGCTCGTCGAAGGCTACGACCTGCATCTCTCACGCTCGCTGGTAGCCGGCGTCGATGTCTGGCTCAACAACCCGATCTACCCGCTCGAAGCTTCCGGTACATCGGGCATGAAGGCGGCGATGAACGGCGCCCTCAACCTCTCGGTGCTCGACGGCTGGTGGGGCGAAGGCTACGACGAAGAAGCCGACGTGCAGAACGGCTGGGCGATCAAGCCGGCCCCCGGTCATCTCGACGAAGCCCAGCGCGACGCCGAAGAAGCGCGCACGCTGTACGAACTGCTCCAGGATCACGTCATCCCGACCTACTACCGCACAGGCCCGATGGGCTATTCGCCGGAATGGGTGGCGATGTCGAAACAGTCGATTGCCACCATCGCACCACGCTTCAACGTCATCCGCATGGTCGCCGAATATGTCAGGAAATCCTACGCACCGGCCGCCTTGCACGGTCGACGCTTCGCCAACGACGATTTTGCCGTCGCCCGCACCGTCGCCGACTGGAAGGCACGCGTCCGCGCTGCGTGGCCGGGCGTGCGCCTGCATCGCCTCGACTCACCGGAGCGTCGTCTGCCCTTCGGCACCTCGCTGCAGGTGCAAGTTGCCGTTCAATTGAATGGACTAAGCCCGGAAGACGTCACGGTGGAGGCATTGATCGGTCGCCCCTACCCCAACGGCAACTTTACCCGGCGCGCGCGCCACTACCCGCTGACCACCGCGGGCGTCACCGGCAACGGCGAAATGCTCTACACCATAGCCCTGACGCCGGAACTGTGCGGCAAGCTGGAATACCGCATACGCATCTTCCCCTCGCACCCGGCGCTGATCCACAAGTTTGAGCCGGGGCTGATGATCTGGTTATGAACCCCGCCGACACCGCCACCTGGCGCGCCCTGGCCGCCCACGCCGAGGCGCTGCGTCCGCAACATCTGCGCGACCTGTTCGCCGCCGATCCGCAACGCTTCGCGAACTTCTCGCTGAGTCATGACGGCCTGCTGCTCGATTTTTCCAAGCAGCGCATTGACGGCGAAACGCTAGCCCTGCTGCGCGAGTTCGCGGTAGCCGCCGATGTGGACGGCTGGAAGCGCAAGATGCTGGCCGGCGAACCGATCAACCACACCGAAGGCCGCGCCGTGCGCCACATGGCCTTGCGTGCCGGCGACGCCGCACCGCCCGAAGTCCAGGCCGTGCTGGCCCGCATGCAGGATTTCTGCGAGCGCATCCACAACGGCCAGTGGCGCGGCTACAGTGGCGAACGCATCACCGATGTCGTCAATATCGGCATCGGCGGCTCCGACCTCGGCCCGCGCATGGTCGCCAAGGCGCTGACCGCCTGGCAACAGCCGGATATTGCCGTGCACTTCGTCGCCAATATCGACAGCGCCGACATCGCCCCTCTGCTCGCCCGCCTCAACCCGCGCACAACCCTCTTCGTCGTCGCCAGCAAGACTTTCACGACGCTGGAAACTCTGACCAACGCCCACACCGCGCGCAACTGGCTGCTCGCCAGCGCCGGCGACACCGATGCGATTGCCCGCCACTTCGTCGCGCTGTCGACCAACCTTGACGCAACTTGGGAATTCGGCATCGCCGCCGAAAACGTCTTCGAATTCTGGGACTGGGTCGGTGGGCGTTTTTCCCTGTGCTCGGCCATCGGCCTGTCGATCGCGCTGGCTGTAGGCTGGAAACATTTCGAGCAACTGCTGGCCGGCGCACGGGCAATGGATGAACATTTCCTTGCCGCCCCCGCCGCCAAAAACCTGCCGCTAACGCTGGCCCTGCTGACCGTCTGGAACACCGACTTTCTCGGCGCCGGCACGCACGCCGTGCTGCCCTACAGCCAGTCGTTGGCGCTGCTGCCGGCCTACCTGCAACAACTCGAAATGGAAAGCAACGGCAAGCAGACCGACCGCGACGGCAAAGCGCTCGGCATCGCCACTTGCCCGGTGCTCTGGGGCGAGGCTGGCACCAACGGACAGCATTCGTTTTATCAACTGATCCACCAGGGCGGGCAGACGATTCCCTGCGATTTCATCGCCCTGCGCGAAGCCGACTTTCCTTTGGCCGGCCACCACCCCAAGCTGCTCGCCAACTGCCTGGCACAATCGGCGGCGCTCGCCTTCGGCCAGACGCGGGACGAGGTCGAAGCAGCCGGCACCCCGGCGGCGCAAGTCCCGTACAAGCTTTTCCCCGGCAACCAACCGTCGACCACGCTCGTCCTGCCCCGGCTGACGCCCCACACCCTCGGCCAGTTACTGGCGCTCTACGAGCACAAAGTCTTCTGCCTCGGCGTGTTGTGGAACCTCAACTCCTTCGACCAATGGGGCGTCGAACTCGGCAAGCAATTGGCCAACCGGCTGACGCCGCTGCTTGAAGGCGCTGGCGACGACAGCAATTTCGACGCCTCCACGCGCGGCCTGCTCGCTGCGCTGCGCCTGCCATGAGCCGACTTTCAATCCTTTTCGTCACCTCCGAAATGGCGCCGTGGGTCAAAACCGGCGGCCTCGGCGATGTCGCCGCCGCCTTGCCCGCCGCGCTGCATCGCGCACGCCACGATGTACGCGTGCTGATCCCGGCCTATCCGGCGATGCTTCAGGCTTTTCCCGACGCCCGCCAAGTTGCCGAATTGCCGGCCCTCGCCCCCGCCCTGCCGCCAACCCGCCTGCTCGCCGCCGAAGCCGACGGCCTGCCGCTACTGCTGCTCGATTGCCCGGAACTATTCGACCGTCCCGGCAACCCCTATCTCGATGCCCACGGTCACGACTGGGCCGATAACGGCATCCGCTTCGGCCTGCTCTCACGCGTTGCCGCCCGCCTCGGCCAGCCCGGCTCGCCGCTCGGCTGGCAACCGGATGTCGTGCACCTCAACGACTGGCAAAGCGCCCTCGCCCCGGCCTGGCTGCATTACGAAGGCGGGGCCGCCAGCGTCATCACCGTACACAACATCGCCTTTCAGGGAAATTTCCCGGCGCATCATCTGGCCGCGCTTGGCCTGCCGGCCCACGCCTGGCGCTTCGATGGCGTCGAATACCATGGCCAGCTTTCCTTTCTCAAGGCTGGCCTACAACTGGCAACGCTCATTTCAACGGTCAGCCCGACCTACGCCCGCGAAATCCAGGACGAAGCCTTCGGCTACGGCCTCGCCCCGCTGCTCCGCCACCGGCGCAGCGCATTACGCGGCATCCTCAATGGCGTCGATAGCAGCCTGTGGAATCCCGCGACCGACCCGGCACTAGCCGCCTCCTATGCCGCCAACCGGCTCGCCGCCAAACGCGAGAACAAGGAAGCATTACAGCAGGAAATGGGGCTGGCAGTCGCGAACGACCGTCCCCTGTTCGGCATTATCAGCCGTCTGACTGAGCAAAAAGGCCTCGATCTGGTGCTGCAACTGGGCGAAGGCATCACCCACCTGCCCGCCCAACTGGCCATTCTCGGCAGCGGTGACAAAAGCATGGAAGCCGGCTTCCGCGATCTGGCCGAACGTTTTCCCGAGCAAATCGCCGTCAAGCTCGGTTTCGACGAAGCGCTCGCCCACCGCATCGAGGCCGGTGCCGACTGCTTCCTGATGCCCTCGCGCTTCGAGCCCTGCGGCCTCAACCAGATGTACAGCCTGCGCTACGGCACCCCGCCCATCGTCCGCGCCACCGGCGGCCTCGCCGACACGGTGGTCGACGTCAGCGAAGCAACGCTGGCCGACAAGACCGCCAACGGCTTTGTCATCGCCGAAGCGACCCCACACGAACTGTGGCTGGCCCTCGATCGCGCCACCCGCTGCTGGCACGACCGCAAGCTGTGGCAACGCATCCAGCAAAACGGCATGCGCCGCGACTTCTCGTGGGAACACGCCGCCCACGACTACATCACCCTCTACCGCGACGCCATCGCCGCCCAGCACTGATCCCAATATGTCCGAAATCGTCATCATCGCCGCCGTTGCCAAAAATCGCGTCATCGGCAAAGACAACAAACTGCTCTGGAACATCCCGGAAGACATGGCGCACTTCAAGGCGCTGACCGCCGGCCACACCGTCATCATGGGCCGCAAAACCTGGGAATCCCTGCCGCCACGCTTCCGCCCGTTACCCGGCCGCCGTAACATCGTCATCACCCGCCAGCCCGACTATGCCGCCCCCGGCGCCGAACTCGCCGACTCGCTGGAAAACGCCCAGAAACTGGCGTCGACCGCAACCGTCGCCTTCATCATCGGCGGCGAACAGATCTACACCCAAGCAATGGCGCTAGCTGACCGCCTGGAAATCACCGAAGTCGATCAGGAACCTGAAGGCGATGCGTGGTTTCCGGAGATCGCTACGGTCGACTGGGAACAAACGGCAAAAACCGAAGGGAAGGGGTTTGCGTTCTTAACCTATTGTCGCCGAGTAACTTAAACAAAGGCTCCCGACTCAAACAATCCCCAAACGCGTTGTAATGCCACCCCAACCCAACTATCGCTGGCAATGCCATCGCTGTCAGACGATCAACGAGCCGGGCATCGAGCGTTGCGGCGCATGCGGTTTCTCGGCTTACGCCACCGGCTATGAGATTCTCGGGCAGGAAGATCCCTTGTCCGCTTCCATCCCTGAATCAAAGCAGTTGTTCTGGGAACGCATCGCGCGGGCGATTCACCTTGTCGTTGGAAGTCTGTTCCTGGGAGCCAGCGGGTGGTCGCTGTTTATCGCTACCACGTTCAATCCCTGGGTTTTCTGGGCTGGCCTGCTGATTGGCGCGACGCTGTTCTACTTAGGCATCCTTGGCAGCAGGAAAACAGTGTTTGATCTGCTCTATTTCGATTTGGCTATATTTAAGAAATAGTGGGGTAGCCAAGTCAACCCATTGATTTCTTTCGCGTTATATGGATAGCATATCCCAAAGAACAAAAACGGGGTTTTCGCATGACGCCAAGGGAACTGAAACGAGTGATGGCCGCAGTGGCGGCTCTCTCCGCAGACGAGGTCGAGACTGTCAAAAAGGCTCTCTCCGTCCGCGAGGGTCAGGTCGTGAAATCGGCAGTGGAGCAGGCTCGCATGGCGAGCGTGAAGGCATGTCCCCATTGCGGAAGCATTCGATTCGTGAAGGACGGCCATGCGAACGGCAAGCAGCGGTTCCGTTGCCGAGAATCGGGTTGCGAGAAGACTTTCAATGCTATGACGGGCACTCCGCTGGCCCGCCTGCACATGTCCGAAAAGCACTTGGAGAACGCTAGGCTCATGGCCGATGGCCTGAGCATCCGGGTAACCGCAGCACGCCTTGGAGTCAGCGTTCCCACCGCCTTCAAGTGGAGGCACCGTTTTCTTCAAGCCCCGTTGAACCAGCAGCCCAAGACACTGTCGGGCCTCGTCGAGACCGACGAAACCTTCATCCTCGAATCATTCAAGGGCCAGAGAGGCGGCTTGCCCCGTCCGGCGAAGAAACGCGGAACTCCGGGCAGCACTCCCGGCCTCGGCCCCGACCAGATTCCTGTTTTGGTCGCCCGCGAACGTGAGATGAAGGGAACGCTCACCGCCCGAATCCAGACTCGAAAGGCGACGGACATCGCCCCCGTGCTGGCGAGCAAGATTGTGCCCGACGCCGTGCTGGTTTCCGATTCCGCGAAGGCATACCGCAAGGTTGCCAAGAGCCTGAATGTGAGCCTGATGCAGGTTCCCAGGAGTGCGAAGCACAAGACGCAAGGGATTGTTCACATCAACAACGCGAACGCCTATTGCAGCCGTCTGGACGGCTGGCTGGACAGGTTCCATGGAGTTGCGACCAAGAACATCCCGAACTATCTGGCGTGGCACCGCATCATCGACCGAGAGGGCAAGGAACTTTCCGCCAGACGGTTTCTGGCAGCAGCCATCGGCTGACTCTCAACGGATATAGAACACTCTGCGTCCGAAATAGGGGATATAGCAGAGGCTGATGACATCGAGAACGACCCACATGTTCGTCCCTGCTTCAAGCCGCTTGCCTGCGTCAGAGGCGTTGATTCCGTATCCGGGACTGGAAACGGAGCACCCCGAAATGTCTTGACTGCCGCTGCTGTGCGGCAGTTCAAGCCCCTCGTCAGCCTTGGTGATTCCGACTTGGAGGAAGCCGTCCATGTCTGGCAAGGCAATCACCTTGGATTCGCCCGTCTTCACAGAACCGACCTTCTTCCCATTGAAGAACACGGACAACGGCAGTGCTCGTCCAAGTGCATTCCCCAAAAAACTTGATGGCCTGTGTAGCTCGATTTCCAAGACTTACCTCTATGTAGCAAGACCCATTTAGCATATCAGATGGAATCAGGAATTGCTAATCACACTGTTTCTTAAATATAGCCTTCGATTTTATCGGCCTGTCGTAATTCTCGGCACGGCGCGCCCCCCAATTTCCGACACCTGTTGCGGTCGACTGCCAAAAAAGGGCAAAAACCGAAAAGTTCATGTTTGCGCCGGAATCACCAAGCCGTGGCGGTTGAGCAGAGCTTCGAGGTCGTGGCTCTGCATCGCCGGGCGGCAATAGAAACCCTGGAAGACGTCGCATCCTTCGTCGCGCAGCGAATCGAACTGACATTGCGCCTCGACGCCTTCGGCGACGACTTTCATCGACAGACCATGCGCCATGGCGATCACGGCGCGGGTGATCGCCAGATCGTCGCGGCTGTGCGGCAGGTGGCGGACGAAGGCGCGGTCGACCTTGAGGACGTCCACCGGTAGCTCCTTGAGGTAGGCGAGCGACGAGTAGCCGGTGCCGAAATCGTCGATGGCGAGGCGAACGCCGAGGGTGCGCAGCGATTCGAGGAGCGCGGTGGCTTCGACCATGTTCTTCATCACTGCCGTTTCGGTGATCTCGAATTCGAGCATCGCGGGATCGATGCCGCTGATCCGCAGGGCTTCGGCCACGTGATCGGCCAGCGACGGGTCGGTCAGTTGGTTGGCGGAGAGATTCACCGCAATCGAAAAGTGCGGCATGCCCCCGCGTTGCCAGGTTTGGGCCTGGCGGCAGGCCTCGTCGATGACCCATTTGCCGAGTGCGATGATGAAATTGCTGGACTCCGCGACGGGAATGAAACGGTCGGGCCCAAGTACGCCCAGCGTCGGATGGTGCCAGCGGATCAGCGCTTCGACGCCAAGCAATTTGCCGGAGCTGAACTCGATCTTGGGCTGGTAGTAGAGACGGAATTCGTCGTTGCGCAGGCCTTCGCGCAAGCCCTTCTCAATCTCGAAACGCTCGACGACGCTCTCGCCGAGATCGGCCGAATATTCAGTGGCGCGATTGTGCCCGAGCGCCTTGGCGCGATACATCGCGATGTCGCCATTGGCGAGCAGGGTCGATACGTCAGTGCCATCGTCCGGGTACATCGCGATGCCGATGCTGGCAGTCACCGAGACTTCGTGACCCTGCAACTGCATCGGCTCGGCGATGGCGGCGAGCAGTTTCGTGGCCAGCAACTGGAGGCTGGCGCGGTCGGTCACCTCCTCGACCATCACGACGAATTCGTCGCCGCCCAGGCGCGCCACCAGATCGCTCTGCCGCACCCGCCCGCGCAGGCGCAGGGCGATTTCCCGCAGCAGTTCGTCGCCCGCCGCATGGCCGAGGGAATCATTGACCGACTTGAACCCGTCGAGATCGATGAAATAAATGGCCAACCCCTCGCCGCTGCGCTGTGCCTTGTTGAGCGCATGCTCGAGCGCATCGGTCATCGAGACGCGGTTGTGCAGACCGGTCAGCGAATCGTGCGTCGCCATGTCCTGGATCGTGCCCAGCGCATTGACCAGTTCCGCGTTGGCGCGCAGGATGCGCGCCCGCATCACGCCGATGCGCGAACCGATCCACGCGAACGGCGGGAGCAGCAGCGCCAGCCAGACCCATTGATACCACTCGATGAAGACATCGACCTTTTGCGGCTTGAGGCTCATCAGCAGGTTGATCACCAGCGCGTAGCCGGCCAGCATGAAAAGCGTGGTGGTCGCGAAATCGCGCGGCTTGAAGCGGAACACCCCGAACAGCATGACCACCAGGCACCAGACGAGCACCAGGCTGCGGTCGCGATCGAACTGAAAGGCGACGAACATGATCAGCGCGATCGCCGCCAATGTTTGCGCAAGCATCAGCGTCGGGTCGGCGAAGCGCTGGTTCAACTTCAGCTTGAAGGTGGCAAGCAGCGCCAAATTGACCACGGTCATCAGCGCGATGCTGGCGACCATGCCGCGCAGGCCGATCAGCCCGGCGAAATGCGCCAGCACCAGCAGCACGGCGGCGACCAGATAGGCACCCGTGGCAATCAGAACGCCGCGCAAGCGCTTGTCGCCATGCGACCCACCGGAAATCCTGGAAAGGAAGTCTATGCGATACCCCTTTGTTTAACGACTTTCAGACGCAAGCATACCGGCAAGCGGCGAATTTTGGCGAGCCTGTCAGAAACGGCCGAAAAAAGCCGGGGCGAGCGATGGGTCAGCGCACGCAATCCACGTAGTACGCCCCGTCCTTGCCCTTGACTAGGCCGTGCACGTCGGTTTCGAAGCCCGGGAAGGTAGCGTTGAATTCGCGGGCAAACTTGAGGTAGCTACAGATCGTCCGGTTGAAGCGCTCGCCCGGAATCAGCAGCGGGATGCCCGGCGGGTAAGGCGTCAGCAGGACGGCCGTGACGCGGCCTTCGAGTGCATCGACCGGCACGCGCTCGATCTCGCGGTGCGCCATCTTGGCGAAGGCATCGGCCGGGCGCATCGCCGGCACCATGTCGGACAGGTACATCTCGGTGGTCAGGCGGGCCACGTCGTTCTGTTTGTACACATTGTGAATCCGTGTGCACAAGTCGCGCAGTCCGACCCTTTCGTAGCGCGGATTCTTCTGCACAAACTCGGGCAATACCCGCCACAGCGGCTGGTTCTTGTCGTAATCGTCCTTGAACTGCTGAAGCGCGGTCACCAGCGTATTCCAGCGGCCCTTGGTGATGCCGATAGTGAACATGATGAAGAAGCTGTAGAGGCCGCACTTCTCGACGATGACGCCATGCTCGGCCAGGTACTTGGTGACGATGGCGGCCGGAATGCCGACCTCGTCGGCGAAGTCGCCATCGACATCGAGCCCCGGGGTGATGATCGTCGCCTTGATCGGGTCGAGCATGTTGAAGCCGTCGGCCAGGTTGTTGAAGCCGTGCCAGCGCTCGCCCGGCTTGAGCATCCAGGCATCGCGTTCCTCGATGCCTTCTTCGGAAAGATCGTCCGGCCCCCAGACCTTGAACCACCAGTCGGCGCCCCATTCCTCGTCGACCTTGCGCATGGCGCGACGGAAATCGAGAGCTTCAGTGATCGATTCCTCGACCAGCGCTGTGCCGCCCGGCTCCTCCATCATCGCCGCCGCGACGTCGCACGAGGCGATGATCGAGTACTGCGGCGAGGTCGAGGTGTGCATCAGGTAGGCTTCGTTGAATACGTCGCGGTCGAGCTGACGGTTTTCGCAATCCTGCACCAGAATTTGCGAGGCCTGGCTGAGGCCGGCCAGCAGCTTGTGGGTCGATTGCGTCGAAAAGATCATCGACTCCTTGCAACGTGGGCGGTCGGCGCCAATGGCGTGGTAGTCACCGTAGAAATCGTGGAAGGCAGCGTGCGGCAGCCAGGCTTCGTCGAAATGCAGGGTGTCGATCCTGCCATCAAGTTCGTCCTTGATGTCCTCGACGTTGTAGAGGATGCCGTCATAAGTCGATTGGGTGATGGTCAATACGCGCGGCTTGGCGTTCTTGTCGGCAACGAACGGGTTGGCGGCGATCTTTTTCTGAATGCTTTCCCAGGCGAACTCGCTTTTCGGAATCGGGCCGATGATGCCGAAGTTGTTGCGCGTCGGCATCAGGAAAACCGGGATCGCGCCAGTCATCATGATCGCGTGCAGGATGGACTTGTGGCAGTTGCGGTCGACGACGACGATGTCACCCGGCGCCACGGTCGAGTGCCAGACGATCTTGTTCGAGGTCGAGGTGCCGTTGGTCACGAAATACAGGTGGTCGGCATTGAAGATGCGCGCCGCGTTGCGTTCAGAGGCGGCGACCGGGCCGGTGTGGTCGAGCAGCTGGCCGAGTTCCTCGACGGCGTTGCAGACGTCGGCGCGCAGCATGTTCTCGCCGAAAAACTGGTGGAACATCTGGCCGACCGGCGACTTCAGGAAGGCGACGCCGCCCGAGTGGCCGGGGCAGTGCCACGAATACGAGCCGTCGGCTGCGTAATGCACCAGCGCCCGGAAAAACGGCGGCGGCAGCGAGGCGAGATAGGCCTTCGCTTCGCGCTTGACGTTGCGGGCGATGAATTCCGGCGTGTCCTCGAACATGTGGATGAAGCCGTGCAACTCGCGCAGCACGTCGTTCGGAATATGCCGCGATGTGCGCGTTTCGCCATGCAGGAAGATGGGAATCTCGGTATTGCGGTTGCGAATTTCGCCAACGAAGGCGCGCAATTCGGCCAGTGTTTCTTCCGGCTCGAGCGCCAGTTCCTCGTCGTCGATCGACAGGATGAAGGCACTGGCACGCGACTGCTGCTGCGCGAACGAGGTCAGATCACCGTAGCTGGTCACCCCCAGCACTTCCAGCCCTTCCTTCTCGATGGCTTCGGCGAGCGCCCGGATGCCGAGTCCGGAGGTATTCTCCGAACGAAAATCTTCGTCGATGATGATGACGGGAAAGTGGAAGCGCATGGGTAATCCTCAAAAAGCGGCGACCCGCCGCAGCGGGTCACAGAATAGGTCGGTTTCGTTACCGGAAGGCGTCAGATCTTGGGCAGGGTGACGCCGATCTGTCCCTGGTACTTGCCACCCCTGTCCTTGTACGAGGTTTCGCAAATCTCGTCGGACTCGAAGAACAGCACCTGGGCGCAACCTTCACCGGCATAGATCTTGGCCGGCAGCGGTGTCGTGTTGGAAAATTCCAGCGTCACGTAGCCCTCCCATTCGGGCTCGAAGGGGGTGACATTGACGATGATGCCGCAACGGGCATAGGTCGATTTACCGAGACAGACGGTCAGCACCGAACGCGGAATGCGGAAATACTCGACGGTGCGCGCCAGCGCGAAGGAATTCGGCGGGATGATGCAGACATCGGATTCGATTTCCACGAAGGATTTCGGATCGAAATTCTTGGGGTCGACCACCGTCGAGTTGATGTTGGTGAACACCTTGAATTCGCGGGCACAACGGATGTCGTAGCCGTAGCTGGACGTGCCATAGGAAACGATCTTCTCGCCATTCGCTTCACGCACGAGCTCCGGTTCGAACGGCTCGATCATGCCGTGCTCCGCCGCCATGCGGCGTATCCATTTGTCTGATTTGATGGCCATTTTTCCCTGCTGCGGTCGACAAAAATAAAGGCGGGATTTTACCCGCCTTTATCGGCCGGGATGTGCAAAAAATTACGTGTTCTGCACAACGATGTTCGGGAACTTCGAGGTCATGTCCTTGGCCTTTTCGGCAATCTTGACCGCGACCCGGCGGGCGATGCCGCGATAGATATCGGCAGCGCGCGAATCCGGTGCGCCGACGACCGTCGGCTTGCCCCCATCGGCCATCTCGCGAATCGCCAGCTCCAGCGGCAGGCTGCCGAGGAACTCGACGTCGTAGTCCTTGCACATGCGTTCACCGCCGCCTTCGCCGAAGATATGCTCCTCGTGGCCGCACTTGGAACAGATATGGATACTCATGTTCTCGATGATGCCGAGAATGGGGATATTGACCTTCTCGAACATCTTCAGTCCCTTGCGCGCATCGATCAGCGCGATGTCCTGCGGCGTGGTGACGATCAGCGCGCCGGTCACCGGCACCTTCTGGGCCAGCGATAGCTGGATGTCGCCAGTACCCGGCGGCATGTCGACGATCAGGTAATCGAGGTCGCGCCAGTTGGTCTGACCGAGCAACTGGTCGAGCGCCTGGGCGACCATCGGGCCGCGCCAGACCATGGGCGTCTCGACATCGACCATGAAGCCGATCGACATCGCCTGCACGCCGTAGGCCTCCAGCGGTTCCATGTTCTGGCCGTCGCGGGACTCCGGCTGCTGGCCACCGAGGCCCAGCATCTGCGGCTGCGACGGGCCGTAGATGTCGGCATCGAGAATCCCGACACTAGCGCCCTCTTGCGCCAGCGCCAGCGCCAGATTGACGGCAGTCGTGCTCTTGCCGACGCCTCCCTTGCCGGAAGCGACGGCGATGATGTTCTTGACCCCGGGCATCAGCTTGACGCCAAGCTGGACGGAATGCGCAACGATCTTGCTGAACACGTTGGCCGAGACATTGCCAACGCCGGGCAGCGTGCGCACGGAGGCGATCACCTGCTTGCGGATACCATCGATCTGGCTTTTGGCCGGGTAGCCAAGTTCGATGTCGAAAGAAACGTCGTCACCATCGATCCGGATGTTCTTGACCGTCTTGCCGGCGACGAAATCCTTGCCTGTATTGGGGTCGACCGCAGCAGCAAGCGCGGTCCTGATTTGCTGTTCTGTGAGACTCATGAAAACTCCGGTTGGGGTACAAAAGTGGCAGGCGGGTACCTGATTCATATTATCGAATCAACCGCAAACCCGAATGTCCGTGCGCTCGCGGTAAAATCAAGGATTATTTTAAAGCCACATAATGCCATGTCGCGCAAAATCCTCGTCACCTCCGCCCTGCCCTACGCCAACGGCGCCATCCACCTGGGACACCTGGTCGAATACATCCAGACCGACATCTGGGTGCGCTACCAGAAAATGGCCGGTAACGAGTGCTGGTACGTCTGCGCCGACGACACGCACGGCACGCCGATCATGCTGCGCGCGGAGAAGGAAGGCATCACGCCGGAAGCGCTGATCGCCCGCGTGCACGGCGAACACTCGCGCGACTTCTCGGGCTTTCATGTCGGCTTTGACAACTACTACAGCACGCATTCCGACGAAACCCGCGATTGCGCCAACGACATCTACCTCAAACTGCGCGCGGCCAACCTGATCGAAGTCCGCACCATCGAGCAGTATTACGACCCGCTCAAGCAGCTCTTCCTGCCCGACCGTTTCATCAAGGGCGAATGCCCGAAGTGCCATGCCAAGGACCAATACGGCGACAATTGCGAAGTCTGCGGTGCGGCCTACGCCCCCACCGATCTGATCGAGCCGTACTCGGCGGTTTCCGGCGCCAAGCCGGAACTGCGTACCTCCGAGCATTACTTCTTCAAGCTATCCGCCCCCCGCTGCGAAGCCTTCCTGCGCCAGTACACCAGCCGGGAAAACGGCGTGCTGCAACCAGAAGCCGCCAACAAGATGCAGGAATGGCTGGGCGCGCCCGGCGAAAACAAGCTGACCGACTGGGATATTTCCCGTGACGCGCCCTATTTCGGCTTCGAGATCCCCGATGCGCCGGGTAAATATTTTTACGTCTGGCTCGACGCGCCGATCGGCTACATGGGCTCGTTCAAGAATCTTTGCGCCAGGAACGGCCTCGACTTCGACGAATACTTCAAGGCGGACTCGACGACCGAGCTCTACCACTTCATCGGCAAGGACATCCTCTATTTCCACGCGCTGTTCTGGCCGGCCGAACTGGCCCACGCCGGCTACCGCACGCCGACAAAGATCTTCGCCCATGGCTTCCTTACGGTCGACGGCGCAAAAATGTCGAAATCGCGCGGCACCTTCATCACTGCGCAAAGCTACCTCGACACCGGCCTCAACCCGGAATGGCTGCGCTATTACTACGCCGCCAAGCTGTCGGCGAGCATGGAAGACATCGACCTCAACCTCGACGATTTCGTCGCCCGCGTCAATTCCGACCTGGTCGGCAAGTACGTCAATATCGCCAGCCGCTCGGCCGGCTTCATCGCCAAGCGCTTCAATGGCCAGCTTGCCCCGGCCGATGAAAACCTGCCGGCAATCAAGGCCATCCAGGAAGCCGCCGGCCGCATCGCCGAACTCTACGAAGCCCGCGAATTCGCCAAGGCGATGCGCGAGATCATGCTGCTGACCGACGGCGCCAACCAGTACGTCGACAGCGTCAAGCCCTGGGAACTGGCCAAACAGGCGGGCAAGGAAAGCGAGCTGCACGCCGCCTGCTCCAACGCGCTCAACCTGTTCCGCCTGCTGACCGTGCTGTTGAAACCCATCCTGCCGGTGGTCGCCGCCAAGGTCGAAAAGTTCATGAACATCGCGCCGCTGGCCTGGGCCGACACCGGCAGCCTGCTTGCCACCGGCCACGCAATCAACACCTACGAACACCTGATGACACGCGTCGATCCCAAGCTGATCGAGAAACTGGTCGAAGCCAACAAGGAATCGCTGGCACCGGCGCCCGAAGCCGCAGCGCAAACCCAGTCGCCGCAACGCCATGCCGAGCACCAGCAGAACGAGGTCAAGGCCGAAACCACCGGCGGCCCGCTGTGCACCATCGACGACTTCATGAAGGTCGACCTGCGCATCGCCCGCATCGCCAACGCCGAACACGTCGAAGGCGCCGACAAGCTGGTGCGCCTGACGCTGGACATCGGCGAAGAGAAGACGCGCAACGTCTTCGCCGGCATCAAGGCCGCCTACGACCCCGCGCAATTGATCGGCCGCCTGACGGTGATGGTTGCCAACCTGGCGCCGCGCAAGATGAAGTTCGGCCTTTCCGAGGGCATGGTACTGGCGGCATCGGACACCGAAGGCAAGACCCCCGGACTGTTTCTTTTGGCCCCGGACTCGGGAGCACAACCGGGAATGCGCGTCAAATAAATTCATTTCCGAGACGGCCCGGCTGACGGGCCACTTCTGCCGCAGCGCAGCAAAATCGGCTTCACGATCTAAGGTTTTACTTTAACTAATTCAGCCAATTCCACACCCCGCCGCGAGGATTTGAATCTATCCACAAAAACTGTGGATAAGTCTGTGAATGAATCCCGAACGATTTAACCAAGTAGTCGTCGCCAAAGGGGTTTTCTTACCCTGCACGAATCTTGAGCAATTTCACAAGCATTTGTTTTTATGCATTTTTTTCAGAACAATGCAATTTTTCGACATCACACCAAGAGAGACCAGGCAACGCGTTTGTCAAGTAGAATTTCTGTGAATAAGCCGAGTGCGCAACTCGGCTTTGTCAAGTCTTATTAGTCAGAAAAATCGGTCAATTGACAGAGACCCCAAGCATGCTCACCACAACCCGCCCACCACGCCCTCGCCTGACCGGTCGCATCTTCCTCTACGGCATGCTCGATGTCTTCGGGTTGTTCTGTGTCGCCATCGGGGCCAGTTGGTTCGCCGCCGGCAAGGGCGCCATTTTGGCCGGTTTTCCGGGGTCGACCGCAGAAGCCGTCGCCTGCTCGGTGGGCGGCGCTGCAGTGATGCTGTGGGCGGTGTCGCGCATCCTGCGCGAAATCGCCAAGCAGACACCCGAAATGCAGGCCAAGTACGAGGCTTATCTGGCCGTCCACCATCCGGACAAGCTCAGGCCGAAAAACGGCGACGCGCCGGAATAGCCTTATTCGACGGACGCGCCCGTCGGCTTCAGCCACTCAGGCAATTCGCGCCCGCCCGCATTATCGATGATGTACTGACGCACCAATTTGCGTACCACCTGTGATGGCGTGATGTCGTGCGCCGCGCAGATTTCCTCGAAAATCTGCTTCTTGCGCGGATCGATCAGAATGGTCAGACGTGCGGTCCTGTTTTCCATAATTCGTGGCCTGAATGCAGATGCAATCATATTAACATACGATTAACATTGACGAATAATTCGAGTCACATATAATCCGCACTCTCCCTTCGAGCGCGCGCCATGAAGATCGCCTTTCATCCCAAGCTGCTGGATTGCCTGCCCAGCTACAACCGCGCGCAGTTCGGCAAGGATCTGGCGGCGGGCATCACCGTTGGCGTCCTCGCCCTGCCGCTCGCCATGGCCTTCGCCATCGCCTCCGGCGCCTCGCCGACGGCCGGCATCTGGACGGCCATCGTCGCCGGCTTCATCACTTCCGCCTTCGGCGGCTCGCGGGTGCAGATCGGCGGCCCGACCGGCGCCTTCATCCCCATCGTCTATGGCATCGTCGCCATGCACGGCTTCGCCAACCTGATGGGGGCGACCATCCTCGCCGGCATATTTCTGCTCGCCATGGGTATCGCCCGCATGGGGCAGCTGATCCGCTTCATCCCGGTCACCGTCGTCATCGGCTTCACCAACGGCATCGCCGTCGTCATCTTCCTTGCCCAGCTCAAGGATTTTTTCGGCCTGCAGATCGACAACCTGCCCGCCGAATTCTTCGCCCGCATCAAGACCCTGGCCGCCAACGCACATACCGTCGACCTGCCTACCCTGGCACTGGCCACCGCCTGCTTCGTCTTCCTGCTCTCCTACAACCGGCTGTCCCAGCGTTTCGCCCTGCTGCGCCGGGCGCCCGGTCCTCTCGTCGTGCTGATCGTCGGCACCCTGGTCGCCTTCGTCTTCGATCTGCCGGTCGAAACCATCGGCAGCCGCTTCAACGGCATTCCGCAGGAACTGCCCAATTTCGGCCTGCCCAGCCTGTCGGTACACGACTTCGGCAAGCTGATTTCGCCGGCCATCACCATCGCCCTGCTCGGCGCCATCGAATCGCTGCTCTCGGCGCGCGTCGCCGACAGCCAGATCGACGACCGCCACGATCCCAACCAGGAACTGATCGCCCAGGGACTGGCCAACGTCGCCGCCCCGCTCTTCGGCGGCTTCGCGGCGACCGGCGCCATCGCCCGCACCACCACCAACGTCAAGACCGGCGGCCGCACGCCGATCGCCGGCATCATCCACGCCCTCGTCCTGCTCGGCATCGTTCTCGTCGCTGCCCCGCTCGCCTCCTACGTGCCGCTCGCCACGCTGTCGGCCATCGTCATGGTGGTTGCGGTCAACATGGGTGAATGGCACGAATTCAAGGAACTGCGGCGTTACTCCAACAACTACCGGATCATCCTGCTTGTCACCTTCTTCGTCACCGTTGTCTTCGACCTGACCATCGCCGTCGAGCTCGGCATGGTGCTGGCCAGCCTGTTCTTCATCTACCGCATGTCGGAACTGACCCGCATCGAACGCCTGCCGCTCGCGGCGGAAGCGGACGAACCCGCCTTCCTCTACCCGGACGGCAGCATGCGTGTCGCCGCCTGGCAGCTATTCGGCTCGCTATTCTTCGGTGCCGTAAACAAGCTGGAGGAACTGCTCGACCCGCGCGAAGGACACCCGGAAGTCGTCATCCTCGACATGACGCGCCTGATCCAGCTCGACACCACCGGCCTCGAAGGGCTGGAAAACTTGCTCGGCAAGCTGAAGAAGCGCGGTTGTACGCTGCTCGTCTGCGGCCTCAATTCGCAGCCGGGTTCGCTGCTTTTCCGCTCCGGCTTCATCGACCACCTCGGCGACGACAACGTCTGCCCCGATCTCTCGAAGGCGCTGGAACGCGCCTACACGCTGCTACCGAACCTGATGGGCGGCAGCGACGAAGACTACTTATAAGGAAAAGCCATGAGTGCCCTGCCCCGCTGTCCTGAATGCAGTTCGGAATACACCTACGAGGATGGCAGCATGTACGTCTGCCCCGAATGCGCGCACGAATGGAGCAAGGATGCCGGCACCGACAGCGCCGAGCAGAAACGTGTCTGGCGTGACGCCAACGGCAACGAATTGCAGGATGGCGACTCGGTGACGGTCATCAAGGATCTCAAGATCAAGGGCTCGTCGTCGGTGGTGAAGGTCGGTACCAAGGTCAAGAACATCCGCCTCGTCGACGGCGACCACGACATCGACTGCAAGATCGACGGCATTGGCGCCATGCAGCTCAAGTCGGAATTCGTCAAGAAGGCCTGAGGCACCGGCGAAACGAGAACGCTACCGGCCTCGGCCACAACAGGGCGGATACCCCCTAATGCCCGCAGGTGGGGGGAATACCCAGCCGCCCTTGCTCATTCGGGCGTTGCCCGGTGGATTTGACGATGCCGGTCGTGGCATCGAACATCACATCGAAGAACGCCTGAAAGCTCGCGCTATCGCAGAACAGCCACGACCAGGCCAAGGTATTGCTTCGTGGATAAGTCTGCGTCCATAGCGGTCCGGACGGACCAATAATGCGCAGCACCTGTTCCTTGCTGATGCCTTCCTGGATTTTCGCAAAATGCGCCATGTCGAGAACACCCTCGATACGCTGAAGCTTTCCATCCGGTCCGACGTAAACCATGAAGGTCTGGGTTCCCGCCGGGCCACGCGGATAAGCCAGTTGCTCGGTGCCATCCGGATTCTTCCAGACCATCGCCGGCTCGCCCATCGAGGCGACGATCTCCGGCATGGTTGATATGCCGGGTTTGAGGTTGCTGCCGCTATAACCAGCACACGCCGCCATGAATACGGAAGCCAGCGCGACGACCATGCCCCTCCATTCCGGTTTGAATTTGCTCATTTTGCCTCCTGATTCAAAAGCAGTGCCCGTTGACGTCAATACAACCCCTGTCAGCGCCTGAAACCGCGCCCCCCAAATCCGCCACCACCAAAACGGCCGCCGAATCCGCCGCCACCGAAGCGATCCTGATAGCCACCTCCGCCGAACCGCTCGCCACCGCCCCCGCCGCCCGAATGGTCGCCGTAGAAACCATTCGAGGTCCAGCTTTTGGATTCACCGGTCCGTGCATCGTAGGCGGTTGTCGTATGCTGTGCGTCGAAACCTTGGGGGCCGGCTGTCGCCGCGGTGGTTTTCGACACGGAACTGCCGCCCGAGCCGGTGGCATTGAGGCTCGAACCATAGGCTCGCTGTCCGGTTGCCGTATTGTAGGATTCTCCGCGAGCGACGTTGCCACTCGTTCCGCCGGCGGTATCGAAAGTCCGGTCGTAACCGCGCTGTGCCTGCCCGGTATACGGGTTGTAACTGCGACCAGCCGCGTAGGTTCCGGTCGTTCCGGTGCGCACATTGTTATAGACGCCAGCCGCCGTGGTGCCATATTTTCCATTGGCGTTGGCGTACCAACTGCGGTTTCCAGAATAAACGGTATTGCCCCAGCGGCCATAGACGCTCGCGCTGGCAGAGCCACAGCATGGGTAACCCCAATAGCCGGGGTGGTAATAAGCGCCCCCCCAATAGCCGGTGGCCCAGGCGGCCGTGGCCAGGCCCAGACCGAATCCCCAGGCATACCCGACGTAGGGGTTGTAGATGGGTGCGGCGGCCAGCCCCCAAGTATAAGGTGCCGCATACCAGACGGAACCGATCCAGGGTGTGTAGTAATAGCCGGTGCCGTACACGACCACGCCATCGGAACTGACCACGGTGCCGAGATAGCCCGGCGTGTATCCGACATAGACGACCTGGTTACTGGCACCGTAGACGTTAACGTAAGTCACATAGTGCAACGGCGAAGTGGCAGGAATGCTGTAAATCACCGCCGGCACGCTGGTGGCGACGCTCCATGGTCCGGTCAAGCCCGGTGCCGTAAACCAGACCCCAGCTTCGACGGCGTAATAACTGCCCGGATTTACCTGGATGATCGGCACCGACGCATTGACCACGTATTGCAAAGGGGTGCCATCGACCACCTTGTACTGTGGCGCACCATCGAAGACGGGTGTGAATTTGGGGCCATTGACGAGCGGAACCTGCGCCGTCTGGGGAACCGAATTGGCGATCAGCGCTTCCTGTGCCTGGGGCGTGCCGGCGACCGAGGCGAGAATCACGCCAGCCGGTGACGCTTTTGGAATCCGGGCGAAATCGGCGGGCAAGGCATTGGCCGGAACGAAAGTCCACGGGCCGCTCAATGCGGCAGCGCGATACCAGCGCCCCGACAGCAAGGTGTAGTAGTCGTTGTTTGCCGTATTGACCAGCACATCGGCAGTCGTGTTTTCAGCCCAGAGCAAGCCGGTTCCCGTAACCGGTATGAAATTCGGCTGCCCCTTGAAGACAATCAGTTCCGCCGGCACCTGGCTGACATAGATGGTCGGCACCCCATTGGCCAGAGAAGGTTTCGGGTTGGCCCGCGGCCCACCGTCCAGCAGGTCTACGCTGCCCTTTGCGCCCAGCCGCCGGGCCAGATCGTCAAGGCCGTAGGGAACGCCGGAGGCTTTCACCCAAGGGCCCTCAACTGTTGGAGCAGTCAGCCAGCCGTCAAAGACATGCAGGTACCATGTGCTGTCGCCCCGGGTTCTGGCGATCAGTGCCTGGCTGTTGATCACCCGCTCGAAACGCGTGTCTGGTACCGGCTTGATGCTGAGCGCACCGTCGATCGGTACGAGAATCGCCGGCGAGTTGCTGATGATCACGCGCGGTGGCTCGTTGTTGACCTGAACGGCATTCGGTTTGACTGTCTGCGAGGCCAGCAACTGTCCTTGCAGCAAATCCAGCGACATCGTTTGCATCGCGGTGGGCAAGCTTGTCCGCAACTGACGCAGGTAGACGAGCCCATTGTCCGTTACCGTGGGAAAGCGCACCTGGGTCAGACTGAGTTCGCCCAGCGACACTGTCCGCGTAACGCGATCCACGTCGGTTCGCGCGGCGCCCCAGATGACGCCGAAAGTTTCAGCGTTCGAGCCGGTCGCCTTGACTGCGACTGCGGCGTGGAAGCTGAGGCGGTTGCCTGCCCAGCTATCTACCTGAGGCAGATAGATCAGTGCCGTACCGTCGGCGATGCTCACCTGGCGCGGCCACTGATCGCCGACCACCGGCGGCGCCGGTTGCATGGCCGGGTCGGCCTGCGCGCCATCAAGGGCAGGATCGACCTGTAGCGGCTGCATGACCTGGTTCGCCGCGAAACCATCCGGCGGACTCATCGCTTGCTGGTTGGCACAACCGATCGGTCCGGCAATCGCGACCGCCACCAGAGAGGCGATCAATGTCGGCTTGGGCAAATTCATCATCTGGACATCCCCGAAACAATATTCGGACAAAGTTACTCCAGAGCACCATGCTCAGGCAATATCAACGCGGCAATCTCCGGTGATTGGCATCCAGACCCGGCGCAGCCCGGACGATGACGGCTAACGCGCCACGCCGGCAGCCCAGGCCTCGGCCGCCGGACGGACGATCTCCAGCCACGGCCCCGGATAAAGGCCGATGGCAACGACGAGAAAGATCAGGATGACCAGCACCGCCCACTCGCGTGGACGCAAATCCTCGGCCTCCGCCACCTCGCGGCGGGTAACCGGCCCGAAGAAGGCCTTGCGATAGATCGCCAGGAAGGCGCCAGCGGCAATCGCCAGACCGAACAATGCCGCCATCCCTGCGCCGGTATGGCTTTGCAGGGCCGCCAGGATCAGCATGAATTCGCCCGGAAAGCTGCTGGTACCAGGCATGCCGACACCGGCCAGGCCGCAGATCAGGAAGCCGCTGGCGAGCAGGGGCATGGTCTTGGCGGCACCGCCCAGGCTGTGGATGTCGGTCGAGCCGGTGCGCTGGCGCAGAAATTCTAGCAGCAGGAAAGCACCGCCGGTCGCCACCGAGAAGCTGAGCAACAGCGACACCGCGCCCTGCACCCCTTGTGCCGTGAGTGCGGCAAGGCCGAGCACCGCCAGCCCGACGTGGCAGATGCTGGCATAGGCCAGCCCGACGCGCAGGTTGCTCTGCGCCAGGATACCCACCGCGCCGTAGAGCAGCGTCAGCGTGCCGAGGCCGGCGAACAGCCAGTGCAGATCCTGCGCTGCCTCGGGTGCTAACGGAATGGCGAAACGGATCAGGCCGTAGGCGCCGAGTTTCAGACCGACCAGCAGTGCGGTCAATGAACCGGGCGCGGCCAGCGCGAACTGCGGCAGCCAGGTATGCAAGGGCACCAGCGGCACCTTGACCCCGAAGCCGATCAGGCACAGCAGCAGGAAGGCGTATTGCGTGGAGCGCGGCAGCGGCACCCCGGACAACGCCAGAAAATCGAAGGTCGGCACCGGCTGGCTGGCGGCCAACAGCGCGAAGGCGAGCAACAGCGGCACGCCGCCGGCCAGCATGATCAGGAAATAGCGGGCCGCCACGCGCGCGCTGCCGGCGCTGGCCCCCCAGCGGGCAAGGAGGAAGTAGAGCGGCACCAGCATCAGTTCCCAGAACAGGAAGAACAGCACCAGGTCGAGCGCGCAGAAGATGCCCAGCGTCGCGCTCTGCAGCGCCAGCAGCAGGCTGTAGTGCAGACGTGGCGCATCGTGCACGAGATTCCAGCTGGCCACCAGCGCCCCGAGAAAGAGCAGCGCCGTGGCTGGCGGGAAAAGCACCGACAATCCATCCACACCCAGCAGGTAA
>Ga0209310_1000418_pt1 | contig 49296 bp, 41 predicted proteins | sample AD_UKC030_MetaG_FD_184415 | JGI IMG/M metagenome (GOLD analysis project Ga0209310, IMG submission 184415) | Active sludge microbial communities of municipal wastewater-treating anaerobic digesters from USA - AD_UKC030_MetaG (SPAdes) (version 2) | ecosystem: Engineered > Bioreactor > Anaerobic >...
AACAAGATCACCGCCGACAAGGACATCGCTCGCATTCACAACGACGCGCAAGCGTGGAGCGTGAATCACCTGGCGAAGGTGATTTCGGGCGATGACCCGATGCAGGCGATTGTGGACCTGGTGGCGGAGTACTGGGCGCGGACGGATGAGGGGCTGGTGGTGTCCTGCCTCAAGGGGATCTTCGCGGCTGCGAGCATGAGCGGCAACCTGCTGGCGATTCATTCCGAATCGGTGGCGGGACAGTCGGCGAGCACGCGGCTGAATGGCGCGACGTTCGTGGACGCCACGGCGAAGCTGGGTGATCGCGGCGACCGGCTCAGTGCGGTTGCCATGCACTCGGCCACCGAGGCGGCGCTGCGGAAGCTCGACTTGATTGACTTTGTGCCTGACAGCGAGGGCAAGGCGCAGATCAAGAGCTTCCAGGGGCGGCGCGTGGTGGTTGACGATAACCTGCCGACGCGGGCGGGCACGACTGATGGCACGGTCTATACGACCTACCTGTTCGGGTCGGGCGCGTTTGCCAAGGGGGCGGCGCCGCTGAGCGGTGCGCCGGTGCAAGGTGGCATGGGGACTGAGGGCGTGGAGTTCTACCGGGATGCGCTGGCGAGCGACTCGGACCTGATCAACCGGCGCCGATACATCCTGCATCCGCGGGGTGTGAAGTTCACCAGCGCCAGCGTGGCCGGCGACTCGCCGACCAACGCGGAGCTGGAAATGGGCGCGAATTGGACGCGCGTGTTCGAGAACAAGAACGTGCGGATCGTGGCGGTGACGCACAACAACTGAGCGGGAGCGGGCGTCTGAGCGGACCTGGGTTCGCGAGGACGCCCGCGCTCCTTGTGAAAGGACAAGCGATATGGGCAAAGAGATTCCGTGGAGTTTCCAGAAGATTCGTGGCGGCGAGCAACTGAACCTCAGGAGCCGTCCGTTCACCAACGTTGCGTCGCTGACGGCGGCGGGTGTCACGGCAGCGAGGAATCCTGGCGCGCTGCTTTACCTGAGCGCCGGCGGGACTGGTGCGGTGCCGTGCCTGGCGATCAGCGACGGCACAAACTGGAAGCAGGTCGCGATTGGCGCGAACGCCATCTGAGCATGGACGGACTGCTTCCAATCATTCGGCGGGTGAGGCGTCCGCTGCTGCCGGTTGAGGCGACAGCGGATGCCAAGCCTGCGCCTGTCCCTGTAGTGCCTGCCGGGGATGGGAAGTCTGAGCAGGCTGCGAACAGCAGACAACAAGTTGCACAGCAGAATCATGGCAAAGCTACTTCATCTCAGCCGGCCAAGTAGGCGCGTCGGAAACATGGTGCGCAGGTGGCTGGCGCTACATTTGCAGAAGCGCCGGCGGCGGGGTGGGGGTTCGGGCGATGGCGTGCCGCCGCAAGTGGTGCTGAATCCGGCGGAGCCTTTCTGGTGTCCGACCGACCCGGCCTGGGTGTCGGTGAAACTGTTGTGGTCGTATGCCGCGGAAGCGTTCCCGGGGGGAACCTTCGAGATTGCGCAAGACCTGGATGGTGAAGGCGAGTTCGTGACGATCGGGTGGCTGGCGCTTTCCGAAATGGTTGGTACTTCGGGCGGCGTGAGCAGCTACGAGTGGGTGCACCCGTATGCGACGAACACTAACGCGCTGCTGCGGTACAAGGTGCGGTGTGTGTACGGCGAGGCCGAGGGCGCTTGGTCGGATGTGTGCGAGGTGGACATCAACAACCGGGACTGGGCTTTTCCGTAAGCCGGCAGGTCGGTTGGGTTGGTTGATAGATCATAGGACGAAGACATGGCACTGACTTTGAATAAAGAGGACGGGACGGGAATGGCCGACGCGAACAGCTACGCGGACGTGGCCGATGGGGATATGTATTTCGAGGGACACCTGTATCCGTCGGCGTGGACGGCAGCGACCGAAGAGACGAAGGGCGCGGCGCTGATCATGGCGACGCGGCTGGTGGATACGCAGTTCCAGTTCAACGGCTTTCGGGCGCACGAGACGCAGGCGTTGCAGTGGCCGCGCGAGCGGTGCCCGGACCCGGACCGCAACCTGGTGACGAGCACGCCGCTGTCGCCGGTGCTGACCAATTATGTGCCGAGTGACTCGGTGCCGAGGGGAGTCCTCTTCGCGGTGTGCGAGATGGCGCGGGAGCTGTTGATCGCGGACCGGACGGCCGCGCCGCCGGGTGAGGGCATCAGCTCGACGCAGACCAGCTCGGCGACGCACAACTCGAGCGGCGGGTCGAGCTCGCAGAGCAGCGTCAGCTATAGCAAAGAGGACACGCGGCCGATTATGTCGCGCGTTGCGCAGGCGATGCTGGCGAAATACGGCGCGCTGATCCAGGGCGGCAGCGGGAGCGTGCGACTGGTGAGAGCATGAAGTGGTTCTGGACCATGCTGGTGTTGGCGTGCGCTGCTGCGGTTGGCGCGGAGCGGCTGACGCTGGCTTGGGACCCATCGCCGTCGGCAGCGGTGTCAGGCTACCGGCTCTACTACGGCACGAATACGCGCTCCTATCAGTTCGTGACCAACGCAGGGCTGGTCCTGACACAATCCGTCGTTCTGCCGCATCGTGGGCGTTGGTTTTTTGCAGCGACGGCCTACGGCACCAATGGCCTGGAGTCGGACTTCAGCAGTGAGGTGTCGTGGGAGAGCAGGCCCTTGCCGCCGGCGATGGTGGGCCAGGCTTGGGTGCGGCTGGCGCCTGTGTTCGGGCGCAGCACGAACCTGGCAGCCTGGGGGAGTGTGACGGGTGAGGTGAGCTGGTTGCCGGCGACAAACTGCGCGGAGTTCTTCCGTGTGAAAGGGCTCCTGATGGAGCGAGTGATGGTGCCATGACGAACATGAACGTAACGGATTTGATCATCAACGTGGACCGTGCTGCGGCGATGAATGACCGGTGGTTGTTCGTGGCCAGCCTCGTGGCATTCGGCGTGTTCGCGTGGTTTGTGATGCGGTATTTCGTGCTGCAACACGAGCGGCTGATCGAGGACCACAAGCAGGCAAGGGACAGTTACCAGGAGAGCCTGCGTGGTGTAGTGGCGGAGCAGAGCGCGGCCAACGCCAAGCTCATTGTCTGCCTGGACAACAACACAAAAGTTCTGGAGGAGTGCAGGGATGAGCTGCGTCTCGTCCGGATGGAAAGGAAGCAAGTATGAAGATGAGTCGTGGTGAGAAGATTGTTTGGGCGGCGGCGGTGGCCGGGGCTTTGGCATTGCTGGTGGCGTGTGCGAGCGGGTGCGCCTCGCTGGATCGAGCGGCGTACAAGGAGGAAGTAACGTGGACCAACGCGCCGGTGGTGCATGTGTTCACGAATACGGTCGTGCTCACCAACACGGTGCCGGTGGTGACGGAGCGGACGAATGTCGTCTATGTGACCAACGCTACGACTGGAGCCGTGGCGGGTTACCTGGAGCGTGAGCCGGTGGCAACAAACATGGTGACGGCCGTAGTGACCAACTTCGTGCCGGTGTTCTACACGAATGTTGTGCAGGTGCCGGTGACCAACTTGGTCGCCAAACCTGAGGCGCTGGCGACCATCGAGGCCGTGGGGACGGTGACCAATACCTTTCTGCCGGGCATCGGGAGCATCCTGGCCTTGGCGCTGGGCGGGCTTTATCACGGCTACCGCCAGGTGCGCAACCGGAAGGTGAACGAGGCGCTGGTCCAAGGCGTGGAGACCGCCCGGGCGGTCCTGACAACCACGCCGCAGGGGCAGGCGGCGGATGCGCAGTTCGTGAAGTGGCTCATGGAGCACCAGAAGGAGGCCGGCGTGTTTGCGACTGTCTCGGGACTCGTCGAGCAACTCACGGACAATCCTGCAGCAAAGATGACGGCGCAGGAGATCGCGGAGAGAGTGCAAAGGGCGCAGGCCAAGGTAGGCGTCTGAGTCTTGGTCGTCCCGCGTAGAGCAACATGTGTGGTATGTGTGGTATGATGTGTGGTATTATTTTTCAGGAATTCGCACCTTGTTGCAGGTGGTTTCATTTTTCCTCGCTGAACCCAGGAAGTGGATATTGCCCAATAAAAACGGGCCTAGAACGTGAGATTCTAGGCCCGTAAATTGGTTGCGGGGGCTGGATTTGAACCAGCGACCTTCAGGTTATGAGCCTGACGAGCTACCGGGCTGCTCCACCCCGCGGCTTCTTAGGTGGGCTCATCATGCCGAATCCTGGCGATAGCGCAAGCACAATTATGAAGAAATATCGAAGGTCGTCCGAGGCTTATCGCCCGCCAATGCCCAGTAGCCACGTGACGGCGGTCCCCATCGGCCGGGCTATTTGCGCCGACACGGTGATTTTTAAGGTTGGGGCGGGGTGGAGGGCGTCGAGGCGAGTTTGCTCCGGCGGACGCCATAAGTGAAATAGACTCCCAACCCGATAAGGAACCAAATGATCAGGCGCAGCCAGGTGGTCAGCGGCAGGGCGGACATCAGGGTCAGGGCGGAGATGGCGCCAGCGGGGGCCACAAACCAAACGGCGGGAGTGGTGAATCGGCGCGGCAGGTGAGGTTCGCGCACGCGGAGCACCAGCACGCCGACGGAGACGATGACAAAGGCCAGCAGGGTGCCAATGGAGCAGAGGCTGCCGGCTTCGCGCACGGTGAACACGGCCGAGAAGAACGCCACGCCGAGGCCGGTGATGATGGAGGTAATCCAGGGCGTGCGGAAGCGGGGATGGACCTGGCTGACGAACGGCGGCAGCAAGCCGTCGCGGCTCATGCTGTAGAAGACGCGGGATTGGCCGAGCAGCATGACCAGGATGACGGAGGACAGGCCGGCAATCGCGCCGAGCTTGATGAGGCCGCCCATCCAGCCCATGCCCGCGTGGTCGGCAGCCATGGCAATCGGGTCCGGCACGTCCAACTGGGCATAGGGCACCACGCCGGTGGCAATGGCCGAGACGAGGATGTAAAGAACGGTGCAGATGAGGAGCGAGCCAATAATGCCGATCGGCATGTCCCGCTGCGGGTTCCGGGCTTCCTGGGCCGCCGTGCTGACGGCGTCGAAGCCGATGTAGGCGAAGAAGACGATGCCCGCGCCGGTCATGATGCCTGACCAGCCGAAGTGGCCTGCCGTGCCGGCATTAGCGGGGATGAACGGATGCCAATGGGCGGTTTGGATGGCGCGCGCCGCCCCGACGATGAACAGCAGCACCACGGCTATTTTTATAATGACGATAATGTTGTTGAAGTGGGCGGACTCGCGAATGCCGACCACCAACAAGGTGGTGACGACGAAGATAATCAACACCGCCGGGAGGTTGAAAATGGCGGTGGCCTGGGGAAGGGTGGCGGGGTCGGCGCCCAGGGCTTTGATTTGGTCCGCCAATCCCGCGCTGAAGACGGCCCAGCCGGCTTTCATTTTCATCGCCGCCGCCAGGGTGGCCGGGAGTTGGACGAGTTGTGTGCCGCGGGCGGCGGAAAGCTCGGGCGGCACGACCAGGCCGCAGTCGTTCAGGAAGGACACGACGTAGCCCGACCAGCCAATGGACACGGTGATGGCGCCGACCGCGTATTCGAGAATCAGGTCCCAGCCGATGATCCAGGCGAAGAGTTCGCCGAGGGTGGCGTAGCCATAAGTATAGGCGCTGCCAGCCATTGGCACGAGCGAGGCGAATTCGCTGTAGCACAGCGCGGCGAAGATGGAGGCCAGCCCGGCGAGCGCGAACGAAAGCACCACCGCCGGCCCGGCATTTTGGGCCGCGACGGTTCCGGTGAGCACAAAGATGCCGGTGCCGATAATGGCCCCGACGCCCAGGGCGGTGAGATTTACCGGACCCAGCGCCCGATGGAGGCTTTGGTCTGCCAACGCCTCGGCTTGCAGGGCAGTGACGGTTTTGCGTCGAAGCAGATTCATGCTGTCACCGGACTATTGTGCATCGCGATTACTGGCTCGGCTTAATGATCTGCCGCCGCCCGGAAGTCAAGGCGATAGGCAGAGAATTTGGAGGAAAAAGAGGGGCGAAATCCCCACGACCATCCGCTATTTCCCCGGTTCGCGGCGTTTCGATTGCCGGAGAGAGGAGCGAGAAATCCTTTACCGGGGGCCGGATTCGCGTAGAATGCGAACCGAGCCGCGTAATGCGGCCAGACCGCGAATGGCATTGAAGAAACGCGAGACAGCCGGTTGCCGGCGCGCCCGGGCCGGCGACAGAATGGCCGGCCAGCCCGATGGGCCGTCGGGCGGCGGTGCGTGGCGCGGGCGACGGACGACCCGCTCACGGTTCGCCGTTTCACGAATAAACCAGGAAAACCAAAAAACAGGAGACCACTCCCATGGACTTACATCATCCCATCCTGCGCGAGTTTCCGGAGCATCGCGAGACGATCCGGCGACTCCAGGGGGGCGACGACCACTTTCGGAACATCTACGATGAATATCATCGGCTGGATGACGAAATCTATCGCATCGAGGAGGAAATTGATTTCGCCACGGACCAGGAAATCGAGGAACTCAAGATGCGGCGAGCCAAGCTCAAAGATAATATCTACCGTTTGATCCGCCGGGCTCCATCCGGCGGCAGTCCGGCCGGTTTGGGAACCGGCGCCGTTGGTTAGCCGGGCGTCAGCGCGGGCCGCGCCGCGGGGCGGGGGCGCGGGTTATTCCGCCACGCCTTTAGTCGCACGGGCCTGGGCGGCGCGCTTGCGCCGAACTTCATCCAGGATCTTTTTCCGCAGGCGCAGGTTTTTGGGGGTCGCTTCGACGTACTCATCCGGGCCGATATATTCCAGCGCGCGTTCCAGCGATAACTTGAGCGGAGGATTGAGCTGGATGCCCTTGCCCTCGCCCTGGGAGCGCATGTTCGTGAGCTTCTTTGCCTTGCAGGGGTTGACCGGGATGTCGTTTTCGCGGGCGTTTTCGCCTACAATCATGCCAGCGTAGATCGCGTCGCCCGGTTCCACGATCAACCGGCCGCGTTCCTGGAGCAGGTTCAGCGCGTAGGCCATTGCCTGGCCGTTTTCCATGCTGACCAGCGAACCGTTTTTGCGGGCCGCAATCTCGCCCCGGTGCGGGCCGTATTCATGGAAGAGATGGCTCAGGACGCCGAGGCCGCGGGTTTGGTTGACGAGGTCGGTCTCGAAGCCAATCAACCCGCGCATGGGAATGAGCGCTTCGAGGCTGACGTGGTCGCCCTGGTGGTGGATGCTGGTGATCTCGCCCCGGCGGTCGGCAAGGTTTTCCAGGACGGCGCCCATGGCCTCCCGGGGTATTTCCAGAAACAGTTTTTCGATGGGCTCCAGCAGGTTGCCCTGGCTGTCCTTGCGATAGATGACCTCGGGGCGCGAGACCAGGACTTCGTAGTTTTCCCGGCGCATTTGCTCGACCAGAATGGCGATTTGCATTTCGCCGCGCCCGCTTACGTTGAAAATGTTGGGCGCGGCGGTTGGCGCGATGCGCAAGGCGACATTGGTGCGGGCTTCCTTGACCAGCCGTTCCCAAATATGGCGGGCGGTGACTAACTGGCCATCCTGCCCGGCGAGCGGGCCGTCATTGACCGCAAATTGCATTTGGATGGTCGGCGGGTCAATGGGCACAAACGGCAGCGGCGGCCGCGTCTCCGAATCGGTGAGCGTTTCGCCAATAAACACGTCCTCAAATCCCGTCAGGCCGACCACGTCGCCGGCGTGGGCTTCGGGCACCTGGATCCGCTTCAGGCCCTCGAACTGAAAGATGGCCGTAATCCGGGCCGTGCTTTTGCGCCCGTCGCCGTGGAGGCAGACGCAGGGATCGCCTTCCCGCACCGTGCCGGAGTGGATTTTGCCGAAGGCAATTCGCCCGAGGTAATCCGAATAATCCAGGTTGGCCACCAACAGTTGAAAGCCGTCCCCGGCGTGAACGCGCGGCGGCGGGATGTGCTTGAGGATCGCGTCGAACAGCGGCTTCATGGTTTTGCCCGGGTGCTTGAGGTCGGTGGTGGCGTAGCCGTCGCGGGCGCTGGCGTAAATCACCGGAAAGTCCATTTGTTCGTCCGAGGCCTGGAGCGAAAGGAAGAGTTCCCACACCTTATCGAGCACGTGGTGCGGGTTGGCGTTTTCGCGGTCAATTTTGTTAATCACGACAATGGGCCGGGCCCCGGCTTCGAGCGCCTTGCGCAATACGAAGCGGGTTTGGGCTTGCGGGCCATCGGCGGCGTCCACCACCAGCAGCACGCCGTCAATCATGTTCATGATGCGCTCGACTTCGCCGCCGAAATCCGCGTGGCCGGGAGTGTCCACGATATTGACGTGGTAATTCCGGTATTTGAACGCCGCGTTTTTGGCCTTGATGGTGATGCCCTTTTCCCGCTCCAGGTCCATGGAATCCATGATGCGCTCTTCGGCGGCAATCGCCTGGTTGGCGCGGAAGGTGCCCGATTGTTTGAGCAGGCAATCCACCAAAGTGGTCTTGCCATGATCCACATGGGCTATAATCGCAATATTGCGTATATGCTGCATAATTTATTCTCGCCAAACCGGGCTATGATAACCGCGCTACCGACTCCTCCGAGCCGGGACCCCGCCGCAACGGGGCTGTCACGACAACCTCCGATTTGGAATCAACCCGCGCAATCTGCCCGTTTCGGCCGAAATGTCAAGCCTCGAAAGGGCCTGGCTCCGGACGCGCCGATTCGGCCGCCCGCCCCGCCCGGGGCTCGATCACGGTGACCTTTTCCAGGGTCAGCAGGCCGCCGGCCAGCATGGGCTCAAGCACCGGCAGGAACGACTGAATCTTTTCCGGGCGGTCCACAATCTCAATGACCAGCGGCAGGTCCGCCGAGAGGCGGAGGATTTTGGCGGTGTGCAAGCGGCTGGATTGGCCAAACCCCATCGGCCCGCGCAACACCGTGGCCCCGGCCAAATGCAGCTCCCGCGCCTTGAGCACGATCGCCTCATAGAGCGGCTGGTGTCCCCAGCGATCGCTTTCGCCAATGAAGATGCGCAACAAAACGGCTTCGCGGGGGAGGGGCATATCAGGAGAACGGGTTAACCGGGCCGTCCGGAGCTGCCGGCGGCGTCGCGGGTGGGAGCTGTTCGGTCATCGCGAAACCACGTTCAAGGCCGCCGCCAGTCCATGCCCGAGCCAGACGGCGGCCAGGCAGGTGAGGACGGAAAGAACGACATTGGCACTCGCGTAAAGCCATTCACCCGCTTGTGCCAGGTTGAGAGTTTGCAAACTGAACGAGGAGAAAGTGGTATAGCCGCCGCATAGCCCCAGCATGAAGAACTGCTGGCGAAACCAATCGGGCACCAGCCAGCGGCCATCCGCGCCGGTCAGCGCCGCGAAGACCCCAATGACCAGCGAACCGGAGGCGTTGACCAGAATTGTGCCCCAGGGAAAGGTGGCGCCAGTCTGTTGCGCCACAACCCCTGAAAGCCAGTAGCGGGCCACGCTGCCCAACGCGCCGCCCGTTGCGACCCAAAAGTAAGCGAACATATGAATCTTTTGCAGAGTTGGGGTTGCCCCCCGGCCCGTCAACTAGAAAGAAAACACGGCGTAGATGCTTCGACCGCAAACCGGGGTTGAAGGTGGCCACATCCTTTTTCCTGTCAGTGGCGCAGTCAATATCCCGGGCCCTCGCCCCGCAATTCATGCCGCCCCCAGCCACCCAGGGTATTTTCCGCCAACTACGCGCAAAGCCGTCCGAATGGAAGCCCGCGAGACAACGCGCCTCTCCCACGGCGGCGCGCTTCCGGACACGGGCTGTTCTGGCCGGAACGCAACCTTGCAACGGCCCCCACCCAAACGGGCGAACGCCCTGCCCGCGATGAGGGCAGCGCAAGCAGTCGCCTTGCGGCAACCTCCGCCCGGGTGGGGAAACGTCTCCGCCAACCTTGGCTCCATCCCGCCGAAAAACCACGGCATGCGACAACACCTGGCCGCCCGTCCCGGCTTTGCCGAACGTTCGCGTCCTCTCCCTCCCGCCTTGGAACGTCCTTTTACATCATCCGCGACTCGTCCATTCCTCCTTTCCGGCTCAGGCCCGCGCCCAAACCCGCCCCACCCGCCCCAGCCAGCCTAACGCTCCCATTAGGCCGTGTACAACGGGGGTACAAAGGAGGCTCAAAGGGGACTCATGCTTATTTTCCATGTACTCCTGCCGGGCTTCCGATGTACTCCCGTTGTACATGACTTGAAAGGACGGAGAAGGAACGGTCTTGCGGGCGGTGGTGGAGGCCGGGGTGGCGGCGGGCTTCGATTTCTTAACCTTTGCCGTTTCAGCCGCTTGCTGAGATTTCAACATCGGCGGCGGCGGAACGATGGCGTTGTGAACCCGGCTTTGGCCTTTCCAGCCGTTCCGGGTCTGAACCACGGCGATAAACACCTTCTGCCCCGGGGCGGGCCGCCCAAACCGGGCGGCGTAGAGGTCCGTGATGTCGCTTTGCCCGTCTTGGCTTGGGCCCAACAGGCCCAGGTAATAGACACGGCGGGGTTTCATCCGGCCCGCACTGCAGGGTGGCTGCCCAAAGACCATAATGTCTTCATGGGCCTCCCCGACGTTGAGCCGCAGCCGAACTCCGTCTTCCGCGTCATTAACGATCTCCAGCCCGGTGACCGGATTGGGGCCGAAGACCACCGGGGCGGGCGGTTCCTCCACCGGCGCCAGACCCAGCCCCCGCAGGGTGCTGTTGATCTGGACGCAAAACTGTTGCCCACTTAAGTGCGAATACTGCCCCATCCAGGGCCGGCTGGGGACGTGCTGCGCCGCGGCGTTCCAACGCTCGCGCTGCGCTTCGCTGAGCTTGAGGCCCCACTCCCGCGAGGAGATCCCGAAATACGACCGTGCGGCCGCCTTGCGCTCCGAGGGTCGGTCCCGGGGAACGGTGCGCCGCCGGGCGCACACGCCGAAGGGGGACTGGTAGTAGGTTTCCGCGCCCAGACTGCCCGTGCGCGGAGGGGATAGTATTTTCATAACGTAGTTCCTTTTTGTTGTTTTTTTATTGTCGTTCTGTCATCGCCCCGGAGGGCGACTCGGCTTCCCGCCACTACTTGGGTTGGAAGTCCCAGCCACCCCCACCCCGAGGGTTTTGAGGAAGGCTGGCGGGCGGGAGGTCTTCGCGCAAGGGCAATTTTTTGGGGTTGGTGGTGGCGTGAGCGGCTGGCCAGTTCTTCGGGTTCGCCTTTTTCCCTGAGGGCATCAGCAGGCCAGCGAAGCGGTAAAAACTGCCGCCAAAAAGCAGATTGAAGCCAGGCCCAATTCTTGATAAGCTTATTCCATGCTCGGCCAGTCCTGTAAACCAGTTCTCCCGTCCTCGCGTTGCGCCCAATCCGGAAGGGCGCGCATAGAGGCGGGTTCTGCCAGCTTTGGTGGATGATTGAGCGCGATTTTGATGTGCCCTTCGTGGCTGACCTGGCTTTGCGGGAAAAGCAGATCCAGCAGAACTACCGTCCAGTCGTGGCGGTTCACAAGTGGTTTGCGCGCCGACCTGGCACACTCTTTCGCGCGCTCCTCCTGTCGGAATTTTTAGAAGGGCCGCTTCGCGAGCAGTTTTACCGCGGGCAATCGCTTAAGCATCTCCGCGTGCTCGATCCTTTTATGGGTGGGGGCACCACCCTGCTGGAGGCCAACCGGGTTGGTTGCTCGGTGACCGGCTTTGATATTAACCCCATGGCCTGGTGGATCGTGCGCCAGGAAATCGGCGAGCTGAATCCCCGGGCCTACCGAGTGGCGGCGGATACGCTGCGGGACACGTTGGAAAGCGAGATTGGCCATCTGTATCGGACCCAGTGCCGGGAGTGCGGGGCCCGGGATGCTCACGTCAAATACTTCCTGTGGGTCAAGTCACCGCCGTGCGCCAAGTGCCGCCAACCTGTGGATCTGTTTCCGAACTATCTTGTTGCCGCGGATGTTCGGCATCCCACCAACCTCTTTGTTTGCCGCGACTGCGGCGAGCTCTATGACAGCCCCGCCCGCAAGAACCCGCCGGGGTGTCCTCACTGCAAGACCCGGTTTAGCGTCGAGTTCACCGCCCGCCGCAACCGCTGCAAGTGCAAGCATTGTGGCCACGTCAATGCCTACCCAACTCCCGAGGGCGGACCGCCTCCCCATCGCATGTTCGCCATTGAGTACCATTGCGAGCGTTGCCGTCCGGCGCACTCGGGGCGCTTCTTCAAGAAGCCCGCTCCGGCCGACCTCCGCCGTTACGACGAAGCCGCCGCCCGCCTGGCTGCCGGCGAGGCCCGGTTTATTCCCCAGGAGGAAATTCCTCCCGGTGATGAAACCGACCGGCTCCATCGCTGGGGCTACCGATTCTACCGGGAGATGTTTAATGCGCGGCAGCTTCTGGGGCTCGAACTCCTCTGCCATGCCATCAAGCGGCAGAAAGACTCCCGAATAGCCGACGCACTGGCGACGAACCTGTCTGACCTGGTTCGCTATCAGAACCTGCTCTGCCGGTACGACACAAAGGCGCTCAAGTCGCTTGATGTCTTCTCCGTGCACGGGTTTCCGGTCGGCTTGATCCAGTGTGAATCCAACGTGCTGGGTATTTCCGGGAAAGCGATGGCAGTGGGCAGCGGCGGCTGGCTTAACATCGTTGACAAATTCGCCAAGGCCAAAGCGTACTGCCGCCACCCGTTTGAAATCCGGCATGAAGGCAGGCGAAAGGTTCGGGTGCCCATCCTCACCGAGTGGATCGGCGACCAGAGGAACGACCTTCACCCTCCGGAGACAAAGGAAGTCGCCCTGGCGTGTGCCGATGCCTCCGAGGCTGATTTTACCGGCCGCAAGTTCGACGCTATCCTGACCGACCCTCCGTACTTCCAGAACGTCCAGTACGCGGAGCTAATGGACTTTTGCTACGTCTGGCTGCGTAAACTGGTCAAGGCTGCCCATCCTGAATTCGACGGTCTTACGACGCGCCACACCAACGAACTGACCGGCAACGTCAGTATGGGGCGCACCCTGGAGCATTTCACGGAAGGCATATCCCGGGTGTTTCGCCGCATGGCAAAAGCCCTGAATCCCGGCGCTCCATTGGCCTTCACCTACCATCACAACAGCCTCGACGCGTACCTCCCCGTAGCGGTCGCCATGCTCGACTCCGGGCTCGCCTGCTCCGCTTCGCTGCCCTGTCCGGCCGAGATGGGGGCTTCCATTCATATCAATGGGACCGTATCTTCCATAGTGGATACCGTTTTCGTTTGCCGTTCTACGGGCAAATTCCCCCGCCGCTGGCTGGCGGACACTCCCGCGGCTCTCGCCCGCGTTGCCGCCGGGGATCTCAGGTTGTTGGAGCAAGGGCAAATGAAGCCTACCCAGGGCGACATGCGCTGCGTCGTCTTTGGGCATCTGATCCGCCTGGCCGTATGGCGCCTGCGCCCGACTTGGGTTGCTACGCCCAAGGCGGCGGATCGTATGGCCGCCGTACGGCGTTGGATTATCAAGTTTGGTGGGGCCGATGCCGTTCTGCAAGAACTGGGGGATGCTTATGCCAGGGCCAGGGCTGAACAACAATGGGAATTGAACGAAGAAGATAAAGCCTTTCGAACCTCGACAGATGAAATATCCTTTTGAGGCCGATTACCAGGAAATCCTCGCCGATTCCGACCGCTTCGTTACGGCCATTGTCACCAGTCTCGCCTCTGAGTTCCTTACGCTTCCCAAGGGTAAAGGCTTCATCGAATATCCCCAGTTCGCAGCAGGCTACGAGGATTTGAAGAAGGTCACGACGGGCTTTTCCAAACTGCCTCGGCGGGAAATCGTGGACTTGGTTGCGTCAACGCCGGTCTGCTTCATAGTGATCCGCTCCATTCTCGGCTTCACGCCTTCCGAATGGGCGTACGTGGCCAGCCAGCGCAGGGGCGCCGCGGTGACGCAAGGCTTTGCCCGCACTCTCGACCGCAATATCCGGATGCAGCCGCTCAAGCCCTTGAAATGCCGCGGTCTGACCCGGGAGCGCCTGACCGCCCTGCTGGACGCGGCCTGCGATCTTTTGCAAGAGGGCTGTCCGAAACCCAATGACATCACGATCCATCGCCTCCAGAAGGCCGACACCAAAGAGGGGCTTCAATCCATCAAGTCACTCGCCCGCATGGGGGCCCCCTACGCCATGCTCCTTTACGAACGATTTCTCGGCCGTCCCTTTGCCGGCCATAGAGACTCCGTGAGCGAATTGGTCGGAGACAGCCTGGAGTCCGCCATTGAAGACGTTCTGAGCAAGGCCGGTGTCAGCTATCGAAAGACCAAGCGCGCCGAAAGGGTGCCCGGCTTCGATCAGGCGCCTGATTTCATCGTTCCCGACGAGTTTACTCCCCGTGTGGTCATCGAGGCCAAAATCACCGAAGATGACGGCACCGCGCGCGACAAGGTGACCCGCATCCAGCATTTGGGCGAGCTCAGCACGGCCGGCGCACCGGTCGGCCAGCCGAAATATCAAGTCATTGCGTGCATCGCCGGCAGGGGGTTTGGCGTCCGGCGCGAGGACATGAGGAAGATGCTCTTTGCCACCCGGGGCAAGGTTTTTACACTCAAAACGCTCAACCGGCTGGTCGAGTGTTCCGATCTCGCAAAATTCGCCACAAAGCCTTACTAATCAACCAACGCCTTGAATCCGTTATGACCTTTGCCCGCCTCGATCTTTGCAAATACCTGCATTCCAAGTGCTCCCGCGGGAACCGCGGTGCGCGTGATAGCGTTGCTGGCTTCCGCGCCCAGGCGGCCTCCGCTTGGGAGGGCCGCTCCGGCCGCGATGTTGGCTGGTGGAGGGGCGGCAAGATGCGCCTCCTTTCCCCGGGATTCGGAACATTCGCGAGCGGAGTGCGTAAGAAATTACCTGTGCAGCGTCCGGTTATCAGCGGGCGCGGCAAAGGCGGTTTTGGGGCGAGGGTTATGAGGCTTGGAATTGCAGTGCGGCTGGGGGGGATCGGGGGGTTGCTGGCGGTTTGGTGCGCCTCGGCCACGATTACGCTGGAGCCGTGGGCCCCGATGTTTCGGGGGGTGGATTTTGCGCGGGGGGAGGCGGATGCCAACGAGGCGCGGTTGCAGAAGGTGTTTGCGCTGCGGGTGGATTTGCACGATCCGACAGTGGAGTTTTTTTCGACGCCCGCGAACGGTGACCGGCCGAAGGAGACCGACGGCCAGACGACGGCTGCGTTCGTGCAGAGTTATGGGGTTTCGGTGGGAGTGAATGCGAACTTTTTTTCGCCCGTCAATTACACCCCGAATGATCCGCGCGATTTAAACGGGCTGGCGGTTTCCCGGGGGGAGGTGGTGTCGGCATTTGAGAACGGATTTCCGGCGGTGATGATCACCCGGAGCAATGCGGTCGGTTTTGTGTCTCAGGCACCGGGGAGCCTGGCGAATGTTTGGACGGCGGTGGCGGGGTCGGACCTGATTTTGGTCAATGGACAGGCAAAGATGGCGGATTGCAATACTGAATTCTGCAAGCCGCATCCGCGGACGGCGGTGGGGTTGTCGGCGCAGAGGCGGTATTTTTACCTGATGGTGATTGATGGGCGGCGGCCGGGCTGGAGTGACGGAGCAACGCTGTATGAGACGGGGCAGTGGTTGTTGCGATTGGGGGCCTGGAATGGGTTGAATCTGGACGGGGGCGGGTCGTCGGCGATGGCGCGGTTGACCAATGGCGCGGCGGTGGTGATGAATCGCCCCAGCGACTGGCTGCCGCGGGTGAATGGGAATCACCTGGGGGTGTTTGCGCAGCCGCTGGCGCCGGCGTTGCTTGCCCAACCGACCAACCAGACGGTGTCGGTGGGGCAGCCGGCCATTTTCCATGTGGGGGCGGTTGGCGCGCCGCCGCTGTATTTTCAGTGGCGGTTCAACGGGGTCAATCTGACGGGGGCGACCGGGGCGGCATGCACGATTGGCAGCGCGCAAATGGCCCACGGCGGGTGGTACTCGGTGGTGGTGTCCAATGCCTGGGGGGCGGTGGTGAGTTCCAATGCGTTGTTGTCGGTGCAGGAGGAGGGGTCGCTGGTCGGCCGGCTGTTTGGCGCGCAAAAGGACGGGGAGGTTTTTTCGGTGTGGCTGCAGGCCGACACGGTCGGGAAATACAGCCTGGAGTGGCGGGACCCGCCGGCGGAGAGCAACTGGTCCGCGTGGCCGGCCGTAAATGGGAATGGCGCCGCGCTGCAATTGGTGGATCCGCAGGCGACCAATGCCCTCCGGCTTTACCGGGTGCGGCGGTGGTAGCGCCGCTTGCGGGGGCGGGCGGGAGGCGGATTCATTTTCCGGCCGCCGGGGAGCTGGCCGTTTGCGAGGCTGTCCGCCCGGTTGGGGCCGGGCGGCCCACGGGAGGCCGGCCCCGGAGCGGCGCCCTTTTTCCAGCGGCGGGGCAGGGGGCGGGAATTCCGGCTTGCGCGCGGGCTGGGGTTTGGTAAAGTGGCCCCGGTTTTTTCCACCGGAAGGTGGTTGGTTCCGTATCGAAGAATAGACAGCTAGATATTGTGTGAAGATTTTCAGCGGCACTTCAAATCCGCCTTTGGCCAAGGCCATTTGCAAATACGTGGGGATTCCCCTGGGCCGGTCGAATATCAAGCCCTTTCCGGACGGAGAGACGTTTGTCCAGATTGAGGAGAATGTGCGCGGGGAGGATGTGTATGTGGTCCAGTCCACCAGCCCGCCGACGAACCATCATTTGATGGAGATGTTCATTATGATAGACGCGCTCCGGCGGGCGAGTGCGGCGCGCATTACGGCGGTGCTGCCGTTTTATGGTTATGCGCGGCAGGATCGCAAGGATCAGCCGCGGGTGCCCATTACCGCCAAGCTGGTGGCGAATCTTTTGGTGGCGGCGGGGGCCAACCGCATCCTGACGATGGACTTGCACGCGCAGCAAATCCAGGGGTTCTTTGATATTCCGGTGGATCATCTCTACGCGGCGCCGGTGATGTATAATTATTTGAAGCGGAAGCGGCTGCGCAACCTGGTCGTGGTCAGCCCGGATATTGGGGGGTTGAAGATGGCTTATGCGTATTCGCGGGTGCTGGGGGCGGGGCTGGCGATAGTGGCCAAGCGGCGCAAGAGCGCCAGAGAGGTTGTGAGCATGGCGATCATCGGGGAGATTCGGGGGAAGGACGTGTTGCTGGTGGATGACCTGACGGAAACGGCGAGCACGCTGGTGAAGGCGGCGGAGTTGATCAAGCACCGGGGCGCCAAGCGGATTCGGGCCTGTGTTTCGCATGCGATTCTGGATGATTTGGCCCTCGAAAGATTAAGCAAATCGGCGATTGACGAATTGGTGACAACTGATACAGTGTTTCGCCCTGCCATTCGGGGCGTGAAAATAGTCACGCTGTCGGTGGCGGCGCTGTTGGGCGAAGCCATCAAGCGAATTCACAGTAATTCGTCGGTTACTTCGCTATTTGCATTTAAGGGCGGGAGCACCAGCTAGGCGCTGGAAAGCAGCCGTCGAACAGTATAAAGACAATGAAATCAGTATTACTCAACGCTACTCCGCGCGTTCTGCGCCGGCGGGCTGGAGCCAAGGCTCTGCGCCGCAGCGGGCAGATTCCCGCGGTTGTTTATGGCCGGAAAACCCCGCCGCAGAGCCTGGAGGTTAATGCCCGGCAGTTGGAAAACCTCATTCATCATTCGGCCTCCGAGAACCTGCTGGTGGACCTGGTGGTTCAGGGTGATGCCCGGCCCCAGCGGCTGGCGCTGGTGCAGGAAATCCAGCATCACCCCCTGACGGGCAAGATGCTGCATGTGGATTTTCATGAAGTCGCGGAGGACGAGAAGGTCACCATTCAAGTGCCCGTGGAAACGGTCGGCGAGGCCGAGGGCGTGAAGAATGAGGGCGGCGTGCTGGAGCGCGTGCTGTTCAAGATCCGGGTGCGGGGTTTGCCCAAAGATTTGCCGGAGCAGATTGTCGTGGACGTCAGCTCGCTCAAGGTCGGCCAGACGATTCACCTGGGTAAAATCCCGGCGCCACCGAATACGGAAATCCTTGGCGACAAGCAGATTCCCGTCATCGCCGTGGCCGCCCCGCGCACTGAGGAAGAGGAAGCGGCCGAAGCGGCAGCGGCGGCGGAGACTGTGCTGGGCGAGGTCGAGATGATCAAAGAGAAGAAGGTCGAAGGCGAAGAGGGCGCGCCACCCGCCAAAGGCGCGGAGAAAGCGGCCCCGGCCGCCGAAAAGGCCGCCCCGGCAGCCGCCGACAAGAAAGCCGCGCCCGCGGCCGCAAAGAAGAAATAGTATGGGTGGCGGCCCGGCGGGCGCCGGGCGGCCAGGCCCGCTCCCCGCATGGAGAACCTGTATCTCATCGTGGGTTTGGGCAACCCCGGCGCGGATTATGCGCGGACGCGGCACAACGCGGGATTTCAAATGGTCGAACGGTTGGCCCGGCGTTGGGGCGTCGGTTGGGCTTATGAAAAGAAGTTCAACGCGCGGCTGGCCTGGGCGCAGCGGAATGCGCAGCGGGTGCTGTTGTGCCAGCCGCAGACGTATATGAACGCGAGCGGCGAAGCGGTGGGCGCGGTGCTGGCGTTTTACCGGGTGCCGCTGGCGCGGGTGCTGGTGGCGGTGGACGATGCGGATTTGCCTTTGGGCGAGGTCCGGCTGCGGCCCGGTGGCGGCAGCGGGGGCCATCACGGGCTGGAGTCCATTGCGGGGCACCTGGGCACCAGTGAATACGCGCGGCAGCGGATCGGGATAGGGCGGCAGAGCGGGGCGCGCGAAATAACCGGCCATGTGCTGGGCCGATTTAGTTCGACGGAAGCCGCGTTGCTGGATAAAGTTTTAACCGTGGCATCCGACCAGGCCGAGACCTGGCTGGATGCGGGAATACAGAAAGCGATGAATCAATTTAACGGAGTCGTAGGCGACCCCGGAAACTAATGAAAAACGCAGAGAAACGATACGAAGGCCTGTTCATCCTCGATATGGCGGGCAAAGAAGAAGGCGTCAAAGATGCCGTTGACCGGATTTCCACCGAGATCACCACGCTGGGCGGCAAAGTGGAAACCGTGCAGAAGATGGACAAGAAGACCTTTGCCCGCGTCGCGGACAAGAAGATGAGCGCCGGCTTCTACGTGAATGTCATTTTTCATGGGCCACCGGCCATCCTCGAGCAGTTGAAGCGCCGGTTTGCCTCGAATGACGAGGTCTTCCGGGTGTTGTTCACCAACGCTCCCGAGGTTAAGCCGGCCGCAGCGGCCAACTAAGGACGTTTATGGCCAGCTTTAACAAAGTTATCCTGGTTGGCAATTTGACGCGCGACCCGGAATTGCGCTACACCCCCAAAGGGGTGGCCATCGCCAAACTTGGCTTGGCGGTAAACCGGGTCTGGAAAACCGAGACGGGCGAAACCAGGGAAGAGGTCACGTTTGTGGATATTGACGCGTTCGGCAAACAGGCGGAGACCATCGGGCAATACCTGAAGAAGGGGCGTCCGATACTCATTGAGGGCCGGCTTCGCCTGGATCAGTGGGATGACAAGCAAACGGGCCAGAAGCGCAGCCGGCTGGGGGTCGTGCTGGAGTCCTTCCAGTTCATCGACAGCAATCGCTCCGAGTCCGGCGCGGAACCGGCGCGCCGCGGGACGGCCGTCCCGGCGGATGCCGCATCTTCCGCGCCCGCACCGGAACCCGGCCCGGCCGAAGAAGACGACGTGCCGTTCTAGTTTCAACCTGCGCGAGCGGGATTGTCGTTCGCGCAACCAGCAACCCGCAATACCTGATTTCCAATGGCTAAAACTGAAGTTATACTGACTCACCAAATCGTCGGCCTGGGCGCTGAATCCGACCAGGTCAAAGTCGCCGCCGGTTATGCCCGCAATTATCTGTTTCCGCAGGGCCTGGCCGTTCCCTTGAGTGCTGCCAACAAGCGCCGCATCGAGGCGCTCCGAGCGCGCCGCGCCGAGCGCGAGGCGCACGAGTTGAACACCATGAATGAGCTGGCCAAGAGCGTTTCGAAGCTGCTCTGCCTCCTCACGGTCAAGACGGGCGAGGACGGAAAGATGTTCGGCACGGTTACGTCGGGCATGATTGCCGACCAGCTCAAGACCCAGTTTGATATCCTGCTGGATAAGAAGCAGATCCACCTGGAAACCCCCATCCGCGCATTGGGCGACCACGAAGTCGAGTTGCGGCTGCATGCCGACGTCACCACCAAGCTGAAAGTCCGCGTCGAAAGCAGCACGCCGTTGCCGGTGCCGGAGGCGCCTGTGCCGGCCGAGGCCGGGAAAGAAGAGCATCCCCGGACCGAGAAACGCGGGCGGCGTCCCGAAGTCGCTCACGCCAAGGGCGAGGCCGGCGGGAAGAAGCCTCACGGCCCGCGGCCTGGACGCCCGGACAAGGCCCCGAAAGCGGAGAAAGCGGAGTAGCGGTTCGACGCTTCCAACCGCTTGCCGCGGGACATTGTCTGCGGTTAATGCGGGCCGGGCCGGTTGGCGCGCTTTCCGCGCGGGCTACCAGTCCTTAACCGGCCGACCCGATCTGTGCGGTTTGCCGGTGGGCCGCGGCTGGAGCATCTTTTCATCCTCTTTTTGTGCGTCCAGCAACTGCTGGGCCTGCTCCAGGGTCATCTGGTTTAGCGGCTGAGCAGCGGCTGGCTGGTCTGCTTCGTCCGGTTTTTCCCCGGATGGAGCGGAGTCTTGCTGCGCCGATTGCGGTTGATCGGCCGGCGAAGGTTTTTGTTCCGTTTGTTGCTGCTCTTCCGGTTGCGGCGGGGAGGAATCCTGCTTCGAGTCTGTTTGGTCCGGCGGGGGCGTTGCTTGATCCGGCTGCTTTTGCTGATCCGGTTGCGATGAGTCCTGGTTTGGCTGCGGCTGCTGGTCCTGGTTTTGATTCGAGTCTTGTTTTTGGTCGGACGAGTCCGATTTTGACGATTGCGGCTGCTGCTGGAGTTCCTCCAGCTTCTGCTTGACGAATTCATAGTTGAATTTCGCGTCTGCATCCTGCGGGTTAAGCTTCAAGGCGCTTTGATAGTCCGTGAGCGCCTTTTCCCAGGATTGCCGGCGTTGCTGGGGATCGGAAGCGCGCTCGCCGAGGTGGTAGAGGGAATTGCCCTCGTTGTAGTAGGCCAATCCCTGCAGTTTCAGGTCGGGCGAGGCCAGCGCGGCGTTGAATCGCCGGGCGGCTTCCGCGAATTGCCGGTTGCGGTACGCGGCGGCGCCGGCATTGAACTGGAGGCGGCTATCATTGGTGTTCTGCCGGAGGAGCCGTTCGTATTCCCGGAGCGCCTGGTCATAGTTCCCGGCCTTGTATTCGCGCAGCGCGCTGGAAGGGGAGGCTGGGGCCGCCCACGGATGCAGCAGCAGGCTGGGGAAGAAGAGCAGGGCCAGAAGCACAGAGACAGTCCGGGGCCCGGAGGGGGACGGCGCGTCCGGCGTGCGGCGGCGTCCGCCTGTGGCGTCCCGCGAGCGCGGGGCGGAGCGTTCACGCCTGCGTTCCGGGAAGAACATTTCAGCCAACAATAACGCAATCCCCGCCGCCAGCGGCCAATAATACCGTTCGTGATAGCGGCGGATGAATTTCTCCCGATGTTGGGATTTGGGCAGGCCGGCCAGGCGCTGATCGTACAGTGAGTCAATCGCCTTGGCCCCGCGCAAGGGGATGTAGGCGCCGCCCTCGGTGGCGAAGGCGATCCGCTTGAGCAGGTCTTCGTTCAGGTGCGATTTGACGACATTGCCCTGTTCGTCGCGGACGTAATCACTTCCGCCCTGGGGGTTCTGGACGCGCAGAATCTCCCCGTCGCTCGTGCCAATGCCCACCGTGAAAATGCGCAAGCCGGCTTGCGCGGCCTTTTCCGCCGCGGCCAGCGCGTCCGAATCATGGTCCTCGCCGTCCGTGAGCAGAACGAGCACCTTGTAATTGTCGCCTTCTTTGTAAGCGGTGAGGGCGGTTTGAATCGCCTCCGCCAGGGCCGTGCCGCCCTGGGGGATGATGTTCACATCAAGAGCCTCCACGCTTTGACGAAAGGCGGCATCGTCAATGGTCAGCGGGCATTGCAGGAAAGCGGAGCCCGCGAAGGCGACCAGGCCCAGGCGGTCGGTCCGGGCGCGCTGCATCAAATCGAGCGCGGCGAGTTTGGCCCGGGCGAGGCGGTTGGGCGCGACGTCCGTCGCCAGCATGCTTTTCGAGGTATCAATCGCCACCACGATGTCCAGCCCGCGCAGCTTGACTTCCTCCCAGTCGAATCCCCACTGCGGCCGCGCCAGCGCCAGCAGCAGGCAGGCTACGGCCAAAACGAGGCAGCCGGCGCGAATTCGCTCGCGGGTGGGGGAAATGCCGACGGTCAAATCCGGCAGCAGGCGCGCCTGGATGAATCGCGTGAGCAACAGCCGCCGTTTCCGGCCCGCCCACCAGAAGAAGGCCAGCAGCAGCGGCGGCAGCGCCAGCAGCAGCCAGAGGATCTGAGGGTTGGCAAACGTCATGGCAGTCTCCTCCAGACCGTGTGGCGCAAAAGAATCTCCAGCAGCAGCAAGCCCAGGCCCGGCACGAGGAACCAGGCCAGCAGCTCGTCGTAATGCGAGTATTTTTTCACTTCCGCCTCGGTCTTTTCCAGCTTGTCAATTTCGGCATAGATCGCCTGAAAACGCTGTGAATTATCCGCGCGGTAGTATTTGCCTCCCGTCAGGTCGGCGATCTGCTGGAGCGTATCCTCGTCAATGTTCACCGGCTCCTGCCGGTAGCCAACTTTGCGCCCGCCCCAATAGACCGGCATGGGCGCCATGCCCCGGGTGCCGACGCCGATGGTATAGACCTTCACGCCGAGCTTCCGCGCGGCTTCGGCGACCGTCAGGGGGGCGACTTTGCCGGAATTGTTTTGCCCGTCGGTCATCAGAATCACAATTTTACTCTTGGACTTGAGTTCGCGGAGGCGGTTGACGGCGGCGCTCAGGGCAGAGCCGATCGCCGTGCGGCTGTCATCTATGATGCCCAGTTCGAGCCGCGCCAGGTTTTCCAGGAGGAAGTCGTGGTCGAGGGTCAGGGGCGAGGCGATATAGGCCTGGGTGGCGAAGGCCACGATGCCAATGCGGTCAGCCGGCCGTTTGGCGATAAACTTGCGGAGCACTTCCTTGGCCATTGCCAGCCGGCTGAGGCGTTCATGCTTCATTTCGAAGTCTTCCGAGGCCATGCTGCCCGACAGGTCCAGCGCCACCGCGATGTCCACGCCGCTGGCCGTGACCTTTGTTTCGCTCCGGATCAGGCGCGGCTGGGCCAGCGCAAGGATCAGCAGGGCCAGAACCAGCCAGCGCAACGCCGCCAGGAACGCCCCCGAGCGCGTGCGCGAGACATTGAGGATGCCGCGCACCAGTTGGACCGACGAATAGATAAAGGCCGGCGGCTTGCCCTGCCGGCCTTTGAGCCAGCCCAGCGCCGGCAACAGCAACAGCAGCAGCAGAAAATATGGATGGCCAAAGGTCATGCGGGCGCGCCGCTCTTGACGGCCTCCAGGGTGGCCATGACGGGTTCGGTTTCCTCCACCAGACGCAGCGCGGAGGCGTGCAGGCCCTCCAGTTCGGGCGGACTGGGCTCGTATTTGGCAAATTTCACCAGGTCACAGCGCTGGAGAAACTCGCCCAGACTGTCCTTTTGGTCCGGCGTCAGCAACGGTGTTCCCCGCAGCTCGTGGAGGAACTCCTCCGTGGTGCGTTCGGGCGCCCGGAAGTCGAACCGTTCTTCCAGGTACCCGCGGATGGTGTCGGACACGAGAATGCAAAACTCGCGGGGCTGGCCGAGGAGGGCCAGCGCCTCGCGCAGTTTTTGTTTCGCGCGGAGATGCGGCGGCACGGCCGGGATAATCCGGGCCAGCGCGCGCCGTTTCCGCCAATAGCGCCACGCCCAGAACGCCAGCGCGGCGATCGCCAGCACCAGCAGCCCCCAGAGGACCCAGGCCCAGCCGCTGGGGATCTCCACCGGCGGCTTGATGTCGCGCAGCGCGTTGGTGCCGGTGTGGGCGGCCGCCAGCGCGGAGGGATGGAGGTTGGTGGCGGTCATGGGCGCTGGGGGGCGGAGACTGGGCCCGCGGTGGTTCCCGCGCCATACGCGCCCCGTACGGCGTGCCCGCCCGGCTTCCCTGTTTGAACGCCTCCGCGCATACTTATCCTCGCAGCCTCCGTTTCTCTCTCGTCTCGAAAAACCGGCCCAGCTCGGCCGCGTAGGGCTGGTCGGTGCGCAGGCGGATGGCGTCAATGCCGGCGGAACGAAACAGCCGCGCCAGGTCCGCCTGGGCGCGGGCCTGGCGTTCCGCAAAAGCGGCGCGCTTGCGTTCGTCGCTGGTGTTGATTTCGACGACCTCGCCCGTTTCGGCGTCGTTGAGCACCAGCCGGCCCAGCGCCGGCAATTCCAGTTCATACCGGTCCATAATCTGGACGGCGACCACGTCATGGCGACGGTTGGCCTGGCGCAGCATGGTCAGGGAGGCCTGGGCGAGCGATTCCAGCAGCATCATCTGGGGGCGCACCTTGCGCCGGCGCCGTCCGGACACTTCCACCGGCGAGCCGATGAAATCGGAAATCAGCACCGCAATGGCCCGGTGCGGCGTGACGCGCAGCAGAAACTCCAGCGCGCCGTTCAAATCGGTTCCGCGATGCCGCGGCTCGAAGAAAAGCACCTCGCGAATCACGCGCAGGACGTGGCGGCGGCCTTTGCGCGGCGGGATGAACTTTTCCACCCCGTCCGTAAACAGAATCAGCCCCACCTTGTCGTTGTTGCGGATGGCCGAGAAGGCCAGCACCGAGGCGATTTCCGCCGCCAGCTCGCGTTTGGATTGCGCGTGCGAGCCGAACCGGCCCGAGCCGCTGGCGTCCACCACCAGCATGAGCGTCAGCTCGCGTTCCTCGACGAACTTTTTCACGAACGGATGGTTCATCCGCGCCGTGACGTTCCAGTCTATGAAGCGCACCTCGTCCCCGGGTTGATACTCGCGCACCTCGTCAAAGTTCATGCCCTGCCCCTTGAAGACGCTGTGGTACTGGCCCGCCAGGGTTTCGCTCACCAGGCGGTTGGTGCGAATCTCAATCTGCCGGATCTTCTTGAGAATCTCGCGCGGAATCATGTCAGCAGCCAGGCTGGCGGCGGGGGCGTCCGATGCAGGGCCAACGTCTCACGACCTCATTCCTCGGGCAGGGTTCCGGGCTCGCCTACGGTACCGGCAGCTCGTCGAAGATTTTCTGGATGATGGTCTCGCTGGTTTTCTCCTCCGCCTCGGCCTCGTAGGTAATGGCCACGCGATGGCGCAGCACGTCCATGCCGATGCTCTTGACATCCTGCGGCGTGACGTAGCCCCGGCCTTTGAGGAAGGCATAGGCCTTCGCGGCCAGCGTGAGGTAGATGGTGGCGCGCGGCGAGGCGCCGAGCTGGATGAACTCCCGGACCTGGATTTTGTGCGCCTCCGGGTCGCGGGTGGCGCAGACCAGGTCCACGATGTAATCCTTGACCTTGTCATCCATGTAGATGTCGTTGAGGACCTGGCGGGCATGGAGAATCTGCCGGGGTTCGACCACCCGGCCGGTGACCGGGGTGCCGGAGGTGCGGGCCATGAGCTCGAGGATTTGGCGCTCTTCGGCGCGGGAGGGGTAGCCGATCTTGAGCTTGAGCATGAAGCGGTCAACCTGCGCTTCGGGCAGCGGGTAGGTGCCCTCCTGCTCGATCGGGTTTTGTGTGGCCAGCACCAGAAACGGCTCCTCGAGTGGAAACGTATGGTCGCCGATGGTGACCTGCTTTTCCTGCATCGCCTCGAGCAGCGCGCTTTGCACCTTGGCCGGCGCACGGTTGATTTCGTCGGCCAGCACCAGGTTGGCAAAGATGGGCCCCTTGCGGGTCGAGAAGGTCCCCGCCTGCGGGTTGTAAATCTGCGTGCCGACGACGTCGGCCGGCAGCATGTCGGGCGTGAATTGCAGCCGCGCGAACTTCACATTCAGGCAGTTGGCCAGCGACTTGACCGCCAGTGTTTTGGCGAGCCCCGGCACCCCTTCCAGCAGCACGTGGCCATTGGCCAGCAGCCCGATGACCAGCCGCTCGACCAGATACGTCTGCCCCACGATCACCTTGCCCAACTCGTTAAACAGCGGGCGCACAAAGGCTCCCGCTTCCTGCACCGCCGCGTTAATGGCGTTGATTCCAGTATTCATTGGTTTTGCAATCTTACTGTGCGATGGACAATTAAACCAGAAATTGCGTTCAACCGAAAGGCCGGAAAACCCCGCTTCACCGGCCTGTTTTCGCCGGGAGGCGGCCGCCCGGGGCCGGCGGGCCGGGGCAAAGGACGTCGGAATCCTCCCGTCGCGCCGTTCGGCAACGCGGATTTGTCAAACCCGGCGATCGGGTATAAAATGGCTCGTGAAATTGCCTTTTTCGGTGCCTGTGCGGTTTCGTTCGGCTCTGCCGGCGTTCCTGGGATTGCTTCTGCTCCGCGCCTCCGGGCCCGCCGTGCAAGCCGCGCCGGCCAGCGCGGAGCAGGCGGCGGCGGCGGTCGCCGGCTGGCTGGACTTGTCCGCAACGCCCTTCGGCGAAGCCCTGGGCCGATCCGTGCGGCAGGTGGACACGGCCAGCGACAAAGCCGGCAACCCGCTTTACCACATCGTGAGCCTGGCGCCCGCGGGCTTTGTCCTTGTGGCCGCCGATGACCTGGTCGAGCCCATCATTGGCTTTGCCGCCGCCGGCAAGTTTGTTCCGTCGGAGGATAATCCCCTCGGCGCGCTGGCCAGCCGGGATTTGGCCGGCCGCATGGCCCGCGCGCGCAAGGCCGGCCCCGCGGTTCCGGGTTCCGCCGCCGCCCAGGCGCAAGCCAAGTGGCAGCAGCTTTGCGCCCGGGCGGACGACGCCGCCGCCACGCCCAAGGGGCTTATCGTTGTGTCCGACCTCCGGGTGGCGCCGCTCCTCCAGAGTACCTGGGACCAGGAAACGGCCGCCGGAGTCGGGCTGGCCGCCTGCTATAATTATTACACCCCGCCCTACGGCCCCGGCCGCACCACCAACTATCCGTCGGGCTGCGTCGCGACGGCGATGGCGCAATTCCTACGCTACTACCAGTATCCCGACACCGGCGTCGGGACGGCGAGCTTTACCATCTCCGTCCGGGGTGTTCCCCAGGCCTACTCGTTGCGCGGCGGCAACGGCAGCGGCGGGCCGTACCTGTGGAGCGATATGCCCCTGGCGCCGCCCGCCACCCCCACCACCGCCCAATGCCAGGCGATCGGCGCATTAGTCGCGGATGCCGGCGCCACCGTGAACACCGATTATGCCGCCAATGGCTCGGCGGCGTCGGTGCTGGACGTCAAGGGCGCGCTGCTGGGCACGTTCAAGTTCAGCCATGCCGCGCAGGGCTGGAAAAACAATAAGAATATCGGCGAGAGCCTGACGCGCATGATCAACCCCAACCTGGATGCCCGCGGGCCCGTCCTGCTGGGCATAGACGGGCCCAACGGCGGGCATGCGGTGGTGGTGGACGGCTACGGCTACCATCTGGCCACGCTCTACCACCACCTGAACCTGGGCTGGTCGGGCGGCGCCAATGCCTGGTATGCGCTGCCCTTCATTGACGCGGCGGTTTACACCTTCACCACGATAACCAAATGCATTTACAACGCCTACACGAACGGCACCGGCGAGATTATCAGCGGCCGGGTGCTGGACCAGCGCGCCCGGCCGGTCGCCAATGCGACGGTTTCGGCCGTTCGCACCGGCGGCGGCACTTATACGGCCACGACCGATACCAACGGCATTTATGCCCTGGCCCGGATTCCCGCCTCCTCCACCTACACGCTCACCGTCAGCAAGGCCGATTTCAGCAGCGCCGTCAGCAATTTCACGACCGGCGTCTCCGTGAATTTGACGGCCACCTGCGGGAATTACTGGGGCGCCAACTTCACGCTGAACCAGCTCCCGACCGTGCTGGATCGCCTGGAATGGAGCGCCATCGGCGCCACCCAGAGCGTCGGCGCGCCGTTGAGCGCCACCCTGACCGCCCTGAACGCCGACAACGGCATCGTGACTGGTTTCGCCGGCCCGGTGGCGCTCAGCGCCTGCTCCCCGGGCGCTCTCGCGACCAACACCCTGCTCGGAAACCTGGGAAGCCCGCAATCCCAAACCGACCCCAACTACGCGTGGACCCAGGGCTATGAGTTCACACCGGCCACGAATTTGCTGGCCTTCGCCGTTCGCTCCTACAGCGGCACCAAAATCACGCTATGGACCGGGGCGGGGACGTTCATCGCTTCCCGGAGCGTGACCAACCCGCCCGGCACCTGGACTGAGACGGCGCTGGACGCCCCCGTTTTGCTCTCGGCCGGCACGCCGTATCGGTTGGCCGCCCTTTTCCCGGCCGGGGTCCCGCGATACTACACGGTTTACACCGGGACGTGGCCCACGACGTTTGCCCATGGCACCATCGGCCAGGACTGCTATTACATTTACGAAGAAGGCTTCCCCAACCAGGTCCTGGGCTCGGGATACGGCCTCTTTCTCGATCTGCGCTATACCGTTCCATACACGAATGACATCGCCATCACCCCCCCCGTGTCGGGCAGCTTCGTCAATGGCGTCTGGAATGGAAACATCACGGTGGAAACCGCCGCCGCCGGGGTGGTGCTCAAGGCGGACGACGGCGCCGGCCACATCGGCTTGAGCAACCCCTTCAATGTTATCGCGCCCATCCAGCTCCGGTTTCCCCGGATCACGGCGGGAGGCCAGTTCCAATGCACCGTCTCCAGCGCCCCGGGCCTGAAGCTGGAAATCCTGGGCTCGACCAACCTTTTAAACTGGGCGCCCGTGGCCACTCTCACCAACACCAGCGGCGCCTTCCCGTTCACTGACCCGGCCGCCCTTCGCGCGGCCCGCTTCTACCGCGCCCGCCAGTTGAATTAGCCCGCCCGGCAAGCCGCGCCGGACCACAGCCGCGGGGCGGTCTCCGGGGTTTCGGGCGCCCGGGCGCGCCGCCGCCGGTTCGCCCCCGGGATCCGGGCCGCCCCCGGCCCCCGGTGGCAGAAAAGGCTTGCGCCCGGCAGATGCCTGCCGTCACTCTGACCGCAGACCAAGATGAAAACGAACCGGCTCTCCACTGGCGTTGGCACACTGTTGGTTTTACTCGGAATGGCTGCCGGGGGCGCGGCGGCTGCGTTCGGCCAGGACGCCGTATATGCCGCGCGGGTTGCCTCCCAAAGCGACACCAATTGGGATTTTCCCTTCTACTGGATTAATGTCGGCGACTATACGCCCTATAACCCTTCCACCGAACAGAGCTCGGCGACCCAGCCCGTCAGCACCCCTTCCCGCATAGGCTCCTATGTGCATACCGCCCGCCTGATGTCCGTGGGCGGCGGGTTTGGACTGGTCCATATCGCGGGCACCAACGCCAATGCCATTTATGAAGTGCAGATTACCCAGCCGGGCAAGGGGGTGGCGCCGGACATCATCATGAATGTAGGCTCGACCAACGGCGACCTGGGCGGGGTGTTCGGCGCGACGGCCGGCGGCGGCTGGACCAACACCACGGCTTTCCAGCGGAATTATTCCAGCAATCAATGGGCCTTCACCTGCTACCTCACCAACCGGCCCGGGGTCACCCAGCCGCACATAGATTTCAAATATGTCAGCGGCGGCACGGGTTCGGACCGCACCTATGCCGATTGCGTGCGATTCCATCAGATCGGCATCCGCACCAACGTCCCTTCCCCGGTGCGGATCACGCGCCTGGCCGGCGCTTCCCTGGACTACACGGGAGGCGCGGGCGCGCGCTTTGTGCTGCTCCAGTCTCCCAGCCTCCCGAGCGCGCCCGCCAACTGGCAACGCCTCGCCACCAACACGGCCACGCCCGGCTCGTTCTCGATTCCCCCGGCCGGCGCGGCGGCGGCGGCGTTTTATTGCATCCAGGCCGAGTGAAGGTCCGGCTTCCCCGGCGAGCCGCCGCTCCCGTTCTCCCACGCATGAAGCTCCATCCAACCGCGCCAACCGCCCCGCGCCCGCATCGCCGATGCCCGGGCGGCCCGCGCGGGCGCCGCGCCGAAGCCGCCGCCCCGGCGCGCTTCCATTCCTGAGCGTATGCGCCGTTCGTTGTCATTCTCGCGCGGGCGGACGTCCCCGGCGCCGTGGGGGCGGCGGTTCCGGTGGCTGGCGGTGGCGCTGCTGCTTTACACGCTGGCGGGGTTCTTTCTGCTGCCGGCGCTCCTTCGCTGGCAGCTGGTCAAGCGCCTGCCTGGCCTGACGCATCGGCAGGCCGCCGTGCAAAAAGTGAAGTTCAACCCGTATGCCCTCACCCTTTCCATCCAGGGCCTGGCGCTGACGGAGACGAATGGGACGCCCTTCGCCGGCTGGGACGAGCTGTTCGTCAACTTCCAGCTCTCCTCGCTCTTTCACCGGGCCTGGACCTTCCGGGAAATCCGGCTGGAGCGCCCGACCGCCACGATCCTCCGCGCCGCCTCCGGGCAATGCAACTTCGCCAATCTCGGCCGCCCCGCCCCGGCGTCCGCGCCCGCGGCGGACGAAATCCCGAAGCCGCCGCCCGCGGTGCGGATCGGGCATTTGATCGTCACGAATGGCGTGGTCACTTTTGCCGACCAGACCCCGGCCCGGCCGATGCGCCTGGAGATTCACCCGCTGAACCTGGACCTGCGGAACCTGGCCACCCGCCGCGATGAGAAAGGGCAATACGCGCTGACGCTGCGCAGCGCGGACGGCGGGCATTGGGATTGGGCGGGGACGCTCGCGCTCAACCCGCCGCGGTCCGCGGGCACGTTCACGGTGCGCGGCGCGCGTTTGGCGGTCGGCGCGCCCTACCTGGCGGAACTGACGCGGGCGGAGATCGCCGACGGCCGGCTGGACGCCTCCGGGGAGTACCGCCTGGCGGCGGAGCCGGCGCTGCAACTGGAAATCACCCACGCCACGGTGAAAATCGAGCACCTGCAGCTCACCGACCCCGGCGCGGGCGAAACGCTCCTGGCGCTGAACCAGTTCGACGCCGGGGACGCGTCCTTCCACCTTGCCGGCCGGCAAGTCCGCCTGCCGCGGGTGGTGGCCCGGGGCGGCGCGGCGCTGCTGCGGCGCGCGGACGACGGACAATGGAATTGGGCCCGGCAGCTTGTGGCGCGCCCCCCGGCGCCCCCGGCGTCCGCCGCGCCCGCCGCCGCGCCGGCGGAAACCCGCGCGCCGTGGGAAGTGGCCGTGGCGGAGTTCCGCCTGGAAGACTTCGCGGTCGTGGCGGAGGACCACGTCCCCGCGCCGCCCGCGCGGTTGGGGCTGGATGGGTTGCGCATCCGGGCAACCGGTTTTTCCACCCGGCCCAACGCGCCGCTGGCGGCGACGGTGGAGGGCAAATGGCGCGGCGGCGGCACGGTGCGCATCGAGGCGGACGGCACGGTTCAGCCCCCGGCCGGGACGGCAAAGATCGCCCTGGCCGGCCTGGCGCTGCCCCCGCTGCAACCCTACCTCGCGCGGCAACTGCGGCTGGCGCTGCAGTCGGGCGAGCTCAGCCTCAACGGCCAGGCGCGCTACGCGCCCGGCGCCGCTCCCGCCCCGCGGGCGCGATTTGCCGGCGACCTGGCGCTGGCGAAGTTCGCCGTCGCGGAGACGCCGGGCGGCCGCGAACTGGCGAAGTGGGACGAGCTGGCCCTGCGCGGAATCGAGCTGGCGTGGCATACCAATGCCCTGAACGTGGACGAAGCCAGGTTCCAGGGGCTGAAAGCCAGCCTGGTGGTCAACTCCAATGGCCAGCTTAACGTGACGGCTTTGGCCCCGGCGCCGCCCGCCGCCGCCCCCGCCCGCGCCCCCGCAACGCCGCCCGCCGCGGCGGCGGCCCCGGCGCCCGCGGCGTTCCCCCTCCGGATCGGGACCCTGGCCTTCGCGCAGTGCTCCCTTCAGGCCGCCGACGAATCGCTCGCGCCGCCCGTCCATGCCCGCCTCGAGGAGTTCAGCGGCACGATCCGCAACCTGGCCCTGCCCGCCACCGGCCCGGCCGGCGTGGACCTTCGCGGCAAAATCAGCGCCCTGGCGCCCTTCGAGATCACCGGCGACATCACCCCCGAGGCGAAAAATCTCCAGGTGGATTTGAAGCTGGGTCTCAAAAACAGCGACCTGGCGCCGCTGGCCCCTTACAGCGAGAAATATGCGGGCCACCCGCTCCACCGGGGCAAGCTCAGTTGCGACGCCGCCTACAAGGTGGCCAACCGCCAACTGGACGCCCGCCATACGATCGTGCTGGACGGCCTGGCCCTCGGCGCGCGCAACCCCGCCGCCAACGCGCCGAACCTGCCCCTCAAGCTCGCCGTGGCCCTGCTCAAGGACCGCAACGGGCGGATCACCCTCGATCTGCCGGTCAGCGGCAACCTGGACGACCCGAAGTTCAAGCTCGGCGCGATCCTGGGAAAAACGCTCTCGAACCTCCTGTTGAAAGTGGCCGCGTCGCCCTTCGCGCTGCTGGGCGCGATCACCGGCGGCGGCGGCGAGGATTTGCAATACGTGGACTTCCCCGCCGGCGCCGCCACGCTGGCCGGCCCGCAAACCAACAAGCTCGCCCGGCTGGCCCGGGCCCTGCACGAGCGCCCCGCCCTGGGCCTGGAAATCAGCGCCTCCGCCAACGCCGTCACCGACCGCGAGGCGCTGACCCGGCAAAAACTGCTGGCCCGCCTCAAGCTTGCGCGCGCGGAGGAACTGGCCGCGGCGGGCCAGGCACTGCCGCCCCCGGATGAGCTTCAACTCGAGCCCGCGGACTACGACCGCCTGTTGCGCAAAGTCTGCGAAGCCGCCTCCCCGGCGGCGCCGGAAAACCTCCCCGTGCTGGAAGACTGGGCCGCCGCCGCCGCCGCCCCGCCCGCCGGCCCGGACGCGGGCGCCCCCGCCGCCCCCCGCTCCGCCCCGGCTACCGAGAAAGGCGCCTTGTGGCTCCTGCGCCGCTTATTCAGCCCGTCCCCCCCGCCGCCCGCGCCCGCCGCCGCCCCGGAGACGGCGGACACGCCCGCCGCCGCGCCGCCCGCCGCGGCCGGCCTGGGCCGCGCCGAAATGGAGCAGCGGCTGATGCGCGCGCTGGCCGCCACCGACGACGACCTGCGCGAATTGATACGCCAGCGGGCCCAGGCCGTGCGGCAATACTTGCGGGACACCGGCAAAGTCCCGGCCGACCGGCTCTTTCTCGCCCCTCCGCAACCCGTGCCGCCCGGCACCAACGGCCTGGCGCGGGCCACGTTCTCGCTGGGCTGATCCTCCCGCCGCCGCGCGGGCTTCCCGGCCGCCCGCGGGCGCCCCGGGCGGGAGCGGTTGGCGGATCGCGACTTGCACCTTCCCGCCCCCTCTGCGACTGTAGGCCGTGGAATGCGCCTGACCGACCGGCAATCAAATGAACGACGACATCCTTCCCCGGCTGCCTGAGCCCAAGCCCAATGTTGATGAGTTCCGGCGCGTCTTGCAGGGCGGCGACTGCGGGCGGGTTCCGCTGGTCGAGCTGGCGATTGCCGAGGAAGTCCTGGCCGCGCTGCACGGGCGCCCCTTGATTCCGCTCTCCCGCGCGGAGGGCTGGCAGACGTTTCGCGCGGGCGTCCGGCAGCGGGTCCGGCTGCATCGCGCCCTGGGCTACGACTACTACCGGGTCCGGGCGGAAATCCCGTTCCAGATGGAAACCCTGCCCGCGCGCAACACCGCCGCCGCCGCCGCCGCCGACCGGCAATGGGTCAATGAACAGGAGGGGCTCATCAAGACCGCCGCCGACCTGGAAACCTATCCCTGGCCCACACGGGCGGCCATTGATTTCGCGGCGGCGGAAGCGGCGGCGGACGGGCTGCCCGAGGGCATGGGGCTGATCGGCTTCTCCGGCGGCGTGCTGGAATGGTCAAGCAACCTGCTGGGACTGGAGAGCATGATGCTGCTGCTTTACGACGAGCCCGGCCTCGTGCAGGCCGTCGTGGATCGGGTCGGGCAGATCATTTACGAGGCCTTTCACGTCTTTTGCCAGATGGTCGGCGTGTTCGCGATCTGGCTGGGGGACGACATGGGCTTCAAGACCGCCACCCTGCTCCAGCCGCGGCACCTGCGCCAATACATCCTGCCCTGGCACCAGCGCTACGCCGAGCTGGCCCACCGCACCGGCCGCCTGTTCCTGCTCCACAGTTGCGGCCATGTCGAGGCAATCATGCCCGACTTGATCGAGACGGTGCGCATTGACGCCAAGCACAGCTTTGAAGACGTGATCGTGCCGGTCGAGGAGTTCAAGCGGCGTTGGGGGACGCGCGTGGCGGTGCTGGGCGGCGTGGATGTGGACCTGCTCAGCCGCGGCCCCGAAGCCGCCATCCGGCGCCGCACCGGGCAGATTCTCGCGGCCTGCGCCCCGGGCGGGGGCTATGCCTGCGGCTCCGGCAACTCCATCACCAACTACATGCCCGCCGCCAATTACGTCGCGATGCTGGAAACGCTGCATCGCTTTAACGGGCGCCTGTAAGCGCCGCCGCCGCGCGCCCCGCGCCTCCCGCCGCCGCCGCGCCGCCGCGGCCGGCGCGCCGGGCTTACTCGATCCGGAACAGCCCCCGGGCCATGACGTAATGCTCCTGGATGTTCATCTTTTCCATCCAGGCGCGCACCTCGAGCGTCTTCCAGGGGCCCGAGCCTTTGCCCTGGCCCGAATCGTTGTCCCACAGCCAGAGCGGCGTCGGCCACAAGCAGCGGGCCGGCTGGACCGCCTGGTAAAACGCCTCTTCCACTCCGTCCTGCCCGTGGTGGGCCATCTGGACGTAATCCGACGGCAGGCGCGCGGCCCGGGGCGAGCTCAATAATTTGCGCCCTCCCTCCACGCCGAGATCGGCGGTGAAGAGAACCGACTTGGCCGCATCCGAAACCCGCAGCACCAGGCTCGAATTATTGATGGCGTTGACCGTGATCTCGGGATTATGCACGCCCAGCACCTCGAAGCGCACGCCGTCAATCGTCATCTCCTGCCCGAGCGCTAGGTCCCGGATCACCTGGTTCGCCTTGCGCAAGGCTTGCTGAAACTGCTCGTAGGGCCGGGTATCCTCCGCGCCCACCCCGTGGGCGTTGACCCATTCCTGCGTGGGCAGCGACCCGTAGATCGCCCGGATGCGCGGCGCGGCGCCCTGCTCCAGCAACTGGCTCAAGGCGCCAAAATGGTCATCGTGCGCATGGGTGATAAACCAGGCCTCCACCTCGTTGCCCAGGGCCGCCAAAAATCCCTTCAAGTAAGCCGCGTCTCCGGTCGTGCCGCCATCCAGCACGATCACTTTCCCGCCCGCCGTGCGCAGGACATAGGACATAATCTGGCTGTGCGTTTGATTGGGCAGTTGCCAGAGCACGAAGGTTTTGTCCGCCGCCGCGCCCGGGCCGCCGCCGCAGCGGCATCCCCACCCGGCGCCAACCGCCCAAAGCCCGATCAGTAAAAACCAGAAGGCACGAAGATTACGCATAAATTACTTTTGCCAGAAATCCCGCGGCGGGTCAATTAACCGGGGCGAGGTTCGGGGAAAAAAAGAGCCTCCCCGCTTCGCCTGTCCCCGGCAGCGCTCCGCCACCCGCTGCGTCATCCAGTTGGCAATGACCGCGCCAACGCGCCGCACATCGCGCGCCCGGGATACGAGCTTCGCCGCGGAAAAGGCAACGTCCCAGGGCAGGGGACCCTCATGCTCTCGCCGGCATATTCAGAATCCCTGCCCGAAGTCCAACTGTGCCAATTTGGCACACCCCATTTTAAGCAGTGAATAACTCAAAGCCCCCTGCGTAATCCCCATAAAACAGCGATCGCCTTAATCCGAAAATACACCGCCGACCAGGGTAATATTTCCTCCATGACCGCGCCAACGAACTGTCCAATTATTGGACACTTCTCCCGCCTGCTGCCAGTCCCACCCCGCGCTCCTTGCCATCGCTACCCGCCCCGATTTTGCGCAATCCGGCTCACTCCAGGCTCTAAAATAGCCAATAATAGGCCGTGTACAAAGGGTGTACAAGGGATGCTCACTGGGTGAACATAGGATTTTAAGTTGGGCATCCGATGAGCATCCCTTGTACACCCCTTGTACACGGCTATAAGAGAGCGGGAAATGATGGGGTCGGCAGGCTGGGAATTGGCTGCGGGATGCGGGTTGGGCGGAGGAGGTTTTAGGGGCGTTGGCGTGTTTTTAAGGGGGGCGAGCTGGCCCTGGTTTGAGGAGCGGCCGATTCAGGACGGCGGGGTTAAGGTGTGCCAAATTGGCACAGTTCGGCACCCGAAGCAGGGGAGCGATCGGGGCAAACGGGACCTGCCGGATGGCGGTTGGGGCAAGGCGGTCGAAGCCGGGTGTTTTTTCGCGGAGGCTAAAGTGCGCCAATCCGGGGAGACTGCGTCGAGTGAGGGAGCGAGGAGGTGAGTTGGCCCCTGTGGCGGGGCCAATCTCGCTATTTCATTCGCCGCGCGAAATGTTAACCGGCCGGGAGGCGGAGCCTGGAACGGCTTTCGCTACTAAGAACCGGCAAGTGGGCAGGGTGATCGTGCGCCGGGTTCGCAGGATTGAAATGCTCAGGGCGGCGTCTTGCGGGCATGCTTGCGCCACCAGCGGCGGTAATCGGTGTAGAGTTGGGTGGAGTCCGGGTGGCCGGCAAAGGCTTTGCTGCCGGGTTTATTCATCAGGCCCTGGTATTGATAGATCAGGATGGTGTCCACGAACGGGGACACGGCGGCCAACTGTTCCTTCACCCGCGAGAAAGGCGCGGGAATGAGGGGGCTGCTCTGCTGGTTGGGCGGGCCTTCCCAGGCGAAGGTTTCCACGTCCGCCCACAGCGCGCGCTGGGGCACGCGGTGGTGCGCCTGGCGCAATTTCTCGAAGGCGGCCGCGCTTTGCGACGGGTTCATGCGCCGGCAGCCGACTTCGTCCTGGTAGGCGATGATGTCCACCTCGAGTTGTTCCAGTTGGCGCACGAACCGATCGTCGTTGACCGCCCGGTGGGTGCCGTAGGGGGCGATAAGCGTCCGGGCCCGGGGGGTGAGGCGGCGCGCTTCGCGGCTGCAGGCGTTGACGTAGGCGATGAATTCGTCGGTGAAATAGGGGCCGAGCGCGGCTTCGTTGGGCCAATACCAGCCGTGAAAGCTGCGGTGGTGGCTGTATTGCCGCGCGATCTCGCTCATCATCTGGAACCGCGCCCGCACCCGCGCCGGGTCGTGCAGGCACTGGTGATCCCAGGGGCCGAACCAATCGCTGCTGAGGAAGAATTTGACGCCGTATTTATCCGCCGCCGCCAGGAGCGCCTCGAGGGGGTCCGCGCAGGCCAGTTCGAGTTTGGGCAGCAGGGGGGTGGTGTAGAATGCCTGGCCGCCTTTGGCGATGGCCAGCAGGACGAGGTATTCCATGCCGAGTTCGGCGACTTCCCGGACGGCCTGGCGCCATTGTTGGGCGGTGTAATTCCGGCAGGTGTCATTCCAGTAAAGGTGGCGGCGGTCATCCCACCAGATGCTGATCCAGCTGCCGCGGATGGGCTGGATGCGGGCGGCGGGGCGTTCGCCGGGCGGGCCGCTCCGCGCGAGGTTGAGCGAGGCGGCGGCCACGCCGGCCCCGAGCAGGCGGAGGAACGCCGCGCGCGAGAGCCGGGGCGGGGGGGGGCCGGCGGGCGGCTTATTTGTCGCGGATGTATTCGTAGATGTTGAGGTAGTGCTGGCCGGGGTGGTTCCAGGAGAAATCATAGCGCATGCCGTTGAGCGTGAGTTCGCGGAAATACTGAGGATAGGCATACCACAGGCCGATGGCGCGGTGCAGCGCGGATTCGATGCCCGTGTTATTGTAGTCGTTGAAGACAAAGCCGTTGCGTTCGTGGTAAGGGCGGTCGGCGTAGTTGGCGTCGAACACGGTGTCGGCCAGGCCGCCGGTGGCCCGGACGATGGGGACGGTGCCGTATTTGAGCGCGATCATTTGCGTCAGGCCGCAGGGTTCGAACAGGCTGGGGACGATGATCATTTCGGCGCCGGCATAGACCAAGTGGGAGAGTTCTTCGTTGAAGCTCAGTTCGAGATGGCAGTCGGGGTTGTCGTTGTAGAGTTGTTTGAGGCGCCAGAAGTGGTGGCCGATGCCACCGTTGGGGCTGGTGCCCAGCAGAACAAACTGGGTGCCGTGCTGGAGGCAGTAGTGCAGGGCGTGGGTGATGAGGGGGACGCCTTTCTGGTGGTCCAGCCGGCCGATATAGCAGACGATGGGCTTGTAGGCGTCCTGGAGCCAGAACCGCTGGCGCAGCGCGTGTTTGTTTTCATATTTGGCGTCGAGGTGGTTGAGGCTGTAGGGGCGCGGGAGGTGGCGGTCGATTTCCGGGTTCCAGACCTCGTAGTCCACGCCGTTGAGGATGCCGCCCAGTTTGGCCCGGTGGACGTACAGGGTATGGCCCAGGCCGAAGTTATGGGAGGTGTTGAGGATTTCCCAGGCGTAGCGGGGCGAGACGGTGGTGACGAAGTTGGCATAGACGATGCCGCCTTTCATCAGGTTGAGGGCGGCGTGATTGAAGTTGTCCTGCAGGCGGTCGGGGTGAAAGAAGTGGGCGTGGCGGTTGAGGCCGGTGGCGCGGAGGATATGCTCGCCGGTGAGGCCCTGGTGCTGGAGGTTGTGGAGGGTGTAGCACACCCGGGGGTGGCGCATGCCCGCGTGCTGGTATATTTCATAAAGCAGGACCGGCACCAGCCCGGTCTGCCAATCGTGGCAGTGAATGACGTCCGGGTGCTTCCCGCTCTGGAGCATGAACTCCAGCGCCGCCTTGCAGAAAAAGGCGAAACGCTGGTCGTCGTCGTGCTGCCCGTAGAAGACGCGGCGGTGAAAGAAATGATGCTCGGAGTGCGGTTCGAGGAAGAAGCATTTGCGGCCATGCACGAAGCCGAAATAGACGCTGCAATGGATGGCGCCGTTGTGCCACGGCACCCAGAGGTCCTGGAAGGTGAGCTGCAGGCCGTAGATCTGGTCGTAGCGCAGGCAGTCGTATTTGGGCAGGATGATTTCGACCGAGTTGCCGCGGATTTCCAGTTCCCGGCTCAGGCCGAAGACGACGTCGCCCAGCCCGCCCACCTTGGCCACCGGGGCGCACTCGCTGGCAATTTGCACGAGGTACATATTCGGGTTAGGCGTTGCGCAGTTGGTGCATGGCCGCATCCAGCAGGGCGTAGGCCTGCTCCAGCTCGTCAAACGAGCGGGACACCCAGCGGCTGCCCCAGTAGAAGTTGCAACTGGTTTCGGCGGCCAGCAGGTGATCGAAGGCGCGCACGATCAGGCGCCGTATCTCCTCCGGGTGGGTCAGCGCCGCCAGTTGCTGGTCGAAGGCGCGCTTGACCTGCCAGTAGTATTCGCTGGCGCGGCGCACTTCGTCCCATCCCTTTTTCTGCAGCAGCGAGCCGGTCCACTGCGTGAAATCGCCGCCCCACTGGTGCTCGGTATTCCAGGCGCCGGGATGCACGTCCACTTCCTCGGTGGGCGGGTATTGCGCCAGGTATTGGCTGATGTGGATGGGGGTGAAGCCCAGCGTGCCCGCCCGGAACCGGTCCAGGAGGGGGCGGTAGAAGAAGCCCCAGAAGCCGCTCTCGATTTTCGTCGTGCGGAACCAGCCGCCGTTCTCGCCGTCCGTCCAGGTCGTCACCAGCGCCGGGAAATCGCAAGGCCGGGTGCGCTCGTGGATTTCCTGCTGGAACCAGCCGGGGTCGGTGCCCGAGAGTTGGGCGTTGGAGAGTTCGCGGTCGCGCGGCACGACGATGATCTCCGCGCCCTCGTAGCGCGCCCGGTAGGGCCGGTAGCGGAGTTCCTCCCAGCGCATGGGGCGCCGGGGTTTGAGGTAAATCGAATCCACCAGCACGTACTGGTAACCGTGCCGCGCCAGCATGGGGATCATTTCCATGCAGAACCCCATCTCCGGCGGCCAGAACCCCGGGAACCGGTCCCGCCCGAGCAGGTGCCGCCCCAGCCCCTGCCACCATTCGGTCTGGGCGTCCCAGTCCGCTTGGGGGGTCAGCGGGTACACCGGGTGATACAGCCCGCTTCCCAGGTACTCGATGTTCGCGCGCCGGTACCGGTTCAGGAAATCCTCGATGTCCGCCACCTCCGCGAAGGTCTGCCGCACGCCGGGGTCTTCGAGTTGCTTGAGCAGCGTGCCGGAGAAGCTCAGGTGCAGCCGGGCCACGTCTTCATAGCCCTCGAGCATGCGCGTGGGGCGGTCGTAGCACCAGAGAATCTGCCGCGCCTCCCAGCTTTCCGCGGAATTATGCAGCGCCACGAGGTTCCCCGGCGGCTGGTGCATGTGCAACCCTAACGCGTGATAAATCTCGGCCATACAAGAGTCTGGTTGAATACGGTCCGGGCAAGCCTACCGTGAATGGCGGCGGTTTCAAGGGCGTATGTGGGGGCGGATTTCACTGGACAAGCGGCGCGGGGCGCGGCAGGGTGGAGGCATCGTGGCAATACAGTCGTTAAACTAAGGCATCGCGTTTGAATTGAATTATGACACCGGTTTCCCGTCGCACCTTCCTGGGCCAGTCCGCGCTCACCGCCGGGCTCGCGCCCCTCGCCCTCAGCAGCCTCACTTCCAGCGTCTTTGTCCGCAGCGCGCGCGCCGGTGAGCCAGGCCCGAATGGCAAGGTGCGGCTGGGGATCATCGGCTGCGGCGGCATGGGGCAGGGTGACCTGGCGTGTTTCCTCCAGAATCCCGAGGTGGACTGCGTCATGGTCTGCGACGTGGATGATGCCCGGATCGCCAAAGGAGTGGAGATTTGCCAGCAGAAGCGCGGCCGGAAGCCGGACACGGCGCGGGATTTCCGCCGGGTGCTGGATCGCAAGGACGTGGACGCCGTGCTCATCGCTACGCCCGATCATTGGCACGCCCTGCCCACGGTTCTGGCCTGCCAGGCGGGGAAGGATGTGTACGTCGAGAAGCCGCTGGCCACCACCATTGACGAGGGGCGCGCGATGCTCGAGGCGGCGCGGCGGCATCAGCGCGTGGTGCAGATGGGCTCCCAGTGGCGCAGTTGCAACCATATCGTCGAGGCGGGCGAATTCATCCGCTCCGGCAAGCTCGGCAAGGTCAGCATCGTGCGCGGCTGGGCGTACCTGGACTGGCTGCCCAGTATTGGCAAGCCGGCGGATTGCCCCCCGCCGCCGGGAGTTGACTATGACCTGTGGCTGGGGCCCGCCCCCGAACGGCCGTTCAATCCCAACCGGTTCCACTTCAACTTCCGCTGGTTCTGGGACTACGCGGGCGGCTTGATGACCGACTGGGGCGTGCATCTCATCAACATGATGCTCATGGGCATGAACCGGGAAGCGCCCCGGAGCGCCTACTCCTGCGGTGGCAAGTTCGTTCTGGATGACAACTCGGAGACCCCGGATTCCCAGGTGACGGTCTATGAGTTTCCCGGCTTTACCCTCATCTGGGAGCATAAGGCCGGTCTGGACAATGGCCTGTATAACCGTTCATGGGGCGTCGAATGGAGCGGCACCGAAGGCAATATCATCCTGAATGACCAGGGGTGGGAGATCCGCACGGAAAAGAAGCGGGCCAACCTCGATAACCAGCGCAAGCCCGGCAGCCCCGACCCGCGCCCGGCCCATGTGCGCGACTTCCTGGACTGTATGAAATCGCGCCGGCAGCCCGTGCTCAACCTGGACGTCGGCCATCACGTGTCCACCGTGGCGCACCTTGGCAACATTGCCTACCGCGTCGGCCGCAAGATTGTTTGGGATGCCGCCGCCGAGCGGGTGGAGGGCGACGCCCAGGCCGACAAGCTGGTGGGGGTGCGCTATCGCAAGCCGTGGAAGCTGCCGTACGCCAAGCGCGCATAGCGGGCGCGGGCGCGGGCGGTTGAGGGACTATCCACGCCGGGGTGTCCCGGCCGCGCCGCCGCCGGGGCGGGGAGCCGCCGTGTGGCGGAATCTCAGAGCAGCTTGCTCAGCAGCTCGTCGTTGGTCTTGTGCTTTCGGAGCGCGGCCACCAGGGTTTCCATCGCTTCCACCGGGTTGAGGTCCACCATGGTGCGGCGGAGCTTGCGCACGGCTTCGATCTGGTGCTTGGGGAAGAGCTTTTCCTCCTTACGCGTGCCGCTCTTGGGGATGTCAATCGCCGGGAAGAGGCGCCGATCCGACAGCTTGCGGTCTAAAATCAATTCCATGTTGCCGGTGCCCTTGAACTCCTGGAAGATCAGCTCATCCATGCGCGAGCCGGTATCCACCAGCGCGGTGGCCAGGATCGTCAGCGAGCCGCCCTCTTCGATCTTGCGGGCCGAGGCGAACATTTTGCGGGGGATTTCCAGCGCGCGCGCGTCCACGCCGCCTGTCATGGTGCGGCCGCTGCCGCCGTGCGCGCTGTTGTAGGCGCGCGCCACGCGGGTGATGGAGTCGAGCAGCACGAAGACGTCCTTGCCCGATTCCACCATGCGCCGGCACCGCTCAATCATGAAGCGGGAAAGGCGCACGTGCGTCTCCAGGTCCTGGTCGTTGGACGAGGCCACGACTTCGGCTTTGACGGAGCGCTGAAAGTCGGTGACCTCTTCCGGGCGTTCGTCAATGAGCAGCACCAGCACGTGGACTTCCGGGTGGTTGGCCGTGATGGCGTTGGCGATTTGCTTGAGGATGGTGGTCTTGCCGGTGCGGGGCGGGGCGACAATCAGCCCGCGGGTGCCCTTGCCCAGCGGGGTCACCATGTCAATCACGCGGGTCTCGATGAGGTCGGGCGTGGTTTCGAGGCGAAACTTCTCGATGGGATCAATCGTGGTGAGGTTCTCGAACCGCACCGTCTTGGTGTAATCCGAGAAGGGGACTCCGTTAACCTTGTCCACCGACTTGAGCTGCGGGCTGTTGCCGCGGTGCGGCGGCTGAGTGGGGCCGGCCACGAGGCAGCCCTCGCGCAGAAAGCTCCGCTTGATGGTGTCCGGCGTGACAAAGATGTCCGACGGTTTGGGATGAAAATGATTTTCGGCGGTGCGGAGAAAGCCGAAGCCCTTCTCGGAGATTTCCAGGTAGCCGGCGCCTTCAGTGGTGGCGGCAGTATTTGCGTTGTCGGTATTGGCAGCAGTGCTCATACAAGTCTGTGTGTCATCGAAGGCTTTCCGAATGAATCCCGGAAAACCACTTATGGGCTTGGAATTCTTGAGAAGCCGCAGCGGAGGGTGGTCTTCGCCGAACCCGCCCACCGCGGTTAACAAACCTTCGATGCCCCTATAACTACCGTTAACCCCCGGGGACCGCAACAACTATTTTCAGATATCTTTACCCGCCCAGTTGAGCCCGGGCTTCGTCCGCCAGGGCGGTGCTCAGGTAGCGCTCGCCGGTGGAATTGGCGATGGTGACAATCAGCTTGCCCCGGTTTTCCGGCCGCCGGGCGACCTGGATCGCGGCCCAAACATTGGCGCCCGAGGAAATGCCCGCGAGGATGCCCTCTTCCCGGGCCAGCCGCCGGGCCATGGCAAAGGCGTCTTCATTGCTCACCTGGATGCACTCCACGATCTGCGGATTGCCGCGGGCGTCTTTGAGGTGCAGGTTTCCAGGGATGAAGCCGGCGCCCGCTCCCTGGATTTTATGCGGTCCGGGCTTGAGCGGCTGGCCGGCGAGGGTTTGCGAGATGACCGGGGAGTCTTTGGGCTCGACGGCAATGGCCTGCAAGGAGGGCTTGCGCGCCTTGAGCACCTCGCAGCAGCCGGTCAGGGTGCCGCCGGTGCCCACCGCGGCGACGACCATATCCACCTTGCCGTCCGTGTCGGCCCAGATTTCCTCGGCCGTGGTTTTGCGGTGAACCTCGGGGTTGGCCGGGTTCTCGAACTGTTGCGGCATCCAGGCGTGCGGGGTTTCCCGGGCCAATTGCGCCGCTTTGGCGATGGCGCCCTTCATGCCCTCCGCGCCGGGGGTGAGGACGAGTTTGGCGCCCAGCATGGCCAGCAGCGTGCGCCGCTCCTGCGACATCGTTTCCGGCATGGTGAGGATGAGCCGGTAGCCCTTGGCCGCGGCGACAAACGCCAGGGCGATGCCGGTATTGCCGCTGGTGGGCTCGATGATCACCGTGTCTTTCGTGAGCACCCCGCGCCGCTCCGCATCTTCAATCATCGCCTGCCCGATGCGGTCCTTGACGCTGCCCAGCGGGTTGAAGAATTCGCACTTGAGCAAAATCGTGGCCGGCGCTTCCGCGGTGACTTTGTTCAAGCGCACCAGCGGCGTGCGCCCGACGGTTTCCACAATATTGTTATAGATACGGCTCATAATATTTCAAAAGCTAAGGGCGCGAGCCCGGGTTAACAGTAATTCGCGCGCTAATGTTCACTATAAACCAGGGTTGGGCAAGTGGAAAGATGCCGGCCGCCAAAGGCCCGGGGTGAAAACCAAAAGTCCCTGCCCGGCCGGGGGGCCGAACAGGGACTCAATGGGGGATGGGAGTTCGCCACGCTCTCTTTCCCGGTGCTGGCATTAGGCGCCGAACCGGCTGCCAGCTTCCCGACGCTATTCTCCACGGCAAGCGGAGTTACCGGCCTCATAGCAGGGCCGTGCAGCGCCTTGCGGCGGCTGAATTATTGAGTGAGGCTTTTCAGCTCGCTTGGGCTGGTGGTTGCGCCACCGGCTTGCGAACCAGGTCAAGACACGTCTGCGGCTTGGGATCCGCGTCTTCACCACTTAGCGCCGGGACGGCCGCTGCTTCTGGCAGCGCGTTGGCCCGGTGCCACGGGTCTCGCCTCTTAACTCTCAGGTTGCCTTTAGTCCACAGGCCAGCGGTGTCGTTTTTAACATCGCCGACTCTTTGGAAGGTTTTCACGAGCCGTGCCGAGGCCGCGTGTCCTTCCCGGTTCGGACGCTCACTTTGTCTCGCCTTTCAGCGTCTTTCCTTGGGCCGACCTCCTTCCGGAGACCGCCAGAGCCGCCCGCCCGTGCTGGTGCACAGTAGCAACCGGATACCCTCTGGGTAACTGCGATGGGCCCAGGCTCGAAACCTGCCCGGGCGCCTTGACTCGATTCGGAGCGGTTTCTCATCGCTCCTGATCGCTCAGTCCCTTTTTCGCGTTTACTGACAGCGCGCGAACGCTGCCAGAGGAACTGGTGAATCCTGCCTCTGCCACCGGCCTTTACGATCCGGCTTGGGAGGGGTTGTGCCAACCAGCCTGGCCCAACCTTTCCCCAGTCACCTGGGATTATCTCTGAAACTGCGGTTCAATGCGTTGACTGTTCCCGCACGTCTCAGTTCTTTCAATGAACTGCTCATAGCTTACCCGAGATTCCATTTCCGACAACAAATCCTTATGCACAGCTTATTCACCGATTCGGCCGGATGCCGGGTTGGTGTGGCAGGCAAATCACCCAATGGGGCCAAGGGTTTCCTGCCTCGGGCTCGCGAGTTATTCACAATGCCAAACTTTCATCCCCGGCGGCGGTGAACAACTTTTTCTCCCTGCGGTTGACAGTTTCGACGGAAAAGCTGGCCGGAGCGATTGAGCGGAGCAGGTCTTGCGAACGCCGCCATGCCGGGGGCGCGACTGGCGAAATGGCAACGACAACGCCGGGCCGGCGCGCGGAGGCGGCCGGTTCGGCAACAGAGCGGAAGTGGCCTTCGGACATCGTCCGGGTTGAGCCCGGAGAATGCGCCCGCCCAGGCCCGTCAACGGCAGGCGCGGAGAAAGGAGCGCGCCGCGGGTTGGCCGCGGGGCGCGGGAGGGGGTTCAGGCAGCCGGCGCGGCCGCCGGGGCGGATTTGGCCTTCCCTTTAGCCTTGGCGGCAGTTTTTTTGCGCTTCAAATAAGCGTTTCGCCGTTTTCGCTTCTCGACCTTATTGTATTGCTTGCCCATAACACGCTTTACTTTCTGAATCTATTTCGATTGTTTGACCCACTATGAAGACTCGTTGGGAACGATTCAATATCTATTTGCTGCTGGCGGCGGCGGTCGCGGCGGTGGTGCTCTGCGGATGCCAAAGCGCCGCTCCATCCAAACCCGGCAAGCTGCTCGCCGTTCTGCGCCTGCACCTCGAGACCACCCCCGACGGAACCAACACGCTGAACCACATCCCGGTTTATCGCCTGAATCCCGTCCAGATCTGCGCGCAAAAGCACGCCTTTCTCGACGAAGGCCATGTCGCCGAGGCCAAGGTAATCGAGGTCGTGGGCGGCTTTGCGCTTTGGATCAAATTCAACTCCGCCGGCACCGCGCTGTTCGAGGAATACACCACGGCCAACCGCGGCCGGCGGATCGCCGTCTTCAGCCAGTTTGGCGAGCGGATCAAAGACTCGCGCTGGCTGGCCGCTCCCATCATCTCCCGGCGCGTGACCGATGGCATTTTCACCTTCACCCCGGACGCGACCCGTTCGGAAGCGGAGGAAATCGCGCTTGGCCTGAACAACGTGGCCCGGAAGGTCCAGAAATAGCGCCCGCCCGCAGCGGCGTTTTCGCCCGGGGAACCGCCGCCCGTCGCGCGCGCGGTTTTTGCTCGCAAACGTCCGGCCTTGCGGCTAGGCTGTAAGCGTAAAAGCATGCGTGAGCCGGGTATGAAACCCCAGGTTGATTTCGAGTGGCGCGGCGGGCCGGCAGCGAACGCCCGCCGGAGGGCGGCGCGTGGCGCGCGGGGTTCCGCGTTCACGTTGATCGAGTTGCTGGTCGTCATTGCCATCATCGCCCTCCTGGCGGCGCTGTTGCTCCCCGCGCTGGCGCGGGCCAAAGACAAGGCCTGGACCGTTGGCTGCATGAATAACCTCAAACAGTTGGCGCTATGCTGGCACCTGTATGCGACCGACAATGCCGATCTGCTGGCGCCGAACAACTCGATCATGGTCTTTAGCGGCCCCTCATGGAGCGTGGGCGCGGCCAGCATTTCCTGGTGCCCGGATTCCCCCCGCACCGACACCAACACCCTGGCTTTGCAAAGCGGCGTGTTGTTTCCCTACAACACCTCGGTGGGCATTTATCACTGCCCCGCGGATCAGTCGAAGGTGGAGAGCGCGGGCCTGCCGACGGCGCAGCGGCGCAACCGCAGCTACAACATGAGCCAATCGGTGAATGGGTTTCCCGAATACCTGGAGCAACTGGGCATTCCCGGCCTTTCGGACATTCCCTCCTGGCGGAAACTCACCGAGATTCGGCGCCCTGTGCCGAGCCGGCTTTTCGTGTTCATTGACGAGCACGAAGATACCCTCTACGACGCCCAGTTTGGGAACCCGGCCGGCGCGCCCTGGTGGGGGCCCATGTGGTTCGATATGCCGGCCGATCGGCATAATCGGGGCGGTTGCCTGACTTTTGCCGACGGGCATGTCGAGCGATGGCGCTGGAAGGTGGCCAAAACCGGGGCCTATCCCGGAAAGGTCCCGGACGTCGGCGAAATGCCCGACTATCACCGCATCCAGGACGCCATGAAGTGCTGGAAAGACAAGTGATCCCGGGGCGCGGCCGCCGGGACGGTTCCGCCGCGCCGGTTCACGGCGACTTGCCGCTTGCGCTCCGGGCGGGAGCCGATAATCCTCGGGCGCACAATTATGAACTACAACATTTCCCGGCAAGCCGCAGCGCTGTCCCCCTCGCTGACACTGGCGATTGACGCCAAAGCCAAGGCCATGAAGGCCGCGGGGGAGGACGTGGTGGGGTTTGGCGCCGGCGAACCGGATTTCGACACCCCCGCGCACATCAAGGAAGCCTGCGCGCGGGCGCTGGCGGACGGGTTCACCAAGTACACCCCCGCCGCCGGCCTGCCGGAGCTGCGGGCCGCCATCGCCGACAAACACCAGCGCGAGAATGGGCTGGCCTTTAAACCGTCGCAGATCATCGTCTCGTGCGGCGGCAAACATTCCTGCTTCAACGTCATTTTCGCCACCTGCCAGGAGGGGGACGAAGTGATCATCCCCGCCCCCTACTGGCTGAGCTACCCGGAGATGGTGAAAATGGCCGGCGCCCGGCCGGTCATCGTTCCCACGACCGACCGCACCGAGTTCAAGCTCACGGCGGATGCCTTGCGCGCCGCCATCACCCCGCGCACGCGCCTGTTCATTCTCAACTCGCCCAGCAACCCCACCGGCTCGGTTTATACGCCGGACGAAATCAAGGCCCTGGGCGACGTCTGCCTCGAACACCGCGTCCTCATCATGAGCGATGAGATTTACGAACACTTGCTCTACGATGGCGCGGTGGCCCGGAGCGTGGCCGGGTGCTCCCCCGCCCACGCCGCGCAAACCATCATCGTGCATGGCTTCGCCAAAGCCTGGAGCATGACCGGCTGGCGGCTGGGCTGGTGCGCCGCGCCCGAGCCGATTGCCCGGGCGATTGACGCCGTGCAAAGCCACAGCACCAGCAACCCCACCAGCTTCGCCCAAAAAGGCGCCGTCGCCGCGTTGACGGGCCCGCAGGACCATCTCCAGACCTGGCTGGCGGAATTCGACCGGCGCCGCACCCGCGCCTGGAATGCCCTCAACCGCATTCCCGGCCTGAGCTGCGTCAAAGCCAAAGGCGCCTTCTACCTCTTCCCGAATATCGCCGGCACCGGCCTGAAGTCCACCGACTTCTGCGCCCGGCTGCTCGAAGCCGAAAAAGTGGCCGCCGTCCCCGGCATCGCGTTCGGCGCCGACGATTACATCCGCTTGAGCTACGCCACCAGCATGGCGAATATCGAGAAGGGACTGGAGCGGATCGAACGGTTCTGCCGATCACTGGCGCGCTGAGGCGCGAAACCGGCGGTTAACCGGCGCCGCGGCCAGGCGCGCGCGCCGCCAGTCCATCCGGCGGCGATCCGCCGGGAGCAGGACGCGGGAAAAAAGGGGACGCCTTAACGGCAGGAAAGCCAGCGCCCATAACGGCCTTCACGCATGTAGGCGCGCTCGGTGCCATCTCCCAACACCTCGAAGAGCTTGGCCGCCCGCAACCGGTAGCGGCGGTGGCAGTTCAAGCACTCGTACTCGATGAGCGGCGGCTCATTCGGCGCGGTTTCAGTGTCCTTGACCACGAGCCAGTTGGCCCCCGCGTGGACGGGCCAGTTGGACGGCCGCGGCTGATGACAATGGCATTGGGGAAGCAACCGGGTCGCAATTTCCCGCGTGGGCGGAAGGGAGGGGTCAGGGGCATTCATAAATATGCAATCTATTGCCGTTCCGCTATAACACTGCGCCTCTGGCCCAGGATTTCAAGCCCAATTTCTGTCCCGAACTCGAACCGACCCGGGCAACGCGCCGTGCCGGGTTTGCCGTTCACACGCTCAAATCCCCGATCACGCAAGCCCCGATCCTTTTTTACGCATTCGCCCGCCGGATTTCCACAACCCCCCGGACGAGGCAATCTATGGCCTGGCTGAACGGCAAATCCGCTGCGATTCATCGTCCAACGGAAGCCGATTTCCCAGCCATTGCGCCGTCATAGTGGTTCTACATCGTTAACGTAGCCGGTAGTGTCCTAAAAGTTCTGCAAAAAGCAGCGGGTCATGGTAAGCCACTGGGGTGAATAAAGAACCCAGAAACGAAAGGCAAAGAACCATGACCCGAAAGGTTGGAAAGAACGTAAAGACAGTAGC
>Ga0209310_1000423_pt1 | contig 48646 bp, 33 predicted proteins | sample AD_UKC030_MetaG_FD_184415 | JGI IMG/M metagenome (GOLD analysis project Ga0209310, IMG submission 184415) | Active sludge microbial communities of municipal wastewater-treating anaerobic digesters from USA - AD_UKC030_MetaG (SPAdes) (version 2) | ecosystem: Engineered > Bioreactor > Anaerobic >...
CCCGGGATGAGGCTGCGGGCGCCGATCGGTTAACGGAGGGTTGGGAAGCGGCTCGAGGAGTGCTGGGAGTTGTCGTCGGGCGACTCACCGATGACGCACCCCCAGCTCCCGTGGAAGGCCGCATGCCGCCAGCGCCTGTCGATGGGGTCGTTCCCGTGGAAGGCCTTGTGCCGACTGTTCCGGTGGAAGGCCGCGTGGTCGCTGTTCCTGTGGAGGGCCGGGTTGTTGTTGCCCCTGTGGAGGGGCGGGTTGCGACGGCCCCAGTGGAGGGTGCTGGCCGTGCGCCCGCCGCCGGTTGGGTCGACGGCCGGGGGGTTCCCGAACTCCAGCCTCTGGCCTCCAGGGTGCTGGCGGATGTGCCGCCGGCGCCGCTGCTGCGCAACCGATTCTGGTCGGGCTGCCACTTGGGCTGAGTCGCGGCAGCCCCAGTGTTGGAGGGCCGTGTGCCGGAATAGGGTGTGGGCCTGGGATTGTTAACATTGACATTTCGATTGTAATTGTTGTTGATGTCGATATCCACATCCCCGTGGTAACCGCCGCCTCCCCACGCCACAAAACCATGATGCCCCACATAAACCCCGCCATAATGCCAATCGCAATTGTTGGCAATAATGGCGCCCACCGCCATCCCGACGCCAAAAGTGACCAAGGGCGCGTACGGATCGTAGACGTAAGTCGGTGGCGGCGCATAGACCACCGTCGGGTTGTATTGTGGCACATAAATAACCTCCGGATTGGACGGCTGGATCTGCACGACGGTGTTCGTGACCACGACCACCTGCTGTTCGATGGTCTTTTCCACGATAATATTCGTCACGGTCACGATTTGTTGAGGGGTGGTCTGGAGGGTCTTTGCCTTTTGGGCTTTTCCACGCAGGACTTGGATGGCATCCATCAGTTCTTTGTCTTGCGCGAGAAACGCCTCGCCCAGGGAAATGGTCCATTGGAGGTCCTCGTTCATTTTCTGAATGACCTCGGGCACGCGCGCCGCGGCTTTGACGTTTTCGTCCCAGGGTTGCTGATCGAGTTTGGCGAGGTTGTTTGTATCTTTCACGAATCGCGCGGCCTGGACAATTTCGAGGGGATACACGGAAGCCGGGAGGATGGTGGCGATCAGTGGATCCGGATAAAGCGCGATCGGCGCGACCAGATTCTCGAGGTCGGCCGCAGTCCGTTTTGGCGGTGCCGCGGGCGGTGGGGCAGCGGACTGCGGTTGCGGTTGGGTTGATGCCGCGGTTGTCGAACCTGACTGTGAAGCCACATCAGCCGCAATCGTTGGCCAGGCGAGCAAGCCGCCCATCAGGAGACTTAAGAGTTGGATTTTCATGGCGTGCTAAGGTTCGGTTTTGATCATAGTTCAGAGTTCTTGGAGTGACAGCTCCCAGGAAATTGGGGGAGTGCGGGATCAAGTTCTTCTGGTCTTTTTTCGGTTTTCCGGCAAACGCTCACTGATTTCCGTGAGGTGGCGCAGCCTCTGGATTGCCGTTGATGATAACTGACCTGGAAGAATGCGCCAGCGCCAATTGTTGGTGAGGGTGCCCGGCCGGTTGATGCGGGCATGCGCATCGAGTCCAAGAAGATCCTGTATCGGTATCATGGCGGTGTTGGCCGCGGAAGTCAGCGCAAGCCGGATCAGGTCCACGTGGATCGTCTGGCGATTGCCGCCGGTATAATCCAGCACGTGTCTTTGCGACCGGCGGTCCAGCGCCCGGAACCAACCCACGATCGTGTTGTTGTCGTGTGTTCCCGTGTAAGCAACCGTCTCGGGAGAGAACCGGTGCGGACGGTGGTCTGAATTGCCTGGGCCCAGTCCCCATTGGAGGATGCGCATGGCGGGAATTCCGAGATCATTTCTCAACCGGACATCGGCCGGGGTCACATGGCCGAGGTCTTCGGCGATCATGAGGCGGTTGCCCATGGCTTGACGGACTGCCGAAAACAGGGCGCGTCCCGGCGTCTTAATCCAGCGGCCGTGCTTCGCGCCTCGGGTGCGTGCGGGAATCGACCACAATCGGGTGAAGCCCAGGAAATGATCCAAGCGCGCGGCGTCGAACAACCGGTAGACACCGGCAAAACGGGCGATCCACCAGCTGAATCCGGTGCGCTGATGTTCGGGCCAATGGTATTGGGGATGCCCCCAGCGTTGGCCTTGCGGGCAGAAGTCATCCGGGGGATAACCGGAAACCTCGGTCGGTTGACCGGCCCGATCGAGCTTGAACAAGGCCGGATTCGCCCAGACATCGGCGCTATGATGCGAAACGCAGATGGGGATGTCGCCGATCAATCCCACTCGGCGCTGGCGGGCGTGGCGCCGCAACGCAGCCCATTGCCGATGGAATTGAAACTGAACCCAACGGTGGAAGCCGAATTCCATAGGATGGATGCGACGCGCGTCCGCCAGGGTCGCGGGGTGCCGCCGCCGGAGGTCGCGTGGCCATTCGGGCCACTGGATCCCGCCCATCAACTGCTTCAACGTGCAGTAAAGGGCAAAATCATCCAGCCAATCCCGGTGTTGCTCGCAGAACTCCATGAATTCGTGATGGCGCGAGGCGCGGGCTCTCTGGAACCTCTCCCACGCCAGCCGCAGCCGTTGTTCGCGATACGGGCGGACCCTGGAATACTGAATGCAATGAGCCTGGAAACGGGGATCCGGTTCTATCTCGCGGCGTGTGAGCCAGCCTTCCTGACATAACCTGTCGAGGGATACCAAGTAAGGACTGCCGGCAATGGATGAACTTGAACTATAGGGCGAGTGGCCCGGTGGATCGTCCGGCAGCCCCACCGGAAGCATTTGCCACCAGGATTGGCCCGCGGCGGACAGCAAGTCGATAAACCGAAAGGCTTCCGCCGACAAATCGCCGCTTCCGTGTCGTCCCGGCAAGGATGTCAACGGCAGAAGCACACCGCTGGTCCGCCGTTGGAATCCGAACCCGGTCCGCTTTGGTTCATGCAATGAAGAATCCATGAGGAAGCGGGGCGTTATGGATGGGTGCCTCCGTCCGATCCCAGTGGATTCACGTTCCAAACCTGACGACAATAATCCCGAATCGAGCGGTCGGAGGAAAACTTTCCCATCCGCGCCACATTCAGGATGGCCATTCGTGTCCATGCCGAGGGATCGCGCCACAATGCGCTCACGGACTCCTGGCATTGCACGTAAGCTTGGTAGTCCGCGAGCACCAGGAAGGGATCGTGCCACAGCAGATTGTCCACCAGCGGACGGAACAGTTGCGTGTCGCCGTTCGCCAACGCGCCCGACACAATGAAATCGAGCGCTTCGCGCAGGTTTGCGTTTCGCTCATAAAACTGGAACGGCTGATAGCCGCGAGATTTGAGCTCATGCACTTGGTCTGCGGTCAGCCCGAAGAGGAAGAAGTTCTCGGGGCCCACTTCTTCCCGGATTTCAACATTGGCGCCGTCGAGGGTACCGATGGTCAGGGCGCCATTGAGGGCGAACTTCATATTGCCGGTGCCGGAGGCTTCCTTGCCCGCGGTGGAGATTTGTTCGCTCAAGTCGGCGGCGGGGTAGACGTGCTGGGCATTCTTCACGTTGTAATCGGGGAAGAAGACGATCTTCAGCCGATCCTGAACGATGGGATCCTGGTTTACGAGTTCCGCCACAGAATTGATCAGTTTGATGATGAGCTTGGCCATGAAATAGCCGGGGGCGGCCTTGGCGCCAAAGATAAAGACGCGCGCGGGCACATCGGCTTGAGGATCCCGCTTCAGACGCAGGTAGAGCGTCAGGATGTGAAGCACATTCAAGTGTTGACGCTTGTACTCATGCAGGCGCTTGGCCTGGATGTCGAACATGGACTCGGGATTCACCGGGATCCGGGTCCGTTGCTCGATGAGGGCCGCAAGGTTGCGTTTGGCATTGAGTTTGACGCCGCGCCATTGTTTCTGGAACTCGGCATCGTCCGCCAGCGGTTCCAGTTTTTTGAGTTGATCCAGGTCGCGCAACCAATCCTCGCCAATACGACTACTGATAAGCTGCGTAAGCGATGGATTGCTGACGGCCACGAAACGGCGGGGTGTCACACCGTTGGTCACATTGCAGAATTTCTCCGGCCACAGTTCGGCAAAGTCATGCATCACCGTTTGCCTGAGCAGATCGGAGTGAAGTTGGGCGACGCCGTTGACATGATGGCTGCCGACAGTCGCCAGGTTCGCCATGCGCACATAGCGCTCGCCGGTTTCATCAATGAGCGACATGCGGGCCAGTCGGCCGTCGTCTCCCGGGAATTTTGCGCGCACCTGATCGAGAAAGCGCGCGTTGATTTCGTAGATAATCTCAAGATGCCGAGGCAGCAATCGACCGAACAGGCCGAGGGGCCATTTTTCGAGCGCCTCGGGCAACAAGGTGTGATTCGTGTAGCCAAACGTGTTCCGAGTGACATTCCAGGCGGTGTCCCAATCCATCAGATGCCTGTCGACCAGCAACCGCATGAGCTCCGCCACCGCAATAGCCGGATGCGTGTCATTGAGCTGGACCGCCCATTTTTCATGAAAGGTGCCCAGCGGCCGCCGGAGCAGCCGATGGACGCGGAGCATGTCTTGCAGAGAACAGGTGACAAAGAAATACTGCTGCTGCAAACGCAGGATCTTGCCTTGGATCACCTCATCGTTTGGATACAGCACCTTCGTGATGTTCTCGGAATTCATCTTGTCCTCGACGGCGCGATAGTAGTCGCCGTGGTTGAACGCCGCGAAGTCGAAGGACTCCACGGCCTCGGCTTTCCAAAGACGAAGAATGTTGCAGGTGTCCACGCGGTATCCCAGGATCGGCGTGTCATAGGCCACCCCTTTGACAACGGTGTCGGGAATCCAGCGCACCCGATAGCGGCCCTGGTCATCCGTGCACGATTCCGTCCGGCCGCCGAAATTGACCTCGTAGTTGATTTCGGGGCGGGCGATTTCCCAAGGATTGCCAAACCGCAGCCATTTGTCGGTGATCTCGACCTGCCAGCCGTCCTTGAGGATTTGGTCGAATATGCCGAATTCGTAACGGATTCCATAACCGACGGCCGGCACCTGAATGGTCGCCAGCGAGTCCATGTAGCAGGAAGCGAGACGACCCAAGCCGCCGTTGCCCAAACCGGGTTCTTCTTCCTGATTTAAAACATCATCGAGGTCCCATCCCAACTCGGACATCACTTGGCGCGCTTGATCGAGGATCCCGAGGTTGAGCAAGTTATTGGCCAGATGAGGTCCCGGCAAAAACTCGGCGGAAAGATAGGCCACTGCGCGCACGTTTTGCTCCCCATATTTCTCCAGGCTCTGAACGCCCCGCTTCAGCACGCGGTCGCGAACCGCCATGGCCAGCGCGGTGTACACGTCGTTGCGCGTGGCGGCGATGGGGACACGACCGAGCCCGCAAAGGAGGTGCTCCAGGAACGATTGCCTCAGATCGGCTGCGGTTAATCCGCAAGGCATGCTGGCCGCAGTCGAGATTCCAGCCAACCTGGAACGCGTGGATTTCTTTGTCATAGGCGATTGAAGTTCATTGAGCTTTATTACATTAAATCACTAGTTACTGAGGACGTTGGTTGTGCGCATTATCCTGGTTTGATCGGTCCAAAAAGAACGGCAACCGATCGAGCCTCCAACCGATACTTGTACTTCGTCGCCACGGGTGCCTCTGTCCAGGGAACGATGTCCAGGGGTGGCTCCAGCCCGGTATCAATCCAACGCCGCCACGCTGTTGCGCCGCAATGTTCGGGCGATGGCAGCTCGAATTCGAGCGGTTCCCAGTAAGCGTTGAGCATCAAGTGCATCACGATCTGTTCCCGAAGCAACTCCACCGTGAGGGCGATGCTGTGAGAGGGGTCGCTCCAATCGGGTTGATTCAGGCGAATGCCATGCCAGGACTTGTTGGCCTGTCGGATGATTTGATTGAGGCTCATCCTCCGGCGCTCATGTTCTGTGCCTCGTTGAAGTCGGCGGGCAATGAGCAGCTTCAGGAACCGATGTATCCCCGCATGTCTCTGCTGCCGGGTCCAATCCAGCCAACTGGTTTCGTTATCCTGGCAGTAGGCGTTGTTATTGCCGCCCTGAGTGTGGCGCATCTCATCGCCCATCAAGATCATCGGCACTCCCAGAGAGAGCAGCGTAACGGTCAGAAAGTTTTTCACTTGCCGGTTCCGAAGATTCTCGATGGCCGGATCGTCGGTGGGACCTTCCCAGCCGCAATTCCAGCTCCGATTGTCGTTGGCGCCATCGCGGTTTTCCTCCCCGTTTGCCTCGTTATGCTTGTCATTGTAGGAAACGAGGTCGTTCAGGGTGAATCCGTCGTGGCAGGTGACAAAATTGACGCTCTGTTCGGGCTCGCGTTCCTCGTGTCCGTAAATCTCCGGACTCCCAATCATCCGATCCGCAAAACGTCGAAGCGATCCGGAGGCAGAGCGGAAAAAATCACGGGCATCGTCGCGAAACCGACCGTTCCATTCCCTCCAACTGTCGCCGATAAACCCGCCGACTTGATACAGGCCGGCGGCATCCCAGGCTTCGGCGATCAATTTCGTGCCGGCCAATATGGGATCGGATTCTATATCCCAGAGCACGGGCGGACTGGGCAAAACATGGCCCTGGGTATCCCTGGCCAGGATCGAGGCAAGGTCAAATCGGAAACCGTCCACATGCATCTCCGAAACCCAATAGCGGAGACTGTCGAGAATCAACCGTCTCACGATGGGATGATTGGCATTGAGCGTATTGCCGGTGCCACTGTAGTTCGCGTAGCGGGAGCGATCCGCCTCCAGGATGTAGTAGGCTTCGTTCTCAATCCCACGAAAGCACAAGGTCGGACCCGTCTCATTGCCTTCAGCGGTGTGGTTATACACGACGTCGAGAATGACTTCGATCCCCACGCGATGAAGCGCCTTCACCATGTCACGAAACTCATCGAGCGGGCCGAGGGGATCCTGACGCGAACTGTAAGCCGCGTGCGGGGCGAAAAACGAGATCGGAGCGTAACCCCAGTAGTTTGTTCTGCCGCTGGGACAATCCTGAGCGTCAAATTGAAACACCGGAAGCAATTCGACCGCCGTTATGCCGAGGTCTTGAAGATAGGGAATCTTCTCAATCAGACCGGCGTAAGTCCCTCGTTGATCCTCGGCGACTCCCGAACTGGGATGTCGGGTGAAACCCCGCACGTGCATCTCATAGATGATGGTCTGCGCGGACGGTTGGCGGAGCGGAGCATCGCCTTCCCAATCATAAGCGGCAGGAACCGTCACGACGTTCTTCATGGCGGCCGCCGTATTGTCGCCCTTTTCGGCTGCAGTTAGGCGATCGTATCCTGGCGGTGTAACGATCGCGCGGCCGTAGGGATCCAACAACACCTTGTCGGCGTCAAACCGTATTCCACGAGACGGATCGGATGGTCCGTCAACACGATAACCATAGAGCTGCCCCGCTTTCACTCCAGGCACAAAGGCATGCCAATAATGGTAGGTCCGATGCGTGCCAGGATCCAGCGTGACAGTCCGGCTGGGCTTCGAGTCGTCGCTGCGATCAAAAAACAACAGCTCGACGCTTGACGCCGAACGAGAGAAAAGGCTGAAGTTCACCCCCTTTTCCTCAAGGGTGGCGCCTAGCGGATGGCTGGACCCCATGCAAACATCGCGTTTCATGACAAGAGGCTTGGGAAAGTTGGTCATCGTCTCAAGTCGCTGACTTTTTCTTGGAGGGAGTGCGTTTGGGTGGTTTGTCGATCTCCACGATTCCGGCAACCTTGCCGAGTTCGAGGACTTGATCGGCGGTCGTTGTGGCGAATAAATGCATCGCCCGGGCAATCAGCCCCGTCCAGCCTGTCTGATGGCTCGCCCCAAGACCGGAACCGTTGTCGCCGTGAAAATACTCATAAAACTGAACATAATTCCGCCACTGAGGATCCTCCTGGAAGATCCTTTCACCGCCGTTCACGGGCCGGTTTCCGTTGGGGCCTTTCGAGAAGATTCGCGTGAGCCGGTTCGAGAGTTCCTCGGCAACCTGATAAAGATTCATGGCCCGCCCGGACCCGGTAGGGCATTCGATGGTAAAATCGTTGCCGTAATAAGCGTAATACTGGAGCAGCGCTCGGATGATGAGGGCGTTGACGGGCATCCAGATTGGGCCGCGCCAGTTCGAGTTGCCGCCAAACATGCCGGTGTCGGATTCCCCCGGCAGATAGGGGACTCGGTATTCCTCGGATCCAACATGGAAGACATAAGGTTGTTCGGCATGATGCCTCGAAAGCGATCGAATCCCGTAAGGACTCAGGAACTCGCCTTCATCCAGCATCCGGGTCAAAACCCGGCGCAGCTTGTTTTCATCGAGGATCGCGCCAAGCCGGCGGCCGGACTGGCCCGGCTTGGATAGATCATGAATGAATGCAACCAACTCGCGTCGCGAGGCGTAGAAGTCGCGGAATCTTTGGATATGATCCGGATACTTCTGGGTAAACTCATCCTCAAAAACCGTGACGGCGCACAGGGGCAGTAGTCCAACCATGGAACGGACCTTGAGCCGGTGAGCCTGGCCATCCGGCATCCGCAGCACGTCGTAAAAGAATCCGTCCTCCTCGTCCCACATGCCAATGTTCCCGCCCGTATGAACAGTGGCCGTGGCAATCGAGACAAAATGTTGGAGGAACTTGAGCACCATGTCCGAGTGGATCGGATCGTTCAAAGCGAGTTCCACGGCAATCTCGAGCATGTTCAGACTGTAGAGCGCCATCCAGGCTGTCCCATCGGCCTGTTCCAGATAGCCGCCTGTCGGCAACGGCGAGCTGCGGTCGAAAACACCGATGTTGTCCAAGCCGAGAAATCCGCCTTCGAAGGTGTTCTTGCCCGAGCGATCCTTGCGATTAAGCCACCAGGTGAAGTTGAGCAGGAGTTTTTGGAAGCTGCGCCCCAACCATGCAAGATCTCCCTTGCCCGTGCGGACTTTTTCCAGGCGATAGCTGAAAATAGTGGCCCAGGGATGAACCGGAGGATTGACGTCGCCGAAGTTCCACTCGTAAGCCGGGATCTGGCCATTCGGATGGAGATAGGTCTCACGGAGCATCAAGTCGAGTTGTTGTTTGCCGAAATCAGGATCGACGAGTGCCAGTGGCAGAACGTGAAACGCCAGATCCCATGCCGCGTACCAGGGGTATTCCCACTTGTCGGGCATCGAGATGACATCCGCATTGTAGAGATGATGCCAGTGTTCGTTCCGCGGCGCTTTCTTCGAGGAGGCCACAAAGGGATCGCAACCCCGCTCCTCGAGCCATCGGTTGACATCAAAGAAATAAAACTGCTTGGACCACAGCATGCCGGCCAGGGCCTGGCGCATGACATTGGCGGCGTCCGCATCCAGCGATCGTGGAATGACACCCGAGTAAAATTCATCCGCCTCCTGGAGACGCGCTTGCATGACGGAGTTGAAATGGTCGCCAAATGCGCCTTGACCAGGACCGTAGGCTTTATCCAAGGCCTCGGGCGTCACCCGAGTCAATCGGAGGCGAAGGGTCTCGGGTTTCCCGGGAGGAACAGTCCGTCGATAATACGCCGACGCCTTGGTTCCCTGTCTTTCCGGATTCACCGCGTCAGCTTTTCCATGGACAACACAATCGTTGATGCTGTCCTTGACGAATGGAGTCCGATTGGGCGTGCCGAACAACCGTTGATGATTGGTTTCATTTTCTGTGAACAACAGCGCCGGATTGTTCTCGCAGTAAAGATAACGTTCCCCCAGGTCAGCTTCCGAGGCCTGAATGACACCCGCGCCATCGGAAATCGCCTGGAGCTTCGGACGCGGATTGTCGCGCCCCCAGGACCATCGGTTGCGGAACCACAAGGTTGGCAATACATGAATCTCCGCTGGTTCGGGCCCGTGATTATGAATGCTGATCTGAATTAAAATATCCTCGGGGGATTCCTTGGCGTATTCCACGAAGACATCGAAATAACGGTTGTCATTGAAGACCCCTGTGTGGATCAGTTCATACTCGAAATCCTGCCGGCTTCGTCCTCGATTGGTCAAAACAAGGTCCTCGTATGGAAAAGCCGCCTGAGGATATTTGTAGAGGTACTTCAGGTAGGAATGCGTCGGGGTGCTGTCGAGGTAGTAATAATACTCTTTGACATCCTCGCCATGATTACCCTCGCTGTTGGTCAGGCCAAACAGACGTTCCTTGAGAATGGCATCCTTGCCATTCCAAAGCGCGAGGGAAAAACACAGCCGCTGGCGGTCATCCGAGATGCCTCCTAACCCGTCTTCTCCCCAGTGATAGGCCCGCGAACGGGCCTGGTCGTGGGTGAAGTAGTCCCAGGCATTGCCGTTCTCACTGTAATCCTCTCGGACGGTACCCCATTGTCGTTCGCTGAGGTAGGGGCCCCATTTCTTCCAGGGACGCTTGGCATCTCGGGTCTCTTCCAAGCGAAGTAATTCAGCGTTCATTGATCGTCCTTTCGATGATCGAGTGGTTCTAATCTCGTCGGAGGGGATCTCCAATCCGAAGGAATTCCAGGCGATGATTGGCCGCTGGATTTCGTTCGGACGGACCCGCCACCAACATGGCAATAGCACCTGGCAATTGGTGGTTCCGCAGCCAGCGTTTCGCGAACACGAGCCAATTTGCCGGCTCGGTTTTGATTTCGATCGGATAGACGCCGTAAGAAAAGGCAAGTCCCTGGCAGACGGTTGGATCCTGGCTCAGGGCGACGATCCAGGCGGGGGGATTGAATCGAGAGATCATGCGAGGGGTGGCGCCGCTGCGAGTGGGCGCGAAGACGGCGGGGCATGGCACGGTGTCCAACACATGTTCCACCATGCGTGCCATGGCTTCGGCTGCGGTCTTGGGCGGGTGTTGCCTCGAGAGGGTGCTGAATTCACGGAGCGGAATGGCAGGACGGTGGGTCTCGGTGTAGGCGGCGATTTTGGCCAGCATGGCAACGGCTTCTTCGGGATACTTGCCCATGGCCGATTCGCCGGAGAGCATGATGCAGTCGGTGCCGTCCAGGATGGCATTGGCCACATCGGTGGATTCCGCGCGCGTGGGCAAACGACTGGTGGTCATCGATTCGAGCATCTGCGTGGCGGTGATAACAGGTTTGCCGACGAGGCTCGCTTTGGCAATGAGTTGTTTTTGGAGGATGGCCATCTCTTCGATCGGTATCTCTACCCCCAGATCACCCCGTGCCACCATGATGCCGTCCGCGGCCTTCAGAATTTCATCGAAATGCTTGAGGGCATCCGAACGCTCGATTTTAGCAATGATAAAAGGCTGTTTGCCCAGGCGCTTGGCGGCCGCGCGCACGGCCTCCACATCCGCCGCATTTTCGACAAACGACTGGCTTACCGCGTCCACGCCGTGTTTCAGGGCGAATTCCAGGCAGGCACGGTCGTGATCGGTGAAGGCGCTGATCCCCAAATTGATGCCAGGCAGATTCAGGCCTTTTCTGGAACGAAGCTCTCCGCCGACGGCCACTTTGCAGCGCACATCATTGTCCACCACCTCTTCCACGATCAGCTGCACCAAACCATCGTTCAGAAAAAGCCGATTGCCGCGCTTCACCACTTTCGGCAGCCGATCGAAACTCATGGAGACACGCTGCGAATTGCCGATCCTGTTGTCGCGGGTCAAAGTGAAGGAATCCCCGGGCTTCAAGTGGATCGGTTCCGGCTCAATCTTCCCGATCCGCATCTTGGGTCCTGGCAGATCAGCCATGATGGCGACCCGCCGGCCGGTGGCCCGGGCGGCGGTGCGAATGCGGCGGATGACCTCGGCATGGGCCGCAAAGTCGCCGTGCGAGAAGTTCAGCCGGGCAATGTTCAGGCCCGCATGGATGAGGCGCCTCAGCATCGCAGGGGAATTCGACGCGGGGCCGATGGTGGCGACAATCTTGGTTTTGTGATCGGGGAGTGTCATAGAGTCATCTAGGTAAGAATTGATCCCTCGACAAATGCCGTTCCTTGGGCGAGCGCGTTGATATTAGCGACAGTGGTGCCCGCGATGTCCGCCAAGGCCTCGCGCGTCAGGAAGGCCTGGTGCGCGGTAATCAGAACATTGGGAAAGGTCAGCAGACGGGCCAGGTCGTCGTCCTGCAGCACCTGTCCGGATAAATCCTCGAAAAAGACACCTTCTTCCTCCTCGTAAACATCGAGGGCCACGCCTCCGAGCCGGCCGGTCTTCAGGGCTTCGATCAGCGCTTTGGTGTCGATGAGAGCCCCGCGACTGACGTTGATGAGAATGGCGCCCGGCTTGACCAAATCGAGGATTTCAGCCCGAATGATGTGATGGGTCTGCGGTGTCAGAGGAATGTGAAGCGACAGCACATCGCTGAAGCCGGCCAGCGATGAGGCGTCCACATACTCGATCCCTTGCTCAGCCGCCCAATCGCGGTTAGGGAATGGATCATAGGCCAGCACTTTCATGCCAAACCCGCGCAGGATCTGGGCGACGATACGTCCGATTTTGCCCGTGCCCACAATGCCGGCGGTCTTGCCATGAAGGTCGAATCCCTCGAGGCCGTTGAGGGAAAAGTTCAGCTCGCGCACCCGGCTGTAGGCACGGTGAATCTTGCGGTTGAGCGTGAGCAGCAAGGCTACGGCATGTTCCGCCACGGCGTAAGGCGAATAAACCGGGACGCGTGTCACCACCAGGTTCAATGCTTTTGCGGCGGCCACGTCGACGTTATTGAATCCGGTGCAGCGCAACGCGACCAGTTTAACGCCTTGGGCAGCCAGGACTTCCAAACACCTGCGATCCAACTGGTCGTTCACGAACACACACACCGCATGGGCGCCCTGGGCGAGGGGCGCTGTCTCGCGGGTGAGACGAAACTCCAGAAATCGCCATTCCACGTCGCGATTCGCCGAGGCCCGCTGTAGGTGCTCGCGATCGTAAGGTTTGGTGTCGTAGACGGCGGTAATCATAGTCAGGCCTATTCAAACTTTTCAGGCTGTCCGGTTGCGGCCAAAACAGCGTGCCAACTGGGGCCGTTGGGATCGACGCGCTTTTTCTCTCGAGCCAGCATTTCGATCGGCACATGGATGAACTGGTCATGCAGAAGCCCAATCACCAGGCCGGTCTTGCCGGCCATCCCCGCATGCGCGGCATGACGGGCGAGCAAATCGCAGAGGATCGAATCCTCCGCATCGGCGGGCACACTGCGGATAATGTAGCTTGGATCAAAGTATCGCAGCGTGACGGGGATTTGGACGGCCTTGAAGTGAGCTTCGATCTTTTCACGCAGGAAGGGGCCGATATCCTTGAGCCTGACATTGCCGGAGGCATCCCGTTCGTCCAGGTTGGCCTGGAGCAGATCCTGCCCCGCGCCTTCGGCCACGACAATGACAGCGTGGCCCCGTCTCTGAACGCGCTTCTGCAGCACCGCCAGGAATCCGCGCTCGCCTTCCAGCTTGAACGGCACTTCGGGAATCAGGCAGAAATTGACATCCTGGCTGGCAATGGTAGCGCCTCCGGCGATAAACCCGGCATGGCGCCCCATCAGTTTCACCAGGGAGATCCCGTTTTGGACGCTGTGCGCCTCTGTGTGCGCGCAGGTTAGGACCTTTGCCGCCTCTTCGACCGCGGTCAGGTAGCCAAAGGTTCGGGAGACGAACGCCACATCATTATCGACGGTCTTGGGGATGCCGACGACCGCAAGGGCATGGCCGCGTTTTTTGGCCTCCTGGAAGAGATCGTTGCCGCCGCGCTGAGTGCCGTCGCCGCCAATCGTGAATAGGATGTTGACTCCGCGCCGGATCAGGTTATCCACCGCAATGCCGGTATCCACCGGCCCGCGAGACGTGCCTAACACCGTGCCGCCTTCCTTGTGAATGTCATCGACAAACTCGGGGGTCAGGACGATCGGTTCCGCTCCGCGCTGGGGATCGAGCCCCTGGTAACCCTCGCGAAATCCCAACACCTCCTGGATGCCGTAGGTATGATGAAGCTCGAGAAACAGCGAACGGATGACATTATTCAAACCGGGACACAACCCGCCGCAGGTTACAATGCCCGCCCGGGTTTGCATCGGTTCAAAGTAAAGTTTTGCCCGGGGCCCGGCCATTTCAAAGAGCAGGTCCTCTGTGGGAGCCTGGGCCTTTAGGTCGCGTATGATTGTTGCGGGAACACGAAGTTCGTCGCCAATGGTTCGCCGGATGGGGGATGGAATGCGGGCTTCGCCGAGAGCAGTAATCTTCATTGCTGGATCCTTTTATATTTCGATGGTTTCAGCCATCTGGGGAAGGTAGTACGAAAGCTTGAACTGTTGTTGAATATTTGTTTTTAAGGTGATGTTGCCAGTGTGAGCTCATGAGAATCCTGTCATCCTCCCAGGGCTATGGTCATTCCCACAAGGATGCCTCCCAGAATCACCATCGAAACGCCTACCAGCCAGGGACGCCGATCAATGCATCGGCCATAGGCAAAACCCGCCATAAAGAGCATGGCGATAGCGATGGCGTTGGAAATGCGCATGGCCAGGAGGACTTTATCCAGAAACATGAACGGCACCGTGACTGGAAATGTTGAGATAAAAACGAGGAAAAAGACGCTGATGGCTCCCCGCCAATCTTCCCGGCTTAACCGTGCAACGGGAGGGGGTTCGGACAGTTTTTGCAGCCGTTGATGCATCGATTCGAGCTCGGAAGGCTGGAGAATGGACGCAATCACCGATGGAAGAGACTCTGCGATGAGTTGTTGCGCTTTCCGGGGATTCGTGGCGGCGCGCACCGTGCGAAACATCGTCAGGCTGCGGCCCTTTTCTGCCAGGCATCCCATGAGATAAAGGACACCATCAATGATGCCCCAGGCCAGGTTGCAGCCGAGGGCGCCAATCAGCATCGCCGTCACATCATCCCGTCCGGCATCGGCTACGCTTAGCGATCCGGTGAAAGTCAGAACCATAATCAGCCCGAACAGGACTTCGGAGATGCGTTCGTTTGGGTCGAGCACGCGTTTCGTTGATTTAACAGGTTCGTCAATCATAATATGGATGGGATGAATGGGGACTTTGGAGAACGAAAATCACTGCGCCCGCGGCGGCAACAGATAGAGGGTCATGGCAAAGATCACATAGACTGCCAGGACGGCCACTCCGACAAACCACGTGGAACGTCCGCTGTTGGTGACGAGTGACGCCGTCAGGGTGGCGACTAGCATCATCACAACCGCGCCCGGCCAGAATCTGAGGTCCATCGGATTGGGGCCGATCCAATAGCTTAATAAGACCAGGACGGGGGCCACAAACAACGCGATCTGGGAAGCGCTGCCCAACGCGATCCCTACGCTCATATCGAGCCGGTTCTTTCGCGCGCCCGAAAAGGCCGACGCCATCTCCGCTGCGGCGCCAACCAACGCTACGACGATGAAACCGACGAAAGCCGGCGTCATGCCAAAGGACTTGGCCGCTTCTTGCACAGACTCAACGAACACCTCGCTAACCAGGGCCACGAGCACGGTGACACCAGCCAGCGTGCCCAGCGCGAGGCCGATGGGCCAGGATTCCTCGCCCTCTTCGCCGTGATCGGCGCTGGCAAACAACTCACGATGGGTTTTCAAGGAGAACAGCATGCTGAGTCCGTAGATCAGGATCAGGAGCAGCGCAAGCCCCACACTAAGTTTCCCAGTGAAATCTGCCGACGCAGCGGAGTCCACCTTGGCCATAGCGGAAGGGGCCAACAACCCAATGGTAGCCAAGAAGAGCAGGCCTGCCTGTAGCCGGGCACCCACCCGGTTGTATTCCTGGACATGGTGCCTAAATCCGCCCAGGAGAAATGATCCGCCCAACATGAACAGCGTATTTGTCACAATGGCGCCGGCGATCGAGGCTTTCACCAGCATGTATTCGCCGGCGCGCAACGCGGCCAGGGCAATGACTAATTCAGTCAGGTTGCCGAGTGTGGCGTTGAGCAGGCCGCCGATCGCATCGCCAGTCTTGGCCGCCACCGATTCGGTGGCATGGCTCAGTAGGGTTGCCAGGGGCACGATCGCTAGAACTGACAGCACGAACAGCAGCGTATGCGCGCTGGGTTGGAGTTGCTGAGCGGCAAACACCACGGGCACAAAGGCCAAAAGCCAGAGCAGCGGGTTGTGACGAATTTCTTTTAGTAGCGCTTTCATTGAGTGCGTCTCAGGGTTAAAATGGCAATATCGTCGGACTGGGGATGGTTGCCGGCGTGGGTTCGAACGCTGGCGAGCAGGGCCGCGGAGGCTTCGGCCGCCGCGCGTCCGGACTGGAGGGCGAGTGCTTCCAGCAGTTGGGATTCTCCATAGAGGTTTCCCGCGGCGTCAAACGCCTCGGTCACGCCGTCGGTGTAAAACACCACCAGGTCTCCAACCTGGAGGTCGACCGACGTGCTGGGAACCATCAAGCCACTCATGACGCCCACGGGCAGGGCGGCTTCAACGGAAAGAAATTGCGCCTGGTTTCCTCGAACCAGCACCGGTGCCGGATGCCCTGCGCCGGCGTAGGTGAGTTTTCCGGAACGAGGATCGTAGATCCCGCAGAGCAGGGTCACAAACATGTTGCGCGGATTCTGGGAAACCAGCGCGTCACTGACCCGGCGGACAATTTCTTCAGGCGCGTGCGAGTCGGGAGCCATTGCCCGAATCAAAGTCATGGTCACGGCCATGAATAAAGCCGCGGGAATGCCTTTGCCCGACACATCGCCCAGAACCAGGACGAGATTGCCATCCGGCGTTCGGAGCGCTTCATAGAGATCGCCGCCGACGGCCTGGGCGGGTTCGAGCAGGGCGTGGGTTTCCAATCCGGTGCCCTGGGCGATGGCGGCCACGTCCGGGGGGAGGATGCCCATCTGGATTTCGCGGGCAATCCGCAGGTCGTAGGCGATCTTTTCTTTGACGGCATCAGCATAAGCTTTGGCCTTGAGGAGGGATCGGACGCGGGCTTTGACTTCGAGGATTTCAAAAGGCTTTACCAGATAATCATTGCCGCCGGCTTCGAATCCTTTGGCCTTGTCCTGCACGTCCTCCAGCGAGCTGAGGAACATGACCGGAATATCCCGGGTCCGAGGCGAGGCGCGCAATTGCCGGCAGACCTCGTAACCGTCCATTCCAGGCATCATGATGTCGAGAAGGACGAGGTCCGGCAGCAGTTTATCAGCGGTGCGGAGGGCGGCCGCTCCGTCCAACGCCACACTGAGCTGGTGATCACCGCGCAGCGCCTGCACCAGCACATCGATGTTTGCCGGCACGTCATCGACAATCAACACACGGCATTCAGAGAGTTCTTTCATAATCGCGATTTGATGGCTTGATCCAATTGATCCTGGGCATCCGCAAAGGAATAACCCTGAACATGCTTTTCAAATTGGGTCCATGCCCCGTCTGAAAAGAGCGAACGTAGCGCCGCCTGATTGGTCTCGACGAAATCAGATGCGCCCGGATCAAATTCGGCAAGCAATTTGATGAGTTGGGTCGCGGCCTCGCGGGACTTGACGGGATCTATTGACGGAACGGATGCCGGTGGCGCCGTTGGAACCGGCTCGACCGAGGCCAACACAGGCGGCAGTTGTTTCAACAATGTCTCCAGTGCCGCTGCGACCCTGAGCCTCGCGGACTCGATCAGGTCGGGATCTGCCCGCTCGCGGATGAGTTTTTCCAGCGCCCCAGCGGCCGATTGAATCGCTCCAGCCCCGATGTTGCCCGCCACGCCTTTGAGCGTATGGGCGAGACGTTCCGCAACCACGGCGTCACCCCGGACCATGGCTTCGGATATTTGTTCGGCCGCCGGACCTTGTTGCTCGCTAAACTGGCGCAGCAGTTTGGTATACAGCTTGAGGTTTCCTCCGACACGGGCCAGGCCGTTGTCGGCGTCTAGACCGTTGATGGAATGGAGGTCAATGCCTGGATGCGAAACACCGGCCCCGGCCTGGCTGAACTCGGCACCAGGGGATGAGGGAGCAGGATTGGCGGCGGCCTCCTCGACGACCGACCGGGGTGGATTTGAGTTCGAGGCCGGCGATGAAACATCGGAGGATTTGAGGAATCGACCCACGGTATCAAACAACATGGCCGGATCGATGGGCTTGGCAATATGATCATCCATGCCGGCGGCCAGACAACGCTGGCGTTCTTCGATCGTTGCATGAGCGGTCATGGCGATGATAGGCAGTTCGGCAAACCGGCGGTCCGATCGGATCTTCGCTGTGGCCTGATAGCCATCCATCTCCGGCATCTGCAGATCCATCAGGACAACGTCGAACGGAGCCGGGATTGGTCCGTTGGACAGAATCTCGACCGCTTCCCGGCCGGTGTTGGCGATCTTCACCGTGGCGCCAACGCTTTCGAGGAGTTCGACGGCAATCTGTTGGTTGATGTCGTTGTCTTCGGCCAGGAGAATCCGCGCTCCCCGCAACCGGATTGCCTGTTCTCCATCGGTTGTGGCGGCCGCGGCGTCGCCGGACTGGCTGAAGACACTCACCAACGTGTCCACGATCATGGACTTGGTGACGGGTTTGAGAATGAATCCGTCCAGGCCCAGCCGTTCGGCTTCCTCGCGGACTTCCTCGCGTCCGAATGCCGTGACCAGGACGATAGCTGGCGGATGCTTGAGCGTTTCATCGCTCTTGATATGCCGGCTGGCCTGAAGGCCGTCCATGCCAGGCATGCGCCAATCCATGAATACCACATCATAGGGATCGGTGATGTCGTGTTCCCGGATCGCCATGATGGCTTCTTTTCCGGAGGCGGCGACATCGACCCGGCTTGCGAGCGTACTCAAAGGTTCCTGGAGGATTTCGCATGCGGCGGGGTTGTCATCCACGACCAGCACCCGCAGGTGGGAAAGCCGATCGGGGATCACCTTGCCCGAGGCCTGGGCCGTGCCCACTCCCAGCCAGACGGTGAAGAAGAAGGCGCTCCCGACTCCGGCCTCGCTCTCGAGCCAGACGCGTCCCCCCATCAGTTCCACCAGCCGACGGCAGATCGTCAGTCCCAATCCGGTGCCGCCGTGCTTGCGGGTGGTGGACATATCGGCCTGCGTGAACGGCTGGAACAGCTTTGCCGATTGTTCCCTTGTCATGCCGATCCCCGTATCGCGAACGGAAAACTTGAGTTGGACCTTTTCTCCGGTGCGTTCGAGCAGGTCAATGTTTAAGCGGATCTCGCCGTGCTCGGTGAACTTGACGGCGTTGTTAACGAAATTGGTTAGAACCTGGCCGAGGCGGAGGGGGTCACCCAGGAGGAACTCGGGGATGTCGGGCGAAGCATGCGCGAGAAACTCCAGACCCTTATCATGAGCCTTCTGGGCCGTCAGCGTCGTGACCGAGCTGATCACCTCGTCCAACCGGAAGTCGATTGTCTCGATATCAAGCTTGCCGGCCTCGATTTTTGAAAAGTCCAGGATGTCATTGATAACAGACAGAAGCGACGTGCCGGCATTATGGACCTTGCTGACGTAATCGCGCTGTTTCGGAGTCAGCTGGGTTTTGAGGGCGAGATGCGAGAGACCAATGATGGCATTCATCGGCGTGCGGATTTCGTGGCTCATGTTCGCGAGGAACATGGATTTCATCTCGGTGGCTTCTTCGGCCTTCGCCTTGGCCACGCGCAATTCCTCAGCCACTCGTTTCTGGTCGCTGATATCGACCAGGAGCCCGATCAATCCGCCCGGCTTGCCGTCGGACAGCTTGAATCCATCCACCGAATAAAGAGTAGTGTGTGTTTGGCCATCGGCATACTGGATCGGCAATTCGTAACTACGGCGTCCAGCTTCCCGGATAACCGCCAAGTCCTCCGTATGAAACTTCTGTCGGTCTGCGTCGGGAATGTAGTCCAGATCGAGGATGGTTTTACCCTTGAGTAAATCGCTGTTGGTGTTGAACTCGCGTTCGTAAGCTTTATTGCATCCAACAAACCTCGCGTCCGAATCCTTGACAAACATTGGATACGGTATGGTCTCGATCAACGCGCGCTGGAACGCCAGGCGATAGGCCAGCTCGCTCTCGGCCCGCTTCTGCTCGGTGATATCGGTGAACATTGCGAAGGAGCCATATTTCACGCCGTGCTCATCCAGGAGCGGGGTGGCATTGACGCGGCAGGGCACGAGGCTTCCATCAGGCCGCAGCAATGAGACATCGTATGCCCCTTTGTCTCCCTTTGCCCTCCGGGCGATATTCTCTTTGAAAATGCGGGTATTTTCCTCGTCGGTGAAGTCGAAGATGGCACGGCCTATGATCTGGTCTCGGGGCCGCCCGAGGATGTGGCACATGGCATCGTTGACCTCGAGAGTTACCGCGCCATTGTCAATGAGCCAGAAGCCTTCATTGCTGGTTTCGAGGATTCGACGAATCCTTTTTTCACTGTCTGCCAGGGCTTGCTCCTGGCGCTTGCGTTCGGAGATATCGTGGACGCAGGTGAGCAGGACGGGTTTTCCCCCCAGGGAGATCCGGATCAGGGTGATCTCGCAGGAGAACTCTGAGCCGTCCCGGCGCTGGTGGCTCCAATCGAAACGCAAGGGGGTGCTCATCTGCATCGCCGCTTGGATGTGTTCAAGGGCCGCTTCACTTGAAAGCCGCCCATCGGGCTGGCGTTCAGGGGAGAGCTCCACCGGGCCAGATTTGACAAGGTCCGCGATGCTCGCAAAGCCGAACATACTTGCCGCAGCCTGGTTGGCGTCGATGAATCCGCGCTCGGGCGACAAGATAAGAAGGCCGTCGCCAGAACTGTTGAAATACGCGCTGACGCGTTCCTCGGTCTCCTTGCGTTCTGTGATATCGGTGAAGCTGACCACTGAGCCCACCACAAGGCCGTCCTTCAGTATCGGGGTCGCCCCATATTCCACCGCGAGGCCGGAGCCGTCTTTGCACCAGAGGAATTCATCATCGATCCGGCTCGACTTCCCGTGCTTATAGGCGGCGTACATCGGACATTCCTCTTTCGGATACTCGCTGCCATCCGGCCGGTGATGGTGGAAGGCGGCATGGGACGGTTGTCCGATCAATTCCTTGGCGGTGAAACCCAGCATGCGGCAGGCGGCCGGATTGACAAAGGTCACTCGCCCCTCGATGTCCGTTCCAAAAATGCCCTCGGCGCTGGATTCGAGAATCAGTCGCGAGCGCTCTTCGCTGGCCTTGAGTTGCTCCCCCTGGGCGGTCAATTCTCCCCGTTGAACCAGCAACTCCTCTTTCTGAGCCAGCAACTCTTCCTGCGACTGAGTCAATTCTTCGGTCTGCTCCTCGAGTTGGCGGGCCTGTTCTTGAGTTCGGGCCAGCAGTTCCTGGGTATGAAGGTTGCGCAGCAGGACCTCCAGGTTCATTGAGACAACTGGCAGCAGTTCATCGAGCAAGGCCTTTTGCTGGGAGGTAAACGCATGAAATGTCGCAATCTCCATTACACCCAGGAGGGCGTCCCTGGACACGAAGGGCAAGGCCAGAGCTTGCGCTGGCGCCGCCGAACCGGTCCCCGAGGCAATCCGGAGGTAATCCGACGGCAGACCCGTTAATGCAACAGCCTTGCGCTCCAGCCCGCACTGTCCCACCATTCCCTCCCCGAGACCGAACGAATCGGTGGCATTCGTCCCGCCACTGAATCCGAAGGCTGCAACTCGCCTCAGCCGTTCAGGATTTATTTCAAAGACGTAGAAGCTTCCCACACCGCCCCCCAGGAGGGGGATCAGGCCGGACACCAGACGATGTCCGAATTCCGACAGGGCATCCGCTCCCTGCAGTTCCCTTGTGAGTTGTGCGGCGTTGGACTTGACCCAGCGTTGCGCGTCCATGGCGGCGGCGCCTTGCTTGAGAATATCGATGGACCGCGCCAATCCCCCGGTTTCGTCGGTGGCTTCCGTGAAGGGGACCGTCTGAGAGTAGTCTCCGGCGGCCGTAGCCCGCACCGAGGTTTTCAGGGCGCGGATCGGATGAACGATGCGCCGAAAGGTGAGGAATCCCATCAGACCGGTCAAGAGAATGACTGAAGCGTTGCCAACGAGCATTTTCCACCGCGATTCCTCAATGGCTTCTATGGCTTCCGTACCGGCCGAGGTGGCCAATTCCTGGTTTTGTTTGATCCACTGACTGAGAACCTCGCTGACTCGGGTTGCAGTTGAACTCACCGGACCGTTATAAAGGGCAAGGGCCTCTTCTCGTCGGTCTTCGTCGGCCAAAAGCATGGCTTGTTTGGCTTTGTTCATCCAGTCGCGGTGCTGCGTTTGGAAGTCGCCCAGAAGCCGGCGGCCTTGATCGCTGACAATCAGGTCATCCGCATATTTGCGAACCAGACGCTCCACATCCTGTTCAGCCTGATTAAAGGAGGCGCCTGTCGATGCCCGTTGGGCTTGGTTTGTCGCCATGATATGACTGCGGAAACTGGCTCGAAGATCGGACACACTTCGGCTCAGGTTGCCGATCGTCGCGAGGGCGGTGATGCGTGATTCGGCCACAAAGCGGGTCCGAGCCTCGATCATTGACAGTTGGATCCGAGTGAAGATGCCGAGCCCCACCAATGCCAGCAGCGGCACCACCAACAATATAATAAGTCGCTTGGCAATGGTCATAAGGCTATTCCCGCGTAAGGTTCCTTATCCGCGGCCGCGGCAGCCGACCACAGTCGAGCCTTTCCTCGCTCACGGACGGCCCGTTGGACGTGTTGTGCGGCTGAAGAGGCATGGGGCGTTGCGATTTTGCGTTACAGGGGTTTCAGGAGTTGCCCCACGGCCGGCGGAAGACCCCGTACGATCAGGTCGACCGATTCCCTCGGGGAATCGATGATCCGCCCAAAGCCGATTTCTTCCTGGGCAAAAACGCCTTCTTTCATCATGAATCGCCCCCATTTCTTGAAGCCATCCCAGAACTGCCTGCCCATCAGGATCAGCGGGAACGGCCCAATCTTCTGACATTGAATAAGTGTGGCAGCCTCGAAGAGTTCGTCAAGCGTCCCGAGGCGGTCACCGAACCGCGAATGGACGCCGATAACCGCGAATGGACGCCGATAACCGCGAATAACAGCGGGCTAAACACGAAGGTCCCGAAATATTGGGAATATCGATAGAATATTTGGGATTTCGCCCATTGTATGCCTCCGATTCCATTCGTGTTCATTGGTGTTAATTCGCGTTTCGAGTTCTTCGGAACACCTTATCTGCGGTTTTGAGGGTGGCCGTCGGGCAATTCATAGCCTGGGAGTCCAATTCTACTCCAGTGTCGATGCCATGAGAGATCCCAGTTGTCCTGGACGGCGGATTTGCGTTGAGTTGGCGTTTTAGGATTCATAGCTCTTGAACAGATGTTCTCTAAAAGTCTCGGGATTTCGTTTGCGACGCCTTCATTTCAACTTGCCCTTCACATGGGAATGAGTATTGAGATAACATGGCTGTTTTGGGCGGGTCGGGAGCGCCGAAGCGCCTCGCGAATGGTCAGTTCACAGGCTCAAGGCTTCCCGCTCTTGATCACGGTCCCGAGCGCCGGCATTTCAGCGGCGATGTTCAGGTCCATGAACAAGGCCATTTGATGCTCCACCTGGAGAAATTGAGCCGCACGCGCAGGAGAAACGGCTTTGGCGATCTTCTTCTGATACTTCTGCCAGAGATCAAGACGAGCCCGCACATTTTTCAGCCATTGCCTGGCCATGGTGTTGGCAGCCTTGTCGTCGAGGGTGTCGTCGATGCACCGTTGCCCAAACTCGCGAAGCAACGCGATCTTTTGATCGGCCACCGCGGCCAACTCTTGTTCGTATTGGCGATACACAGGCCAGAACTTTTCGGCCTCAGCGCCGGTCATTCTCATAGCCTGGTTCAACGTCTGAATCTTGAAGGTGTTGACATCCGAACGCAGCGTTTCAAGGATGGCCCGCAAGTCATCCGGCATATCAGCCGGAGCTGCGGCCAAAGCAGATGGCGTGGAGGCGCCTGCCAATAACATCACGGCGAACAGTAGTTTTTTCATAGAGTTATGGATGTTCATAAGGTTCCAATTCAGGTTGTTATTTCAGTTGTTCAGCTTGGAGTCTTTCCAATACTTGGTGCCGGCCACAGTGGCCTGCAGGGAAATGCCACTTTCAGTAAACTGGTAAATCTCCATGGCGCCCCCTGTGGCAGCGGCGATACCGGCGCGATCCGCCTTGTTGGCCCCTGCCCGGATATCCGTCGAGCTGCCTCCAGCGACGGTGCCCTCCTTGAAATCCACATTGGCTTTCACGTTTTGTTCGGCGGAAACGCCGGCATCTTTGTATTTGGCCGAGGCGTCGGCCTTGCCTCCGAACTGCCAGCCGGATTCCAGAAATTGCTTCATGACATCAGGATTATTAAAAATGAAAATGACTCGGAGATCCTTGACTCCCATCCCTACCCCGCCTCCGAGCGAGGCCACACGCATATAGGTTTCCTTGCCGGTCTTGTTGTCCACCAGCACTCCGTAGCCATTGCCCGACGCGAGGAGAAACAGGTTAATATCTTTCTGGTTGAAGGTTGCATAGCCGGCGGCTTTTTCGATGCGGCCTTTGAGGTCCGGATTGGTTCTGTAGAGTTCAGCCAGCATTTCATCGCGCTGTTTCTTCACCGTCTGACGTTTCTCCTCCGGATTGTCCCCCTTGGGGCCCAAGAGACCGGCGCTTGACAACTGAGGCCATATCAGGATCGAACAGCCGAGAATCATCAGTCCGAGGCGGCGCATAGTGATTGAGATGTAGTTCATAAACTGTTCCTTTCGTTTGAGCGTTGAGTTGTTCTTTCCTGATTCAACAGGGTGAAGTCTCGAAAAAGTCTCGAATATCTATCCGTGCAATCCACATCTTCCGCGGTCTTATTAAAAAAATATGGTTCAGTATTGTTCAGGCACGAACTTGCGACCTTTGAGCGTGGCTTGATCGTCGTAAGCACCCTTCATGGAGCGTTCGGGCAGCTTCACCTTCTCGCGTGGCACTATTTGGCATGGATCTCTGGTTCATAGAATTCGGATGGGAGGTTTTAACAGGTGCTTATTCACGACAGATCGGCATGGTTGTCAGCACGGTCAGGGTGCCCAGAAACAAGAGGATGGCCAGGATTGCCAGAGTATTCCGCAACGGCCGCGAGTCAAACGCGCGCGCGATTCCGCCAAAGAACAGCACCGAAGCGAAGACAACTGTCAGCAGAACGTAATCATCGGAGAATCCGCGCGCCTCCCGCGAGGCCTTCAGTGCGTTGGCTGCGAGATCTTCCTGGCGCGCGACCTCGGCCGTTTCTTTTTGAGCGTATTCGGCCATACGGAATGGAGACGGCGGCGCAGCCGGATTGTTCAACGGATCGAGCTTGAGCCACGCCTCCACGGCCGGTTTCATCTCCGGCCGGAATCTTTGGAATAGGAATTCTTCCAATGCCTTATTGCTCTCAAATCGAGCCTGCATGTAGCTGATGAACATGGACGCATCGAAGGCGCGCGCCTGCACCGCAGCAAGGGAACTGACCGCTCCCTCGCGTCCGGCTCGGATGGCGGCGTTGGACCGAGCCGCCTGCGCTCCTCCCCACAATTTTGACTGATAGGCGCACCAGGCTGAGCCCACAGTCGCAAGGGAAAGGATGATTGCGCAGGCGATCTCGAAGCCGCGTTTGGGCTTTGCGGGCTCAACGGCGTTCAGGATGCGCTGCAGCAATTCATTTGTTGGCTGCGGCGGCGATGGGGGGATGGGACTCAAGTTTTGCGACGCGCTCATGGTTTACTGCATTTCTATTTCATTGTGACACTGGCCGGCGACGCGCTCGGGGATTCGAAACTGCCACCGAGTGCAAGGTGCAGATTCACGCGCTGGGCCAATCGCTCGCTTTGGACGCGAAGCAACGCCAATCGCGATTCATGGTGGCTGAGCTGCTGTTGCTGGACTGCCCGCATATCGGACTGCCCAATTCGATAGCTTGTTTTTGTGAATTCCAGCGCGCGCCGGTTTTCAGTCACAGCCTGCTCCAGAAAGGACTGGCGTTCATCGAGTGAACGGGCCGCGGCAAGGCTGTTCTCGACATCCCCCAACGCGCGGAGCGCCATGCGAGCGTACTCGGCGACGGCTTGCTTTTGCTCGAGGGTGCGGATCTCCACCTGGGTCTTGAGGGCGCCCCCCTGGTAGATTGGGGCAATCAGTTTCGCTCCCGCTCCGCCGATTGGATTGTCAAAATCTTCCTTTAGCTGAAGGATATCGCTGTCAATGGCGGCGACGTTGGCATTGAGAATCAGGCGCGGCAGCCGCGCGGCTTTTGCTTCTCCCACGCGATGGAAGGCGGCCGCAACACGGCGCTCGGCGGCGACAAGATCGGGACGACGCTCCAACATCTCAAGGGGCAGACCGGCAGGCACCGGCCCCGGCAGAGTGACGAGATCGCGGCGTGTCTCCAGTTCGGCGCCGGGATACCGGCCGATCAGGAGTTCAAGTGCCCGCAGGCTTTGGTCATACGCGAACCGCACTTGCTTGGCGGCGTCCTCGTAATTGGCGAGGGCGGCGCGGGCCAGGGCAATTTCCTGCTCGTTACCCGAACCCACCCGGCGACGCGTCTCCGCTAATGACACCAGTTGACGAGCGGATTGGACCATCTCTTCGGCAATCTCAAGCTGCAATCCCGTTTCGACCGCCGTGAACCAACTCTTGGCCGTGGTGGCAGCAAGGGACTGACGGCTGAATTCGAAGTCCGCCTGGGTTGAGGCGTATGTGGCCTGGGCCGCATTGCGTCCATAGCGCATCCGGCCCCAGAGGTCCGGTTCCCAGGATGCTCCCAGGGAAATGCCCTGGAGGGCGGAACTGACATCACCACCACCCATGTTGAGGCCCCCCGTGCCGAAGAGGTTCACGGCTGGCCGGAGCGCGGCCTTGGCGAGCCGCACGTATTGCGCAGCCTGCTCGACTCGCATGGCGGCGATCCGCAGGTCCGGATTATTCGTCATGGCCTCCGCGACCAGGGCGGCAAGCTGGGCATCGTTGAACGATCCGAGCCAGTCGTCCTGGATCCCATTGGTGGAAACCGGTGCCGCCTTCCAAGGTTTTGTCAGGACAAGGTTGGTGAGGAGGCCGGACTGTTGGTGAATCTCGGCGCGGGTGGGCGGCGGTTTCGTGGCGCAACCGGCCAGAAAACCCGTTCCGATTGCGGCGATAAGCAAGATTCGGGGGGCGTGCATAGTGGCCTCAGTGCAGTTTGAGAATGAGCCAATCCAGCTTGGCGCTGACCCGCACCAAGACCTTGCGCAGGATTTGAATGGCGTGGCCGCTATCCGTGAACACCGCGCCCGCGCCATGGGCGCCCGCGGCCAGGAAAATGTCCTTATCCTTTCCATTCGGCAATAATCGGACCGCCAGGCAGTTTGGAGGCACCGGGGCGACGCCACCGGCAGGATTCATGGTCCCGATCGGCAACTGCCCTTGCGCGGTGGCCCACATGATCGAGTCGACTTTGCACTTCACAATCCGGCCGGGATACATCTGGAAGGCCACCTCAGCTTCCTGCCCCGGCTTGATCTTTCGGACTTCGTTCTGGTGATAGATGGCGAGAATCCATTGCTCATCCTCGATGAAATTCATGGCGGGCGTCATCGGCAGAGGAACCGCCATGGCGCCGGGCCGCAGGGTGAGCGCGACCACCGTGCCGTTGGCTGGAGCGTAGTAGGTCGTCTGGCTGAGCTCCCATCGGGCGTCGGCCAGTTGGGCCTCGGCGCGCGTGATTTGGGCTTTTACGTTCGCCACCTCATCCTGCTCGCCTTCGGGGGTCTTGGCGGCCAGTTTTTCACGAGCCTGTGCCTCGGCGGCGACCGTGGAAGCGAGTTGACCTTCCAGGTTCTGGACATCGGCCTGGGCTTGTTCGTAATCAAACTTGTTGCCGGCGCCGGATTCGGCCAATTCCTTGAACTGCTCGAGGCGCAGCTTCGAGAGTCTCAGCTTCGATTCGATGGCCTCTTTCTGACCGGTGGCGCTCTTCAAGGATTCCTGCAAGTTGCGCGCGTTGGCCTCCGCCGTGACCAATTGGACCTTCAGTTGGGCGATCTGCGCCTCGTAATTGCTGACAGTAATCTGATAGGGGATCGGATCCACTCTGAACAGGACCTCCCCTTTTTTGATCGGTCGATTGGGCTCGATAGGCACGTCGGTGACCAGGCCGCGCACGGGCGGATTGATCGGAACCACATAATTGACCACCCGGATATCATGCGAGGAAGGCGCCACAATGTTCAGCAGCAGGATCAATATGGTTAATCCAATGATCGGCAGGGTCACGACAATCACCTGACTGACGATATTCCACGGGAGCCACTTGAACTTGAAGAAGATCAGCCAGACAAAGAACGAATAGATGCCAAGTAATAGGATTTCCATAGGTCAGGCCTTTCCTCCTTCGGCCGTGGATTTTCCGGTCAGTTTGATCTCGAGTTCAGCCACGCGTTGCCGCAATCGTTCGAGCTCATCGGCATTGCCCTGCTCCGGTGGGGGATGGGTGGCATCCTCATGGCCGTGCGCCAATTTGTCCGTCCCATAAGCCATGCGGTAGAAGACCGGTTTGCTGTACGCCCAAAGCCAGGCCAGCGGCCATAGCAGGCCTCCGAAGACCAGCGATAACAAACACAGGCACTGGATGGCTTTGGCCTGGGGGTGTTGTTTTTTTTCGGCGATTTTCTCCGGCAGAATATGCACCAGCCAGAACACGGCAATGCCGACAACGGGCGCCACAATCAGCACAATCCAGGTCAGCACATCGGCCAACTTATCCAGAGCCTCGCCTTTAAACATCGAGGCATGGGCGCGCAGGGGGAGGCCCAACAGCAATGCCGCGAGCACTTGAGTGTTGCGCCTCAGGAGCGACCTCGGTTTCCCGGGGAATAGTCGCGGTGAATGACGCTTTGCGTTTAATCTCATCATGAGTGTGTCAGTTGGTTGGTTGTTGTTCAAATCAGTCTCAACACTGGTGATGGTCCAGCCATTGGCGAATCTGAGCCTCCCGTTCTGAATCCACGGTCGTATGGAGTATGGTGCAGTTTTTAAGCAGTGGCCCAATCCGCTTTCCGAGTTCGTCCAGCTGCGCCTTGGTTCCAAGGAGGAACAAGGCGGATGTTCCGGGGCTGAGAGTTGCCCCCAGATCTTCCAGAAAGCGTTTGTCGATCCCAAGATCCGAAAGCGCGCCAACAATAGCGCCGATTCCCGCGCCGGCGGCGCTGCCGGCCCAGGGTAACGCGAAGATGGCTCCGACAATCAATCCCGCCACAGATCCGGCGGAGGCGTAACCCGTTACGGGATTCGCCGAAGGATGCAACTGGACCTTGCCCTCGGCATTGCGGGTGACCACAACGGCATCCGTCAGGTCAAACAAGGATTGCCCTTGAAGTTTTTCGAGGGCATCCCGAAGCTCAAACGCCTGCGTGGGATTATGGAACGCGAGCACGTTCAGGTTGTCGGCGCGTTCGGCATTCGATCGGTTGTTCATCGTTGTCAGTCCTTGTATGAATATCGTATTGGGATTTCGTGGCGGTTTGTTGATCAACAAGCGCCGTCCCGCGGGTGTTCTCCCCAGACCGCCGGGATGGCGGGTCTGGCCGCATTCATTGCGGTCATCAGCGCGGATCGATCGACGGGTTTCTTGAGGCAAGCGGACGCGCCGAGCGAGCGCACTCGATCGGCGGTCCCGGGTTCGTCATAAGCCGTGATCACGATGATCGGTATAGGACTCTTGCGGGCATGCAGCATCTCGAGGATGTCGAATCCGTTCAATCCCGGCATGTGCAGGTCCAGCAGAACGTAATCGAGTGTCTGCGACTTCAACGCCGACAGGAGATCTTCTCCGCACGCAAATTCCTCGACGGAAAATCCCTGGCATTTAAGCAATCGACGCAGGGCCTTCCGCATTTCCGGCTCGTCATCGAGCACCGCGACCACTGGTTTTCCCGTTGGCATCGGAGCGGGAGTCTAGAGGAAACGGGTCGATCGCGGCTACTAGACCTTGGTATAGTGCCCCGGGGGCGAGGGGCGGCGAGAAAAACTGAAATTCTGAAAACAGAAAAGCAGCGCAAAGGACAAGGGCGTGGAGCAGGCAAATCCATCGATCGGTAATTTATGGCGATGGGGCAGGGGGGGGTGGTATTATGACTGGCATACATAATGTTTGACGAGCATCAAGCTTGGAGGCAGACTCCAGGCCATGAACATGAAATTCGTCAACCGGGAAGCCGAGTTGCGCGAACTAGACGCAGCGGCGAAGCACGGCGGGCTGCTGGTGGTGTTCGGCCGGCGGCGCGTGGGCAAGACGCGGCTCATGCGGCAGTGGCTTCAAGCCCACAACGGCCTGTACAGCCAGGCCATCGAGGCGCAGCGCGACTTGCAGATTCAACAGGTGTTCGCCGACCTCCGCCCGCAACTGGAAACGCAGCTTGTCCCCAAAACCTGGCCAGAGATGCTCGAAATCCTCTCGCTGCAAAAGCGGCGCTGGGCATTATGCTTGGACGAATTCCCCTACCTCACTGCGGTGGACTCCTCGCTGCCGAGCCAGTTGCAGAAATGGCTGGATCATGCGCTGCCGCCCGGCTGCCTGTTGCTGGTGGCGGGTTCGAGCACGAACATGATGCATGATCTCTTCCTCCACCGGGCCGCGCCGCTCTATGGGCGCGCCCGCAAGCTCCTGCAGGTTCTCCCGATGGACTACGCCGCGTTTTGCGATGCCTGCGGCCTGCGACGCAGCGACGCGGATTCGTTTGAGAAATTTGCCTGTGTCGGCGGCATCCCGAAATATTGGGAATTTGTCGAAGCGGGGCAGGACGCCGTGGCGCTCGCTGAATCGCTCTACTTCGATTACGCGCCTTACATGGAGCAGGAACCGCAACGCCTCCTGCGCGACGAGGGCGTCATCGGTCTGAATGCCCTGGCTGTGCTGGAAGCTGTGGGACGCGGAGCCGAGCGGCCCTCGGAAATCGCCAGCCGGCTGGGCACCGCGCAGACCAACCTTTCGCGCCTGCTCCTGCAGTTGATCGACGCCTCCATTTTGACGCGCGAGCTGCCCTTCGGTGGAAGCGTGCGCACGACCAAGAAAATCCTCTACCGCATCCAGGACCCAACGATGCGTTTCTGGTTTCGGGTCTTTTCCCCGCATCAGAGTCGGTGGCGCATCTACGCGGCCGCGGAAAAGCGGAAGCTGATTCACGACCATGCCGCGACGGTGTTTGAGGACGTGTGCCGGGCGCGTTTTCCAGGGGCACAGCGGTATTGGGAAGGCAACGTCGAATTGGATCTAGTCGCGCCCGACCCGGACGACCCCAAGCGGCTGCTCGTGGCGGAAGTCAAGTGGCGCCGTCTGACGGCGGCAGAACGGCAGAACGTGCTCCGTCAGCTTGAAAGCAAGTGGGCGCACTGTTCCCTGCGCACGCGCCACCCAAACGTCCACTTCGACGTGCTGGATGCCACAATTCTGGGCGTCTGATGGCCGAAGGAGGGAGGGGCCTTTTGCCCTGGGCCTGCGTTGCCTCGGCCGTTACAGCCCATTTCAGGGATGTGTCGGCCTCGGCGCCTTGGCCCAGGCCAAAATTCCTCCTGCCATTCGGAAATTTATTATGGCAACCGGTCTATTCGCCGGTTCCCGCATGGATTTCCGTTGGCCGGGGAGACGTCTCCCAGCCGCCTCCCAAGGAGCGGTAGAGGGCGACGACACTGAGCAGTTCGTTCAGGCGGGCCTTGGCCAGGTTGATCTCCGCGCTGAAGAGCTCCTGTTCGTTGTAGAGCACTTCCAGATAACTGGTGACACCGCCTTCGTAGCGCGTATTGGCGAGATCGGCTGAGCTTCGATAGGCTTGCGTGGTTTCTTCCTGGCGGGCGCGGAATTCGCGGGTCCGCTGATAGTCGATGAGGCTGTCCGACACCTCCCGAAAGGAGTTCTGGACGGTTTTTTGATACTGGGCAATCGCTTCTTCGAACACCGCCCTGGCCAGGTTCAGGTTTCCCTTCAACGCGCCCCCCGTGAACAACGGCATCGTGACAGCCGGGCCGAACTGCCAAATCCGCGAGCCGCTTTGGAACAGGTCGGCCAGCGCCACCGACTGGAATCCGTAAAGGCCGGTCAGGGTGACCTTCGGGAAGAAGGCGGCTTTGGCCTGGCCAATGTCGGCGTTGGCGGCGATGAGCTGTTGTTCGGCGGCTCGGATGTCAGGCCTGCGATCGATCAGATCGGAGGGCAATCCGGGGGGCACCGTGATTTCGAGTTTCTGCTGGAGGAAACCGTCCCCCCGCTGAACCGGGCCGGGATTCCGGCCCAGGAGAAGGTTGATCTCGTTTTCCTGCTGTTCGATGCGGCGCTGGGTGTCCACGATGGCGGCTTCGGCGGTGGAGACCAGAACCTGCGCCTGATGGACGTCCTGCATCGAGGCGACGCCCCCTGTCTGGCGAGCCTGAGTGAGCATCAGGGAGTTGGTTCGCGCGTCATAGGTGCGCTCGGCGATTTCCAGTTCGAAGTCCAGCTCGAGCAGGCTGAGATACGCGACGGCCACCTGGGCTACGAGAGTTTGCCGCACCGTTTGCTGAGCCGCCTGGGTGACGAGCACTTGCGCGCGGGCGGCTTCGTTTGCCCGCCGAATCCGGCCCCAAAGGTCCAGCTCGTAGGTGGCCATCGTGCCGTAGACACTCCCGTATTCCTTTTGCGGGTCAATCCCCGCGGGAATGCCGGTGGGGCCATTTTCGGAGGCGCGGGTCGTTATCCAATCGGCGCCGGCGCCCACCGTGGGCATGAATTGAGAGCGCGTGACTCGAGCCGCCGCTTCGGCCTGCAGGACGCGGGCCGCGGCGATCTGAATATCCCAGCTGTTGGTGAGGGCTTCGGCAATATAGGATTGGAGTTGCGGATCATCCATGACCTGCCACCAGCCAAGATTCGCCAATGACTCGGCCGCGGAAAGGTCCTTCGTGTCAGACGCGGCAGATCGGAACCTGGCTGGCATATCCACCGCCGGACGTTGATAATTGGGACCGACCGCGCAGCCGGCCAAGATCGCGATCAGCGCGGCACTGAAAATCCGGAATCCAACATTGAGAATCGAACCGGGATTTCCATTCCCGCCACCCGATGTCTTGTTGATATGATCCCTTAACATGGGGTTCAGCTTACTGGCTTTCATCCGTGCACCCCTCCTTTCTTGGCCGACGGAGCCACGGGAGGAACAGGGGAATTTTTCCGGCCTAGCTCGACCAGTCGTTGGACGAACACATAGCAGACCGGGATGATGAACAGGCCCGCCGCGGTGGCGATGGTCATGCCAAACACAACCCCCGTGCCCATAGTGCTGCGGGCCGCGGCGCCGGAACCTGTCGCCAGCATCAGCGGCACACAACCGAGAATGAATGCAAACGAGGTCATGAGAATCGGCCGCAATCGCAGCTTCGAGCCCTGAACAGCCGCGTCGAGGATTTCAGTCCCTTCTTCGCGCTTCATCTTGGCGAACTCGACGATGAGAATAGCGTTCTTGGCGGCCAGGCCGATGAGCATGACCAGACCGATTTGGGCGTAGACGTTGAGGTCGAAGTGTCTCACCCACATGCCGACCATGGTTCCGAGGATGACGGTGGGCGTGGCGAGCAGCACCGCGAAGGGCAAGCCCCAACTCTCATACTGCGCCGCCAGCAGCAGGAACACAAACAAGACTGCCATGCCGAAAATGACGGGCGCCTGGCCTTCCGATTTCTTTTCCTGGAGCGTCAGGCCGGACCACTCGTAGCCGACTTCGCCGGGCATCGTTTTCATGACTTCCTCGATGGCCTTTATGGCCTGCCCGGAACTGTAGCCCGGCGCGGGTGACCCCGTGATTTCAGCGGCGTTGTAAAGGTTGAAACGGGTGACGAAGTTGGGGCCGGATATTTTGCTGATTTTGACTAGTGTGCTCAAGGGAACCATTCCGCCCTCGCTATTGCGAACATAGAACTGGCCGATGTCGTCCGGCTCGTTGGTGAATTGGGATTCGGCCTGGAGGAAAACTTTATAAACGCGGCCAAAGCGGACGAAGTCGTTTACATAGAGCCCGCTCAGGTAGGTCTGGAGCGTGGCGAAAACGCTATCCACTGTGACACCGAGCGTGCGGGCTTTTTCGCGGTCCAGTTCCACATTCACCTGCGGTGTTGCGGGATTGAAGGTGGTGCTGAGCCGGCCAATCTGGGGGCGCAAGGCGATGTTGGTTTGGAGTTGGCTCACGTAGTGCGCCAGTTGTTGGACGGAGCCCCCGGAGCGGTCTTGCAGCTGCAGGGTGAAGCCGGACACGTTGCCGTAGCCCGGTAGTGGCGGCGGACCGAAGGCGAAGGCTCTGGCGCCGGGAAGGCCGTAGAATTTCCGGGTCCAATCGCGGGCGATGGCGCTGGCATGCAGGTCGGGGCTCTGCCGCTCTTCCCACGGATCAAGGCCCACAAACATGAGCGCCGCATTGGGCACATTCAGGGAGTTGAGAATATTCATCCCCGCTATTCCCATGGCGGAACGCACCCCGGGCGTGTTGCGCACGATGCTTTCCACCTGTTTGAGGACGACGTCCGAGCGCTGGAGGGACGCGCCTTCCGGCAGCTCGATGGCCACGAAAAGGTAGCCCTTGTCCTCATCCGGAATGAAACCGCCCGGCACAGACTTGCTGATGAACCAGATGCCGGCCACGACCGCGACCAGCAGTAACATCGAGCGCGTCGCCTTGCGGGCGAGGCCGCCGACGATGCCGCCGTAGGTGGTGCTCAGCCAATCGAAGAACTTGTTGAACCCCCGGAAGAACACCGCGATGGGACCGCGGCCCGGGGTGGGTTTCTTGAGCATCAGGGCGCACAGGGCGGGGCTGAGGGTGAGCGCGTTGATGACCGAAAAGACGACCGCCACCGCAATGGTGAGAGCGAACTGGCTGTAAAGCTGGCCCGTCACGCCGCCCATGCTGGCCACCGGCACGAACACCGCGCACAGCACCAGCCCGATGGCAACGACCGGGCCGGAGACTTCCTTCATCGCCTGGCGCGTGGCCTCGACCGGGGTCATGCCGTGTTCCAGGTGGTGTTGCACCGCTTCGACCACCACGATCGCGTCGTCGACCACGATGCCGATGGCCAGAACCAGGCCGAACATTGTCAGCACGTTCACGCTGAAGCCGAGCACCGGAAACATGATGAAGGCGCCCAGCAACGACACCGGCACGGTGCACATCGGGATGAGGGTGGCCCGGAAGCTTTGCAGGAAGACATACACCACGATCAGCACCAGGACGACCGCCTCGAAGAGCGTGTGGACGATCTCCTCCATCGAAGCCTTGATGGGCAGCGTCGAGTCGAGCGTGATGTCATAGGACATATCGGGCGGAAACTTGCTCTTCGCTTCCTCCAGAATTTTCCTCACAGTAGCGGCCGTCTCAATGGCGTTGGCTCCTGGCGCCAGATAAATGCCAATGGCGCCTGCGGGCGACTCGTTCAGCCGCGCCTTCAAGTCGTAGGTCTGCGCGCCGAGTTCCACGCGGGCCACATCCTTGATTTTCACCTGGGAGCCATCGGGATTCGAGCGGATGATGATTTCCTCAAATTCCTTGGGATCTTTGAGCAGGCCGAGGGCGCGGACATTGAACTGGCTTTGCTGGCCCGGGGGGGCCGGTTCGGCGCCAATGCGGCCGGCGGGGGATTGGGCATTCTGCTCCTTGATGGCGTTGGAGATGTCCTGGGGCGTGATGCCCAGGGAGGCGAGCTTGTCGGGCCGCAGCCAGACGCGCATGGAATAATCCTGGGCGGTGAAGTTTTTCACGTCGCCGACGCCCTTGACGCGCTTGAGGGCGTCCACGAGGTGGAGGTCGCAGTAATTGGCCAGGAACACCGCATCGTAAGTGTTGCTGGGTGAACTCAGGCCGATGACCATCAGGATGTCCGGGCTCGAGCGGTTGACCACCACGCCTTCCTTCTTGACCGCCTCGGGCAACTGGGCCTCGGCCTGGCCCACGCGGTTCTGCGTGTTGACCTGCATGATGTCCACGTCCGTGCCGACGTCGAAGTAGACGTTCAGCGTCATCTTGCCGTCGTTGGCGTTGAAGGACTGAATGTAGAGCAACTTGTCCACGCCATTGACCTTGGACTCCAGGGGCGTGGCGACGGACTCCATGACCGCCTCGGCCGCGGCGCCGCGATAGGTCGTGGTGACCTGAATCATCGTCGGGCTGACGGATGGATATTCCGAGATGGGCAACTTTCCGAGGGTGATCGAGCCCACAATCACCGTCAGGATGGCAATGACCATCGCAACGATGGGACGGCGAATGAAGAAGTCGGCCATATGCTACTCCTTCGCGGGTTTGGAGGCGCCTTTTTTGGCTTCCTTTTCTTTTCTGGCTTCAGCCTGCTTGGCCGCCTGAGCGGCGGCGGCTTCGGCAGCCTGCCCGAGGGTCATCGGTTGCACGGGTTGATCCTGGCGAGCTTTCTGCAGGCCTTCCACGATGATGCGTTCGCCCGCTTTCAGTCCGTCTGCGATCAAGAGGTTGTTGCCGATCTGGGGCCCGACGCTGACGGATCGCTGGCTGGCCATGTTGTCCGAGCCAACCACCCAAACGAAGTTCTTGCCCTGCAATTCCGTCACCGCCTTCTCCGGCACAATAATGGAATCGGATCGGACGCCCAAGTCCACGCGGACCCGTCCGAACATGCCCGGACGCAGCACCTTTCGTGCGACTCCGGCAATTTGAACGTCTGGATTGGGAAACTCGGCTCGCACACGGAACGTGCCGGTCTTGACATCGACGGCGCGATCGATGAAGACGAAACGCCCTTTGGCGGGATGCTCCGAGCCGTCGCTCAAGATGAGGGTAACGGGCGACTCCATGACACGCTTGCCGGTGCGGCGCGCCTCGGCTTCCGCCGCCAGGTATTGCACCTCGCCCACGTTGCAGTAGAACCAGATTGGATCCAGCGTGGAAAGGGTGGCCATCAAGGTGGGCTGGCCCCTGCCGACCAGTTCGCCGATGGACACCTGCTTGGCGCCGATCAAGCCGCTGATCGGGGCCCGAATCTCGCAATAACTCAGGTCCAGGAGCGCCGAATCGACGCGCGCCTGGGCGGAAACCACGGACGCCTTGCCGACATCCACCGAGGCCAGGGCGTTGTCCAGGTCTTGCTGTGGCACGGCCCGTTTTTCCGCCAGCGGCCTGAGGCGAGCCACGTCGGCTTCGTACTTCTTCAAGGACGCCTGGGCTTCTCCCAACATGCCTTTGGCGGCCTTCAGGCGCTCCTGGTAAGGTTTGTCGTCGAGTTTGAACAGGAGGTCCCCCGCATTCACGTTGGTGCCCTCGATGAAGAGCATCTGATCGACAAATCCCTCGACGCGGGCCCGGATCTCGACGTTTTGCGGTGAATCCAACTGGCCGATGAACTCGGTATGGAGCGGCACATTAGTCGGGGTTATTTCCACTACTACCACGAAGGGCGGGGGTGGCGCCACCGGTCCGGATTGTTGTTTGCATGATGTGACGAACATCATCGAGGCCGCAATCAGACCTGCCAGCATCGGGGACGGCCTGCCGGCTTGGAGTAATCGCCGGCTCCATGCGGGGATGGACGGATCAAAAGGGAATTGTTTGAGTAGCGATTTCATATGGACTCAAGGGACAGACGGTGCGTCAGTTTCTCGACCTCAATCCTATCGTATTCTTGAGGGAACCTCCAGGATTTCCGGGCGGGCCCGTACATTGAGACCAGGGTATCATTCACGTGTAAAAGTGCAACATCATGTTCCGGTGATCATTCAAGGGGAGACCGTCGCCACCCAGGACGCTCCCGACGGTTCGAGGGCCGAGGCAGTTTTGAAAGGCGAGGGAAAATTCTCCGCGCCCACCCGGAAATCATGGTTGTTGTTCCAGTTGGGCCAGCCGTTGCTCTAATTTCTTGAGCGTCTTGCGAAATTCCGGAAGTGATTTGACCAGCGCGTAGGCTTGGAGCGCCTGCTTTAGCTCGAAAGCGGGTGATCCAAAGATCTTCGTGTCGGGCTCGACATCGTTCGCGACGCCGGACTGGGCTCCAACCGATACCCGGTCGCCGACCTTGAGATGGCCGGAAACGCCCACTTGCCCCGCCAGCACGCAGTAATTGCCGAGGGTCGTTGAGCCGGCGATGCCCACTTGAGAAACGATGAGGCAGCCGACGCCGATCTGCACCCCATGGCCGATGACCGCGCCGTCGCCGATCTTGGTTCCGCGTCCGATCCGGGTATCGTTCAGCGCGCCGCTTTGGATGCTGCAATTGGTGCCGATGCCGACATCATCCTCAATCCTGACCCTCCCGAGATGCGGAATTTTGTGATGGACCCCCTTGTGGGTGGCATAGCCGAATCCATCCTGGCCCACGGAGGAATTGGCATCAATAATCACCCGGTGTCCGATGTGCACGCCGTCATAGACCGCCACGTTGGGGTAGAGGATGCAATCATCGCCGATCTCAGCCTCCGCGCCGATAAAGACGCCGGGATAGATGACACAGCGGCTTCCGATCCGGACCTTTTCGCTGATGGTCGCAAAATCGTGGATATGCGTTTGGTCGCCAATCGTGGCCGTTGGATCGACCGAGGCGCGCGGGCTGATGCCGCTCAGTTTGTGCCGCCGATGGCCATGGAGCAACTCGACAACCCGCATGTAAGCGTAATGCGGGTTTTCGACGATCAGTTGTGTGACGGAGCAGTCCACCGCCGCGCCGACAATGACCGCCGAGGCCTGGGTGCTGGCCAAGAGCTTGGCATAGCGGCGATTGGCCAGAAAAGAAATCTGGCCTTTGCCGGCTTGCGCCAGGCCGGCGACCGATGAAATTCGCGCTCCCGCATCGCCCACAATCCGCCCCCCCACGTGCCGGGCCAACTCCTCAAGACTTCGTTCGCTCATAGATTCGCCATTTGCGCCTCGCCAGCCAACTCGATTGCCACTGGCAAAACCTGAAGTATCTTTTGAACAGATCTTTAAGACGCGCTGTGTAACGTGCGCGAAACGATGAACCAATCCCCCGCGTGGTGTCAATCATCCATGAGGATCCCTGACTTAGGGTCCGTGCAAAAATAACTTCCGATTTATTTTTGCACGGACCCTTGCTTCCCCAGACTCAGTCGTTCGGCGACCCGCACGAGGTCCGCGAGCGAGGCGACGCCCATTTTCCGCATGATGTGGGCGCGGTGGAGCTTGATGTTTTGCTGGCCGGTGCCAAGATCGGCGGCGATCTGTTTGTTCAGCTTTCCGGCGACGACGTGCCGCATGACCTCGAGCTCGCGCGGGGTGAGCTTGGCAAGCCGGGCCGACCAGGCTTCGGTTTCCACGATCCTCAGACGCCGGCTTTCGGCTGTTTCCAGGGCGGCGCGCACAGCCTGGACCAAGGTCGAGGCCTCGACGGGTTTGGTGAGAAAATCGGTCGCTCCGGCCTTGATCGCCCGCACGCTCATGGGAATGTCTCCATGGCCGGTCAGGAAGATGATGGAGATGAGGAGGCCTTGGTGGATCAGACGCTGCTGGAGTTCGAGGCCATCGATTTCCGGCATCGCCACGTCCAACACAAGACACGACGTTCCGACCGGATGGCATCCCTCGAGGAAGGCGCGCACCGAGGTAAATCCACGGACATCAAACTGCTTGCTTCGCAGCAAGCGGGTGAGCGCCTTGACCATATCAGGATCGTCGTCGACGATATAGACCGTCGCGGGGTGCGAGGCGTGCGGGGTATCGTTTTTCGCAAACACTACAGTCGCTCCCCCCTTTTCTCGTCTGCGATGGGCAACTCGAACCAGAACACGGCGCCGCGTTCGGGATGCGGTTCCGCCCACAAGCGGCCGGAGTGGGCGTTCACAATGGACCTGCAGATGGTCAGGCCCATGCCCAAGCCGTGAGGTTTGGTGGTGTAGAAGGGTTCGAAGAGGCGCTCCACGCTTTGGGGCAGTCCGCAGCCTTCATCCCATACGGAGGCGCGGACCCGATCTTGGTGGAGCATCGTCTGGAGATGAAGCCGGCGTGTCCCGGGGGGATTGCCGGCCATCGCATCTGCTCCATTGAGAATGAGGTTGAGCACGAGTTGCTGGAGTTGCACGCGATCGCCGGCGACCGGCGGCAAATCGGGGGCCAATGTGCAGGCCACAGTGATGCCGCGCCCAATCAGGTCGGCCTTGATAAGGCGCAGGACTTCTTCGATGATCTGGTTGAGCGGGACCGGTTGGAGGGACATGTGGCCGCGCTTAAGCATGGAACGGAGCCGATCGATGACCTCGCCCGCTCGGCGATCCGCGGTCACGATATCGGAGAGGATGGCCTGCACCTCGGAAATATCGGGGGGGGCCTGGAGGAGGAGTTCCTGGGCGGCTTGGGCATTGCTTAAGATAATGCCCAGCGGTTGGTTGAGCTCGTGCGCCAGCGAGCCCGACAGAACGCTGAGACTATTCACGCGTGTCAGGTGGGTCAGGTTGCCGCGGAGTTCCTGGGCTTCCAACTCCGCCCGCCGTTGTTCGGTAATGTCGATGGAGACGCCCAACACCCGTTCCGATTTGTCGGCGGAAGTGGAATGGAGACGTCCTCGCGATCCGATCCATCGGATCCGGCCATCGCTTAGCCGGACGCGGTATTCCACCTTGATCGGCTCGCGTGCCTGCACGCAGCGCTCGAGGCTGATCTGGACAAGACTCCAATCGTCCGGATGCACCGCGCGTTGGAGGCGTTTCATGCTGATGAATTCATCCGGGGCAAACTCAAAGAGGCGCCGAGCCTTATCGGTGGCCCAGAAGGCCTGGGTGCGGCAATCCAATTCCCAAAGCCCCGCCTCGGCGGAATCAGCCGCCAGGTTAAGACGGGCCTCACTTTCTCTCAGGGATTGATCGGCCATCTGGCGGGCGAGCGCGTTGGCAAAGATTTGGGCGACCAGTTGAAGCGGTTTCATGATTGCGTCTGGCCATGAACGTTCCACCCGAGTGGTGTTGAAGCCCAACGCGCCAATCACCTGTCCGCCTCCGGCTGACAGTGGGAATGTCAAATTCGACTTGATGCCGAAATAATGCCACAGGTCGCGATCACGGGCCGCTTCCGGAGGCAGTGATTCCATGGAGGAAACCGCAACGATCTTTCCGTCGAGCAACTGTTTCAGACACCAGGGAAAGGTGTCTCTGGAGTCAAACCGCTCGGGAGTTGGGGGACCTCCCTGAGGACGATAAAGATGGGACAACCGCAGATAGGGTGGTGTATCTGCCGACCATTGCCAGAGGGCGGACAAATCCAGCCCGAGGCATTCGCAGACCTTGCGCTGGGCGTCCTCGATCTCACGATCCACTTCGCTGGGGGGAAGATTGATGAACTTCGACGACAGGTCCGCCACCAGCGTGGCCACAGCTTCTCCCTGGCGACGTTTGGCCCGGTTGACCAGCAGGCTGATGATGAGAGCTGTCTGCAGGCAGCAGAACAGCAGAACCGCCAGAGTCTTTCGCCAGTGTAGCTCCCAGAAGGTCGGTTGGCGAAATTCCACCTTGCTTCCAGGGGGCAGGTTCGCCTCGCTAATCCCCCAGCGCTGGAGCTCCCTCCAATCGAACCGGGGAATGGCAGGGACCTGGGTGGGGATTTGGATGGTACTGGGGCGTTCTCCCCCAAGGATGCGCACGGCAGCTTTCGCCGTGTTCCGGCTGATGTCCTCGATGGCCATCAGAGGGCCGCCCACGATTCCCCGCCCCAGCTGGGTATCATGGAGACCAAAAAGCGGGGCCTTTGAGACAGCGTGGAGCTGGCTTAAAACACGTTCCTCGATGTATGGAACTCCCTCGGCATCCACGGCCAGAAGCGCGTAAAAGACCGCGGAACGCGGGGGGAGCGTGGCGCAGCGCTGGAGCATTTTCGCAAAAGAGAGGTCGTTCAACCAAATAAAGTCGACTTGGTTGGTCAACGGAGAAAACGCGGTCCGGAGTTCACCAAGCCAGAAACGTTCCAAGGGAGAATTCCCGATGACCACCGCAATATGGGCGGTTTGAGGCAGCAGTTGGAGAATAGTCTCGACGATCTTGACGGGCTGATTTCCAACCGCCACGACGGCGTCATTTGTCCCGAGGGCGAATCGCTGGATGAGGCGCTGGTCGGTGCCGGCAATCAGCATCGGCGTGTTGGGGAAGAGTCGTTGACGATGACGCTGTGAGAACTGGGTGGCTGGCCCGCCAATCGGGATGACCAGATCAAGCCGGTGTTCAGAAAAGAGAGCGAGGAGAAAGTCGATCAAGGGGCCTTCCTGCACCGTGTCGCCAAAGCGCGCCGAATCGAGGGTGACGTCAATGACATCTACCGGTTCCGGGGACTGGCTGACCAGCGTCGTGCGGAGACTGCCTGAAAGCACATTGAACGGCGCGAAATCACGGTCGAACGAATGCAGCAGGAGCACCCGCCGCGGCTCGGCGCCCTCGAGATGAGGAGGGGACAAGGCTAGGATCAAGAAAACCGCATAGAATGGGATTAGGCGTAAACCCATCATACCTGAGATGCCATCTGCCTCATGCAGCGAAACTAACGCAGGCAGACGACCGGAACAAGCTTGAAGGAGAAGGTTACGGAATTTTCACCGGGATTTTTTTTGAACAGACCCTGAGGGTCGACTCGCCCCAAGGCAACGGCGTGGTGCCGCTAAACCGTCGAGAGCCGCAGGCTCATGAAGTCCCCCCCCCTCACTGGGTTGGAATGGTCAACACTGGAGACGATTTGCTGGCGCCAGCTTCGAGGAAGTTGAACATGATCGTCACCACGCTCAGAGTGGTTTTGGAGGCAAGGTCGTTCCGCTCAGATCTTCAAGGTGCTCATGCAGGATCCGACGCACCTCCTCGATGGTGGTCGGATGGTTCAGACAGGCATGCTTGCAGCGCACGATCAACTCCGAGTTGACCTCATCCACATGAGCGCTCTGGTAGGCGACTACCCCGTCCCGGGCCTTCCGGTAATCCCCCCTGCCTAGCACGGGGATGATCGAATGGGCCTTGACTGAGGATGGGACGGGGATCTCGGCCATGGTCAGCAAAATGGGATTTCTGGGAGACATGCCATCCAGGCTCGTCGGCATCCGGCCATGGAAGAAACGCCCGGTTTCGGCTCCTGAGCTAAGCCGCAGCATGTCGGTCCCCCGGGATACCAGTGCGCCCGGAAACGAAATCAACCGCTGCGCCAGACGGCGCGCGAATCCGCCGGCCAGGTAGCTGCCGCGGTGTGGCGTGGCAATGAATACAACGCGTTTGACGAACGGCAAGGGCTCCGGGAACAGCAGGAGGCGAAAGTCGGCGCGCTCTGCCTCGGTGAGGTCCAAATCCTCGATCCGGTTCGTGTTATACTGACGCCAAATCCGATCGCCGGCATCCAAGATCGTTCCTTTGGCCAGCAGACCTCCCTGGCTGTGGCCAATGATGACCATGTGGCGCAAGGCCGCATTCGTGCCCTGCGGATCGAGCCGCCGGATCTCCGCGGTCAAAGCCGAGCGCAAATCGGCCATGGAATACAGAAGTGGATTGCCGCTCCCATAATTGTAGCTCCACATTTGATATCTCTGGCGCAAAACGGGGTCCGCAGCCAGGGAGTTCGCCATTTTCGCCCAGGTCACCGGGCTGGAAAAGGTGCCGTGAACGAACACGACCGGGATCTTGTCCGGTTTGAACGATTGATTCGGGATTAACTGACTGTGACTGTGCCTGGCTGGCGCTAGAAACTGAAGCTTGCCGAGGCTCCAAATCCGGGTCTGATTCAACGTGTAAGCCCGAAAGGTGGTGAGATCGATCTCCAACGGCACTTGGGCTTTCCCAACGGTAATGGCGCCGTTGTCAGACTCGAAATGCAGTTCCAGCAAGCCAATCGCGTTGCCCGAGTCGAGTTCAGCGAGGGAGGCGGGTCCGCGCAGGACCAACGTTGCGGGGGCACACAAATGAATTCCCAGGACCGGATCCAATCGGCCGACACACAACAGCGGCGTGCCAATGCCGGGAGATCGGTTGTGCAGACTCATGCCGCGCACACGGTATTGGTCTGCCAGTAGGATTTGGTCGAACTCCTCCAGCGAGGATGGCGCGTTCATGCTGCTTTGTCGCACATCCAATTCACCTGCCGGCAGCCGGCGCCGGCCGTATTCCAGTTGAACGATGCCGTTGGTGTCCTTTCCTTTTCTGAATGCCAGGCCGAGGCCGTAATTGTAAAGATCGCACGCTTGACGGGTGCGTCGATCAAACGCAGTGGGGGGCGCCTCCTTTCCATCCCCAAACAGAAACAGCCAGGCGTAAACAGCGGCGCCGAGGTAGTAATCGCGCGCATCCCGGGGATCCCAGGCCTTCACGCTTCGGCCTATTCGAACGCCGGCGACATAACTCATCTCCGCCAGGGCAAAAAGGAGCTCGCGATCGCCGGTGTCCAAGGCGATCTGATGAAGCTGGCGGACGGCCTCGTCTGGTTGGCGATCGGCGACGTGTTCGAGGTTGAAGCGATGCAGGATGGCGACGGTGTTCAAACTGGGTCTGCCAGTGCTGAGCGCGTTGGCATCGACGTCTGCGTAGGCCTGCCGAACTGTGACGCGTTCAGTCCCGATCGGCGCAACGCAGCCGGCCAGCAGAATGGCCAGCGGCATCAAACCCATCAAGGCCATACTCGCCAAAGTCTGGCATTTAAACACCCACAACATAATGTTCACCCCGTCTTGGCCAGAAGCCGCATCATCAAGCGCCGCAGCTCCAGAACGCCGAAGCAGGGGATCCAGCCCTGCTGGAGCTTGAAAGCCTCGGGTCTTTTCGGAGGGCTTCTGACGCCGCGGATCCTTGCGATACAAATACCAGCACACTGCGGTATTTACGAGAGGATTTGCGCGGTCCCTGAACAGACCCTTCTATGCGGTTTTGGGCGTGGACCGCCTGGCGGCTGCCGGATTGTCCGCATATTTATTTTCCAGCAGCGCGAGGAGATGCTATTTTTCTCAGATAGCGGTTATGATGAATCAGGTGGTGCGCATTCTGTTGGTCGATGATGAACCTCAGGCGTTGCACGAGCTCTACGAAGGGCTGCGGCGCCTCCAACCGGACTGGATTTTGGAGTTTTCCGATAGTGGCCCCCGCGCCCTGCAACGTCTGGCCCACAAGTCTTATGACGTCGTCATATCCGACCTGGTCATGCCTCGGATGAATGGCTTGGAGCTCTTGACCAAAGTCGGAGAGCGTTATCCCCGGATCGTGCGGGTGGTTCTTTCAGGATACGCCGAGTGGAAGACCGGCCTGCGGTTAATGGGGCCGGCCCATCAATATCTGGCCAAACCCTGCGATCCGGGATATCTGGCGGAGGTGGTGTCGCGTTCCCTTCGGTTGCGCAACCTGCTGGCGAGCGAGCCTCTCCAGCGGATTGCCGCGCAGGCTCAAGGGTTGCCCAGCATTCCAGCGCTCTATTTCGAGCTGCTCCAGGAATTGGGCGCCAAAGATCCCTCCGCCGAGCGAATTGGCGGCATCATCAGCCGCGACCCCAGCATGAGCGCCAAGATCCTTAAACTGGCCAACTCCGCGTTCTTCGGCTTCAAGCAACGGATCGCCAATCCCACCGAGGCGGTGATTTACCTGGGGGCGACCACGATCCAAAGCCTGGTTTTATCGCTTCAGATTTTTTCCCTGTTCGAGCCTGTCAACCTGGACTCCTTCTCGGTGGAACGGCTGTGGGAGCATTCGTGGAAATCCGGCTCGATTGCGCGGCGGATTGCCGAGCGGGAAAACCTGTCCGCCGAATCCGTGGATCAGGCGCTGGCCGCCGGCCTTTTGCACGATGTCGGCAAGCTCCTGCTTGCCACGCGATTCACCGCCGAATTCCGCGAGGCGCTCGATCTCCAGCAAGCGCGCCGTCTGCCTTTGTGGCAGGCCGAGCACGAGGTGTTTTTTGCCACGCACGCCGATGTGGGAGGCTACCTGCTGGGCCTTTGGGGGCTTCCGGATCCGATCGTCGAATCTGTGGTCTGCCATCATTTGCCAGCCCGGTCTGCCATTACCGAGTTCAATCCCGTCCTGGCGGTGTATTCCGCCAACCTGATTGCTCAGGAGCCGCCTCTGAAAAAATGGCCGCAGCTGGATGCGGAAAACGAGGCGCTTTGGAGCCACTTCGACCTGCCGCGCCGTCTCGAAGAATGGAGGAATCTCGCCATCGCTGTGGACCATGATCTCAGCTGACGGTGAGCTCGACTCGGCGAATTGACAGGGACAACAGACGTAAGCTCTTGAATCTGAGCGGCGCGGTTTTTCAGGCTCCACGACAGCCCTTTTGGGGCTGTTCATGGCAAGGCTTGCTCTGAAAACGATACCTCGTCCCCCGCAACGGAGCGCGGACTTCAGTCCGCCCGTCACGCCGAAGCGGAATGAATCACGCGCGCCGGTCGGCCCCAAGACTCCCTGGGAATTCCGCGCGCCGGTCCGTTGCGAGACGGAACTCAGACATGGAAAAAAAACACCCCAAACCAACCCTTGGAACCGAGGTGGATTTGGGGGGTTCGTGGGATGCTGTTCAGCTTGGAGTCGCCCGGTTCAGGCTTGTCATGGGCTTCTGAATTCTGGAGATCCGGTTTTCCCCTGGATGGATTTCTTAGTACAGATCGGGGTCGGTGACCATAAAACTGGCTTCATATTTTCCCAAAATCCGGAGCGTGATCCAGCCGCCGTCATCGCGTCGTTCCGCCTGCATTTCGACCGGATTTTCCTGGGCGCCCTGGATGGTTTTGACCGGGACTTTGAGGAGGGGTTCCTTGTTTTTTCCGTAGACGAGAAGTTCGAGGCTGCCGCTGTTGTTTTTCATCATGCCCAGCGCGCAACAGGGGACGGTGGCGGAGCCTTCATCGGTGCTGACGTTCACCCAATGGAGCTGGTCTGTTGGGGGAAGTTCGGCGCCGCGCAGCGGGACCAAGCCGCGCAGCCAGAGTTGGCCGACGGAAACCACCCGGTCTTGGATCCCCGAAAGCTGGCTGAGGGCGAGTTTGGCTTCGGGCAGAACCATGCCGCCGTAGTCGCCTTCGCGCACGGCGACCGGCCGTTTGACATCGGGATCGGTCGGGATGGGAGTGCTCAGCATCGGCTTGAGGTCCGCGCTCACCCAAAAGGCGTATTTGAGGGCCTCTTCGCGGGAAAGGTGTTCCTGAGCCATGGACAAGGTAAGGGTTGCGGCGAGGGCCGCGCCAACAAACAGGATTCTCATAATGTTTTCGATTTTTTCGTTATTCTTAAGCTGAACCGCCGCGCGGTTCTGTTTCAGGTAACGTCCGATTGGCTTTGCGGGTTACAGGGGTGCTTCAATTTTTTTGAGACCCAACATCCAGCAAATCCAGGTTCCGCAACTCCTCCTGTTTGGGTTTCATTTTATCAAAGGCCTCCCGCTGTTCGGGGGTCAACTCCCGTTCCACCTGGTCGACCAATCGCCAGATCACGTTGGTGCTTCGGGCAATGGTATCGGCCCGAATGTTCTTCAACTCCTCGACGGCGGCGTCGAGATAAGCGCCAATCACCTGACGTTGCTCCGGGGTGGGATTGACCGTGCGGTCGAACGTGCGCATGGCTTCTTCATTCCAGTGATCCGGATTGTTCCGTTGTTCCCACTGGGCCCGTGCGAGGCGAAATCCCAGCAAGCCGCCCGCCAGCCCGCAAACCAGGGCCAGAACAAACAGGCCCACTCCGATTTTCCACAAGATAGACCGATTCATAACATCCAAAAAACTTGGGCCACCGTGTCTTCGACGTGCGGAGTAAAGGGGCTTTCTGCCCGGATTCCGCCGAACCCGATCCAGGCGCAAACCGCCAGCAAGGCCGCGGCGCCGATCAACGCCCGCCCGATCATCCGCAGCCAGAGTCCCGACAAGGACAAGGCCGGTTCATCGGTCCATTGGGCTGCCCATCGGCGGACCAGATGGGCTGGCGCCGTTTCCTTGGCAGGTTGAGCCGCGCGCGCGCGCGCCACGCATTCCTTCCACCGACGATCAAACTCGTTCATACTTCATGCCTTTGTTTTGACTGCTTCGCCGCCACTCGACGAAGCCGTTGGCGGGCGCGAAACGCCCGCACCTTGACCCCGGGAATGCTCCATCCGGTGATCCGGCTGATTTCCTTCACCGTCCGCTGCTCCAAATCCAATAACGTAATCACTAATCGATCCGAGGGCGACAGCTCCCGCATCAGCCGCTCCAATGCCTCGCGGGCTGACTCAGGCGACGTTTCCGGCGCCGAATCCTGGCTCCCCATCATAAATTCCAGCCAGGCCGCTTCTTCCGCGCTGAAGTCCGACCATCGCCATTCAGGCCGCCGACGCTCGGCCCGCAACTGATCCAGACAGGTCCGGACCGCCAACCGCGACACCCAGTGCTCAAACGGCACGCCCTCGCGTTCCCGGTATTGTTCCAGCCGCGTGAATATCTTCAAATAGACCTCCTGCACCAGATCTTCCTCGGCCACCCGACGCGGCAGATGCGATCGCACAATCCGGATCACCAAAGGATACAAATGCTCGACCAACGCCTGCGACGCCAGAGGATCCTTTTGTCGCGCGCGCGCCAGATCGTCCCCTATTGAGGCGGGTATCAATGACACGCCATCCATCGGGAATCACTATGGTTCATCGTGCCCATCGATACAATAACGCCGATCCTCGGTCGTCGGTTACCCTCTAATATTTCGGATTTAAGATTAGATTCTACTACTTCAAAACTCTGAAGAATATCTCTCACTTTTTGCCAAGATCATCAAGCGGCCATGAGCGCGATGACTTCGTCGATTGCGTGATCGACCTT
>Ga0209310_1000424_pt1 | contig 48476 bp, 46 predicted proteins | sample AD_UKC030_MetaG_FD_184415 | JGI IMG/M metagenome (GOLD analysis project Ga0209310, IMG submission 184415) | Active sludge microbial communities of municipal wastewater-treating anaerobic digesters from USA - AD_UKC030_MetaG (SPAdes) (version 2) | ecosystem: Engineered > Bioreactor > Anaerobic >...
CACACGAACCAAGGGCGGCAGTTGACCCGGTGCGCCCGCCACCTCCTTCGGCTCCACTGCGTCCCTGTCGCCTACGGCTCCAGGGACTTCGTTCCGCCGAAGGAGGTGGCCCAGAGGGTTTGGACCAACAACAACAACAAAATATGCCGGCAAACGAAGTGATTTTTAATTGTCACTGAAGTGAAGAATAAATGTCATTGACCAGGGTCGGCCACGGTGTAGGCAATCTCTTCGCGTACCAGCTCGCGGTAGCGCTGTCGCAGGCGATGCACGGCCGACTTTACCGCGCTCTCGGTCTGGCCCAGTTGGGCAGCGGCTTCGCCACACGAGACCTCGCTCTCCCCCGACACGAATTCTCGCAGGCGCTCGAACCACTCAGCCTTGCCCGCGACAACGGATTCGTCCCGCAGCCGGCTCAACGCTTGCCCCAGCAACGTCATCGCCCAGCGGCGCTCGTAAATCTTCTCCGCATCCAGCCGGTCCACGGGTTCGAGACGGTAGCGTTCCTCGGCTTCTTGTGCATCCAGGGAAAGGACCTTCGCTCCGCCGCCGCGCTTCGCGGCCCGGGCCCGGTCGCGCTGGTCCGAAAGAAAGTGACGCAGCGCCGCCAGTAGGAACGAACGGAACTTGCCTTTCTGGGGACCGACCTGGCCGAGGCAGTTCTTGGCCAGCAGCCGGGCGAAGAACTCCTGCGTCAGGTCCTGCGCCTCTGGAGCACCGAAACCTTCCCGCCGCACGTACGCATAGAGCGGATACCAGTAGGTGCGGCACAAACACGCGAGAGCTTCCGTCGCGCGCGGGTCGATGCCTTGGCCCGCCGCTAGCACGACGCTCCAGTGTGTGGTGGCGAAAACACCACTTCGCGTTTCAGCCTTTTCACTCTCCTTGCCTGAGGGAGCCATGACATATCATTACCAAAGCGACCGAACAAAACACAGTGAAAAGAATTCCCGAGGTCGGACAGATCCGGAGCCCTTGCCTGCTGAATAACGCAAGGCTTGGTCAACCGCCAAACTCGCCGGACCATAAGGCCTCGGTAAAACCACGATACGGCCAGATCTCGATCCCCGTCGTTGGCAATAATTCCATATTGGCTCGAAACTGCTCCTTTTGGGGTCAGGTCAGGGGCCAGGGGTCAGTCCTCACTTTTAACACTGGGCTTTCTTCCAGACCGCTTCGCCGAACGGAGCAGATTCGATGCGTGCGTCGACACACCCATTGTTCAGCCGTCGGGCGATCCACCCCAGCGTCATCGTCGTCTCCTGCCACAACCGCCGCGCGATGCGCACCTTGCCCGGATCCCCCTTCCGCCGCTGGGCCAGATCGGATGCCTCCCAGCCCAGCTCCGCCAATTCCTCCCGCACCAGCCTTTCCGCCTTCGCCGCCCCACTCTCCTGCCGTTCCGCCCCGTAATGCTGTGCCCCCACCCGCTCTGACGTGCGGGCCAGCAGTTCCTCGGACTCCGCCATCAACCCCCGCCGTCGTTCCGCGGAAGGACAAGCATGTCCTCAAGGCGCCTAGCGCAACCGGAAGAACTTCATGATGTCGTTTGCCGGCACAGTCATCTGCTTCAGTCCGGGCGTCGCCACGTCATTGACCGGCAGCCAGGGGCCTTGGACGGTCGGCCCACCTTCCACGGCGTAGTTCATCCCCGTCGGGGCGGGCCAGGTGAGCTGGACGGCGCGCTCGATGCCGATCGGCGGGACTTCATACGTCCGCAACTCAAAGTTGTCGAAGGTGGCCTCGGCGGGCGGCAGCGTGCCGTCGGTGTATTGAAACACCCCCAACCACACTAAGGCACCGCTGGTCCAGGGTGCGCCACTGGGATCGTCCTTGACCTGCACGGTCACGCCCGTGATCGCGGCGAGCTGCGGTGAGTCCAAACTTGGATCAGAGGCCGGCGTATCCATGATGCTTCGCTCGTAGAGGACAGCCCCGCCGTTGCCCTTATCCAGCACCCGGGCGGTGAGGATGACATTGGGACCGGCCGGGGTGAGCGCCAGCACCAGGATCTCGTTTGTGTTCCGCGTCGCCAGTCGGTCGGCGCTGAGGCACGTAAACCCGCCGCCGCCGTTGTGCTTGCCGACGCCGACGTAATCGCGGCCCTTCACCATCCAGTAGCCGACGCCGGGACTGTGGTAGAGCGTCAGAGCGGCGCCTGGAGCGGTTCCACTGAGCGACACCAGATCTACCCGCGCCTCGAGGCGCTGGCCTTCTTTTACGGTCCAGGCTCGATCGGGGCTGGCCCACGCAGTCGTGTCCCCTTGAGTTACCGTCGGAATACCCGGCCACTGTCCACGGATGGTCAATTGCCCGTTGGCCTGGATCACGTTGACAGTGCCCCGCCCCGCGCCTTGACCCCAACTAGGCGGCGAGGAGTCATCAAAATTGTCGATCACGGCAATCGTGGTCACGGATGCTGGCTTGATAGTCCCGGAGCCCAGGTAGGGAACGGGCGGGTCAAACGGCGCCCCCGGCCCCTTGGTGATCGTCTCTTCCAGCCGCAGGCCGTCGATGGCTCCGCCAACGCCATAGCCAGTCAAGGTAATGACGTCGCTGCCGTCGGGTTGGGCGACGCCGTGGTAGTTGCACTGCCACAGGCCGCCGGTGGGCGTGAACTTGGGATTCGCGGGATCAGTCACATCCCACGTGCCGACCTCCTGGTAGGCCGCGCCGCTGAACAACGCGGCGCCGTCGGCCTGGTAGGCCAAGTCCATGCTGGCCTGGAACCGGCCCGTGGCGCGCGGATCATCGGCTTGGACCATCAGGACATGGACATTGCCCTTGAGCGATACCTGGCCGGCCGCGTTGGTGCACAGGATGCCGGGAACCGGCACGCCCACCAGGTAACCGGTGCCCGTGATGGTTGGTGGGGCAGCGGCAGCCAGCGGCAGAGCCGCCACCACCAGGAAAGCGAGTGTGGTCAATGGGCCCGAAGCGCAGGCACAGCCTCCGGTCGATTGTAGGCGGGGTGTTTTCATGAGGTTCCTTTTGTCGGTTTGAGTCTTAGTTGTGAACGCAGTCATCGCATTCACCCAGGTTCTACGACGAATCGTCCGCAGTGTTACGGATTATCTTCGCGGACTCATTGACGAGCCGCCGGGCTTGGCTTCGGGAAAGCCGCGCCTTGCGGAGGTTCTCGATCGCCGTCAACTCCGCTCACCGGTGTAAACAAGGCAAACCCGGGAAAGGTGACCAGCGACCATGCCGTTTACCGAAGATCGGCCTTGACCTGTTTGGGCGGCTATCTCAGATTATGTCATTATGACACGCACAAGCATCATGCTATCAGAAGAGGTAAAACGGCGGGCGATGGCCGAGGCGCGGAAGTTGAAAGTCTCCTTTGCCGACTTCGTGCGCCAGGCGATCGCTGAGAAGCTGCCGCATCAAGGCAAAGGCGTTGATCGTCTCAAACGCCGACGGCAGGATCCCTTGTTCCGGCTGTGCGACCGACTCCCCTTGGTGAGCGGCGTCACCGCCACGGATGTCGCCGGCAACCATGACGACTACCTCTATGGCGAGACACCCAAACCGGCCCAGCGATGAACGCGGTGTTTGTGGATACCGGTGCGCTCGTGGCTCGCGTCCTGCCGCGCGACCAGCATCACGCAGCCAGCCGTCGAGGATGGGAGACCCTCGAGAATGTGGAGGTCAGACTCTACTCCAGCGAGCACGTGCTCGACGAAGCGGTGTCCCTGCTCATCCGGCAGGCCGGAGCTGAGTACGCCGCCCGGTGGGCGCGTGACCATCTGGCGTCCGAAGAGATCGTCTGGTTGAACACGAGCCGCGAAGATTGGCACGATGCCTTGCGCTGGCTCGAGAAGTTTGCCGACCAGAAATTGAGTTTCACGGATTGCCTATCGTTTAGCCTGATGCGACGCGAAGGCATCCCGTCGGTCTTCGGCTTCGATCACCATTTCGCGCTGGCCGGCTACGAGCTTTGGCCGCGCTTATGAAGGGCGACCGACTCGGCCAGAGCATCACGAAACACTGGGCGGGCGGAAGATCGCCACTCTTGAATTGGCGCTTTCGCTACGATACCGTTGCGCCATGAGCAAGCTCGAAATGATTGAAGCCGAGGTTCGCGGACTCCCACCGCATTTCCAACAGCGGATCGAGGCCAAGATCAGCGAACTGGGACGGAGGCTGGAGAACTTACCACCGCTGGGACAATGAGGAATGATACGACCGGTCCCAGTGCCTTCGCTTCGCGTGCTCCGGAACCGCCCGGCGGTCAGGCAAGTTCATGGCTTGACCAGACGGAAGAATGCATTCGCACCGTCGATCGGCAGGGAGGCGTTGCTGGTTGTCTCCGAGCCGGGCAGATCGCGCCAGTCAGGATGGGTGAGCCGGGTGGCGCGCTGCAATCGTGCCAAGCCGAATCCTTCCCATGACAGCTTGAGGTCTTGGCCTTCCTTCGCAATCGACTTAACGAAAGGTTGCATCTCGAGGATGAGGAGCCCCTCAGTACCATTCGCCAAGAGGACCTGGTTACCCGCCACCGCCACACCACCGACGTTTGCGTAACGGTGCCCGCCGACTTGTTGCGGATGAGAAGGGTTCGAAATGTCGATCACTTCCAGACCCACGCCCTCCGAGGTCGCTACGTAGGCGTAGTTGCCAGAGACGGTGACGTCGGTTGCCAGCCCCCTCTTGAAGCCTGGCCATGAGCCTTTCAGCACGGGGTTGATGTCGCCCCCGATCCACTGTGCCGTAGCCGCCCAGGAAGAGTCCACAGGCCCAGGCTAATGCCCCCCGCGCTTGGAAGTTGAATCGAAGTGTTTTCATGATGGTATCGTGGATTGCGACATTACGCATTCACCCCGTTTCTACGATGAATCTTCCGAGTTGTTACAGGCTTTCTCGCCTGCGGTCCGCGCTGAAACCAATCCCGCTCAATCCCGGTCAGAAGCGAATGGTTATGCCTTCGGGGAGCTCCGTTAGAAGCCTGCTGGACCGCGCCAGTCCCCCGTCGCAGCCGCCCAAACCACCCGAGAACGCTGCGAACTCGACTGCGCGCCCCCCCCCGTGGTTCCACCCGGTGCGCGCCGGGACGTCGCGCGGTCCGGGCCTGCTGGTTCAGGGGAATCTGCATGTTCCTTTCCGACCTGCTCAAGGCTGACCTGGGGCGAGGACTACCCGGAAACCGAAGCTGCCGCCCCCGTAGCTGTTACCGTCCGGGGCGCGGCGGTGGCGGTGCGCCGACCGGCAGATCTGGGCGCCGTCGAAAAAGTCAAAGCCGCAATAGCTGCCGCCGCGGATCACGCGGTACGAGATCCCGAACCAGTCGGGGTCAGCCGAGTCGGGGTCGGCCGGGTCAAGTACACTCCCACCGGGCAGACTACCCGACCACCAGTCCTGGCACCACTCCCAGACATTCCCATGCATGTCATACAAACCCCACGGATTCGGCAGCTTCTGCCCCACCGGATGTGTCTGCAAGCCGCTGTTGCCATCATACCACGCGTAGTTGGTCAGGTTCGTGTAGCCAACGGTCAGCCACGTCTCGTTCGTGCGGATGTTATAACCCGAATCATCCCCGTAGCTGAACCGCGTCGAAGTCCACGCCCGACACGCATACTCCCACTCCGCCTCCGTCGGCAGCCGATACACGCTGTTGGTGGCTATCCGCCCCGCCGCCCGCTCCCCTTGCGTGAGCTTGGCGCAGTAATTCGTGGCATCAAACCAAGTCACCTGCTCGACCGGACGGCTGAGGTTGGTGCCGAAATCTCCAACAGGCCAGTCGTTAGTCCGGACCCCATTGAACCAACTTGGATTACTCCCCATCACCGCCAGATATTCCCCTTGGGTCACTTCATACTTCCCCATCCAGAACCCCCGGCTGATCGTTACCGCCGTCTGTGGACCCTCCCAGTCCCGGCGCTCCACTTCATTTGTCGGGCTCCCCATCCGAAACGTCCCCGGCGGGATGAACACCAGGTTCGTGGGCGCTGCAAACACCACCGCTCGATAAAACCGTTGGCCGGTAGCCGGGGCTGACTTGTCAGCCCACAAATAAGGACTGGCGGGCAGTTGCAGAAACTCCAGACAGCGCCAGGCGCTCGCGTTGTTCGTCTGGGCCAGGTCCGTGACGTATTCGACCGAGTACACGGTGCCAACCGTGCCCGTGATGGTCAGCCCGGCATACAGTTTAAGGTCGAGTTCGGCCGCGGCTCGCGGCCCGGCACCCCAAACGGCCAGGCACAGCAGGGAAAGGAATCGAACGTGCGTTGAGTATTGTCTTTTCATGGTTCCGAGGGTTGATGGTTGCTCATGTTCCTGGTTTTGCCGTGCCTATCGCAGCCGGAAATACTTCATTGCGTCTGCGGCGGGCACGGTGACTTGCTTCATGTTCCTGCTTTCAAAGACCGGTTCCAGAACCGGCAACCACGGGCCTGTAACGGCGGACGCGCCTTCGACCGCGTAGGGCGCGGCCACCGCCGGCCAGGTGAGCCGCACGGCATTGGCAATGCTGAGCGAGGGGACGCTATAGCGCCTAATTTCGCAGTTGTCGAAAGTGACCTCGGCGGGCGGCAACTGACCGTCGGTGTATTGGAGCAGAGACAGGCAGATGTGGTCGATGGTCGTCAGGGGCGGTTCGGCCCGGTCCGGCGCGAGGAGGAGGCGCGAGCCGGATCGTTCCTCAAACTCATCCGCGCTCAGAGTTGGATCGGCGTTCGGAGTGTCCACGATGCTTCGCTCGTAGAGGATGGCGTCGTGATTCGCCTTGTCGAGCACCCGGCCGGTCACAATCAGATCCGGGCCGCGGCCCGTCAAGGCCAGCACCAAGGTCACGTTGGTATTTTTGAGCGCCAGGGATTCAAAGGTGAAGAACATGACTGGCCAGTCGGGTACGAATTTCCATAGCATCACGTACCGCTGGCTCTTGCTGAACCCGTAGCAGGCCGGCACGTGCTTGAGCTTCACTTCCGCTTCGGTGGCCGCGTCCGAGATCCCCACCAGGTCCACGCGCAGTTCGAGAGTCTCGTTGTTCTTCGCGTTCCAGTTGAACGGTCGCATCACCCAGCCGGCGGTGTCGTATCCTGTGACCGTCTGCGTGCCGGGCCAATTACCGCGCAGGATCAACTGTCCGTTGGTTTCGACGGCAGCGATGGACCCGCTGTTGCACCCGGGCGTCCAGCCCGTTGCCTTGCCATCCTCGAAGTCGTCGATGAGTGTCACGGTGCTCAGGGGCGGGGTGGTCAAGCTGCCCCGGCAAGTAAAAGAAAGCACCGGATCGAACCACGGCCCCGCGGGGCGAGTGAGGCTCTCGGTGGTCCGCATCCCTTCAATGGCGCCACCGGCGCCGGTCCCGACGAGGCTCAATTCAATACCGGAGTCTGCGTTCATTGTTCCACGCCAATTCATCTCCCAGCGACCTGCGCTAGGGGTGAACCGGGGACTCTGAGGGTCGGTCATGTCCCAGGTGCCGAGCTCTTGAAAGGCGGTCCCATACAGAATGCCTGAGCCGTCCGCGTTGAACGTTCCGTCGGTCAGGACCGTGCGTCGCCCGGCCAGGCGGGCGTTGCTGCTGTCCACTTTGAAAACCTGCGCATCGCCATGCAGGGAGACTTGGCCGGTATCGTTAGTAATCCACACGCCGCCATAGGGGTGTTCGATCACGATGCCCGTGGCGGTGTAAGAGGTGGTCGTGGCGGCGGAGGCGGGTGGAAGCCCCGCGGCGGGCCAGAGCAACGTGGCGGCGGCCACCAAGCCCCAGCGTGGAATCTTACCGAGCAGGTAGTCACTCAGCAGCAGCGAAGCAGGTGTGGTCAACCTACCCGAAGCGCAGGCACAGCCCCCGCTCGATTGTAGGCTTGGTGTTTTCATAGGTTCCTTTTGTCGGTATGAGTCTCAATGGCTAAGGCAGTCATCGGATTCACCCAGGTTCTACGACGAATCGCGGCAGATGTTACGGACTTTCTTTCGCACCGACCTCGGCTACGGCGCCGTCGAGCGAGAATTCGACCGTTTCTCCGCTCCGTTTAGCGCGGTGGGCGCGCTTCCGGTTCTCCGCCTGTTCGGGGTCGTCAAATCGTGGTCTTGAAATCCGCGCGGCTTTCGGCCATTTTACCTACGAAAGATGAGCCTGCTTGAACTGAAAGAGAGTGTCCTGGCACTGCCGGAGCATGAACGGCACGACTTCGTGGCCTGGGTGAACCGCCTGGAAGCGGACTACGAGGATGTGCCCGGCGAAACCCTCGACCAGCTCGCGGCGGAAATCTGGGACCAAGACGACCGCCATGCCCCTCCCACGCATCCAGCGCGGTGAGCTGTGGCTCGTGGACCTCGGTTATCTGGGCAAAGTGCGCCCGGTGCTCGTGGCCAGCGTCCCCTTTCTCGACCACGAGCGCGCGTTGTGCATCGTGGTGCCGCATACCACCTCGGTGATCAATACGCGGTTTGAGATCATCCTGACTCACCCCGCCTTGAAGGCTGGAGCCTTTGATGTGCAGCAGACGGCCGCGGTGCAAGCGGTGAAATTCGTCCGGCGGTTGGGTGCCTTGAGCGCGGAGCAGATGGCCACCGTGGAGCAAGCCCTCGTTCAAGTGCTGGGTTTGAAGCTCGCTCAAACCGACGTGCGGCCTACCTGACGGGCCGTGTGCAGCGGTCTTGGAGCCACCGAATATCCTGGTTGTTGGGCGACCGCACTTCCGGCGGATAGCCCGATCCGGAAGGCGTTAACTTGGCCGGTATCGTGCGCGGATCGAGCCATTTCTTGGTCTCCACGTGGCCGTCGGCGAACGAGAAGCTGCCCGCGCCGTTGTGAGCGCAAGCCGGGTAATCGAAGAAAGCAGTGGTGCCGGGCTTATCGGGGGAACCATCCATCGAGAGGTAGAAGACACCCTCGCCCAGCGTTTCCACCCGCTCGTCCAAAAACACGAAGATCTGGGATGGACCAGGGTAGAGCATGTCCCCCAGCTTGTAGTAGACGGTGAAGCCGCTGAAATCCAGCCACGGCACGCCGCCACAGGTGCGTTCCGAGGGACCGCCCACCGGCGGATTGATACTGTAGCTGCGCACCCGCGGCATGCGTTGCCCCTGCGGGTTGAGGCCAGTCGTCTTATCGGCGGGACAGCGCCAGACAGCGGGTGCCTTGGCGCCTTGGTTCCATAGCGGACTTTTCTCCAGGTCCTGTGCCACGTCCCAGTTGTCACGTTTCTGCGGATTGGTCAGGTCCAGCCAGCCGCTGACCCAGACATAGGGCGAGTTGGGGCCGCCGTGCGTCCCGCAGTTGTGGCAGAAGGGGAGGCGGTCGTCGGAGTCCCCGGCGTAGAAATGCCAAGCCAGGGTGAGCTGCCGGAGATTCGACTGGCATTGGATGCCTTGGGCCTTGGTCTTGGCTTTGCCCAGCGCCGGTAACAACATCGAGGCCAGGATGGCGATGATCGCAATGACGACCAACAGCTCGATGAGGGTGAAGGCGGATCGCCCGAGCCGGAGGGATTCTACAGAAGGAAACGAAGATAACGAAGGGAAGGCAGGAACACCTATCTGAGCAGCCCGCATCCCCAATCTTCGTTCCCTTTGTTGCCTTCTGTTAAAGATCATGGTGTTTCCTGTTCTTTTTCCTCGGCCGCAATTTCCTCCCAGGACGGCGCCCGATAGAGATCCGCCACCCCGGACCAACTCAGCCCCAATAAGGTGTTCCCGTCGGGCGAGAACTGGGTCCAGCCCGTAAATTCCCCGACACTTTGCAGGCTGATCAGTTGGCGTTGGATGGTGTAATCCCAGACGACAAGCGCCGGCTGCAAACGCATCCCGATTTCACAACCAGTGACCAACCGCTGGCCATCCGGCGAGAAGGCCACCGAAATAACTCGGTTGGCGTGGAGTGACAGCGTAGCAAGTTCGCGGCGTGAATCGACCTCCCAGACCCGGGCGCCACCCGAGATGGTGGCGGCAAGGAAGCGGCTGTCGGCCGAGAAGGCGGTCATAATGGCGGTGGACTGAGATGGGAACGCTGCTTTCAATTCGCCGGTGGCGTAATCCCACAGCTTGACGCCCATGAGCGAAGGAACCGCAAGAAGCCGTCCATCGGGCGATTGTGCCATAACGAGGGCCTCACTCACGTCGATTCGTCCGAAGGGAATCTCGGCCCAGGACGCCACGTCCCAACGCTGCGCCGCGATCTGTCGGTTCCACACCATGGCAAGGGACCCGAGCGTCTTGCCGCCGTCCCAGAAGCGAAGGCCAAAAATGGGGATGGATTGTGGTCGAAACTCCTTCACCAGTCGCTGGTCGCGCAGGTCCCATATCTTGATGCTACCGTCCAGGCCGCCAACGGCCAGGAGGCGCTCGTCAGGCGAAAGCGCCACGCTGTGATGGTTGGTGCCCAAGGCTGGAAGCCGCTGGATCTCCTTCGCCGTCGCGACTTCCCAGATGATCACGGGATCCCTCGGTGACGCCGTAATCAGGCGCCGGCTATCCCGGGTAAACGGCGCGCCGTAGGGTCCCACCCGCACCGGCAGAACCGCATGGGACCGACGGCGAAGATTGGACTTCAGATCCCAAATCCGGACCGATCCGTCCAGGGCGCAACTGACTAAGGTGTTTCCATCTCGGAATAGCGCGAGACCCGAGAGACCACTGGTATGTCCCCGGAGCCGATCAAGCTCCTGTTTCTGCGCCACGTCCCACACTCGGACGGTTTGGTCAGCGCTCCCCGAGTAAAGGGTCTTTCCATCGGGCGCGAAGACCAGCTTCGAAACCCAGCCCCGATGGCCCTCCAAGCTCCCAGTTGGGGCGCCATTCACTGTATCCCACAAGCGGATTGTGCCGTCCGAAAGACCGTGGCCCGACGCGAGGAGTCGGCCGTCGGGCGAGAAGGCCAAGGCCATAACGCCGTTCCCCTCGGTTGGGGCGGGAATCGTCGTGCGGATCAGACCCGTCTTCAAGCTGAGCAGCCGAATGCTGCCGTCCATCTCCCCGAGCGCGAGGGTGGCGCCGTCTGGAGAGAACAGGGGAACCCGGCCCACATCATTCATCACCCCTAAACCGGGAATCTCGTTCGAGATTTCGCCCGTGCTCACTCTCCAGAGGCGCAGTCGAGGTTCCACGTCGAAGGTGGCCAGCCATTCGCCGTCCGGCGAGAAGGCTAGCGAAGTGACGGGCGTGGGTTGCGCGAGGGTTCGTACGATCTGCCGCGTGGTGACGTCCCAGAAGCAAACCACGGGACCCTGGGTGTCTTGGTTAGCCGAGGCGAACAGGTTTCCGCCGGGGACGAACGCCATGGCCCGTGGTCGGCTCTTGTTGGTGAGCGTGCCGGTTTGTCGACGCCTCTCCCAGTCCCAGAGGTCGATGTTCCCATCCCCCTGGCGCACGGCGAGCAGACTCCCCACTGGCGACAGTGCCAGGTTCTCAAAGCCAGCTGGTTGCTGGATGAGGGTGAATTGTTCGTCGCTGCGGCACTGACCCCAGAGATAGCGCCATTCCCAGCCGCGCAGATCCCTCTGGATTTCAGATTTGAGATTTGAAATCTGAGATGGTCCCTCAGGGCGGTACTTGTCCAGGGTCCGCCGCGCCCCGCCAAGATCACCTTCCTCCAAGGCGCGTTGGACCTCTTTGATGTCACCCGCATAAGCATGGCGCAGGGCGAGCCGTTCATTGGCTTGGGCGGTGGCGCGTTCTCGATCCGCCCGGCGCCATTGCCAGATGATCCCGACCAAACCGCACGTAATGGCCAGGATCAACGCCCCGCTTAAGGCCGCCCGCATCGGCTGCCGCCGGCACCATTTCCAGGTCTTGCCAATGGTTCCCACGGGCCGCGCCTGAATCGGCTCGTCGGTCAGGAACCGCCCCAGTTCATCCGCCAGTTCCTGGGCGGTCTGGTATCGTCGAGATTGCTCTTTCTCGAGGCACTTCAGGCAAATGGTTTCCAGATCGCGCGGAATGGTCGGATTCAAGAGCCGGGGAGCGACGGGCTCAACTTCCACCACCTGCTTCAAAAGCGTCGTCAGCGATTCCGACTGGAATGGGGGGCGGCCCGTCAGCAGATGATAAAGGATGGCCCCGAGCGAGTAGAGGTCGCTTCGCGGACCGGCCTGCTGGCCGGCGGCTTGTTCCGGCGGGAGGTAGTTCGGCGAGCCCACCACCTGGCCAGTCACGGTCAGTTCTGCGTTCCGCGTTCTCCAGGCGCTTCGCCAGACCAAAGTCGGTGATTCGGGGCCGGTCGTTGGCATCGATCAGGATGTTGGACGGCTTCAGGTCGCGATGGATGATACCCTGTTGGTGCGCATAATGGATGGCCTCGGCAATACCCTTCACGTAACCGGCGGCGCGGCGGAAATCTGAAATCTGAAATCTGAAATCCGAAATCACCTTCGTCAGGTTGCGTCCCTCCACATAATCCATCGAGAAGTAGTGCTGGCCATCGGTTTCGCCAATGTCATGGATGGCGACAATGTTGGGGTGTTGGAGGTTGGCCACGGCTTCGGCTTCGACTCGGAAGCGTTCCACCTGGGTCTTGGTGGCCAGTTGCCCCGCCAGGATCATCTTCAGGGCTACGATCCGATTCAGGCTCTTTTGCCGAGCCTTGTACACAACACCCATGCCACCGCGGGCGATCTCTTCCAGCAACTCGTAGTCGGCGAAGGACGCCTTCACGTGCGGGCTGCTGCCCGCGGACATAGCGTCGGTCTCATCCCCTCGCGGGTCCGGCGTCAGGCCCTCTCGCAACAAGCAGGTCGGGCAGAGCCGTCCGGCGGCGTATCCCTTCAACACCGTCCCGCATCGCTCACAGGCTCGACGGTCAGGCATAAACAGTCCGTTCCAAGGTTCGGGCGTCCATGGCTCTTCTACGCCACAAACCGTCGATTGTTACACCGCGCCCTTCTGGATTGCGGTCGGTGTTCATCGAGCCCCGCTGATCACTTGGATCAAGTAGCGGAGTTCATCATCGACCTCGTTTGGGTTGCTGACAGTGTGGGCCACCTCCGCCCGCAAGCGTTCACGGTAATGCTCGCGCAAGCGATGGACCGCCACGCGAATGGCACCCTCCGTCATTCCCAATCCGTCCGCGATCTGGGCGTAGGACGCCGGACCGTCCGTGCCCCAAAGGAAATCCTGCAACGCCTCAAACAGCTGCGTCTTGCCAGCCTTGGCATAGTCTGCTCGCAATAAGCACAGCACCTGCTCGAGCAAAGTCATGGCCCAGCGCTCCTCGTAAGCGCGCTCCGGAGTCATCGTTTCTGCGAGCTCAGAAGCATAATGATCGTCAGCCGTATGAATGTCCCACGGAATCTCGACCTGGCCGCCGCCTCGTTTGAGCCGATGGTCTCGTTTCCAATCATCGGTCAGAAAATGCTGCAGCGATTTGAGCAAGAACGTGCGGAACCGGCCTCGAGCCGGGTTGGCGAGGCTGAACGACTTTTTCTGCAGGAAGAGCGCAAAAAACGACTGGGTCAGATCTTGGGCTTCTTCCAAGCCGTAACCGCGCCGTCGGACATAAACATAAAGAGGCTGCCAATAGGTGCGGCACAGGTTCTCCAAGGCTTCGGCCGCCGGCGGCGATACCGAGTCGCCCGCCGCCAGCACGACGCTCCAATGGGTGGTGGCGAACACGCCCCTTTGCGTTTCAGAATTTTCACTCTCCTTGCCTGAGGGAGCCATGACCTGACATTACTCCATAGACAGAACAAAGCACGGTGAAAAGAATACCGGAAATCGGGTGGATCCGGAGCCCTTGCCTGCTTACTAACGCAAGGCTGGGTCAACCGCCGAATTCGCCCGACCAAAGGGCTGCCACAAAATCCCGATGGCTGATGAGTTCGTGGTGCAGCCAGGTTTCGAACAACTCGCCGAACACCGGCGTGCCCGGCGAAACCTGCCACTCCCGGGAGGCGGCGTCAGGCAACGATACATCTCGCCGCTTATCCAGCGATGGGCGGCGGCGGAGAAATGAAGGGGGTTCCACCAGAAATACCGGTTCGGATCGCAACCGGGACAGCCGTCGGCCACGCCGGTGACATTGGTGAAACCGTAGGCCGTCGGATCGACCAACACGCGCAAGGAGAGTTCCCGCAGATGATGGCCAAAAGCCGCTATGGGGGTGGTGCGTTCAATGGGTTAACCGTGGGTACGCCCATGGCTTGAAAATCCTTTTCGTTTTTTGTGGCCACCGTGCGACCATTGCGCAAGGCGCAGGCCGCAATCAGGCCATCCCCCAAGGTCGGACGCGCCTGGCCACTTCGGATGGCGTCGCCAATCAAACGGCCAGCCTGGTCAAAATCAGCGCGGTCAACCGGCAAAGAAGGCGTGCAGGCAATGACCTCTTCAAAATAGCGACGTGCTTTTTCGCGGGTGGCAGGCCGCATGGGAGCATGAACGCCGACGAGGAATTCAGCGCGTACCCTGTCACAGGTCGCCACGTCTCCTTGATCGGCCAGCCAATTCGCGATCACCGCCGGTTGCCGCTCGCCTTCGACCCAAATGTCAGTGTCGATCAATAACGGATCGTTCATGGTTCTCCTCGACTGGAATTCAATATACGAACCAGCCGTCGTTTAATCAAAGTTGGCCCAAGAGTACAGAGCGGCTGGGTAAGAGCGATTGACCAGGTCATTACGAAGGAATACACTTCCACCATGAATGCTGTGGAGTTCACCACCGAGCTTTCGGATTCGGGCATACTGCGCATTCCCTCGGAAGTGGCTGCGCAGTTGCCGAAGGCTGGCAAGGCCCGAGTTATCGTTCTGACGGACGGCCAGACGGAGGATACGGAGTGGCGGCAGGGTGCATACGCACAGTTTCTCCGTGAGGATCCCCCAGAAGACGCGATCTACGATTCCCTGCGCTGATATGTTCGGCAAGGTCTTCCTCTGCGAGTTTCCACTTACCTCGGGTGCTGCCGGCAAGGTTCGCCCTGCTTTGGTCTTATTCGATCTGCAGATGGATGCACTGATTTGTCGGGTGACCTCGGTAGTCCGGAGCGGTCCGCTGGATGTCGCATTGCTGGATTGGCAGTCGGCCGGTCTGCTTAGGCCTTCGGTAGCCCGCTTGGATCGGCTTGTGACTGCCGAACGCACTGTGTTCCGTCGTCGACTTGGCCTACTGAGCGTTCGGGACCGGGACGCAGTACGAGACCGGTGGAATCAAGAGATGAGGCTATGATTATCGGGGCCAACCAACCAGTGGAGCGAATGGTGGCGGGCGGACGTGATTTGCAGTCTCGGGCACAGTGGGCCGCCGCCATCGCTCACTTTTCACGTTAGGTCACTGAGCATGCACCGCGACTTCAAGATCAAGAGGGGCATCTACCTCGTTCAGCCGCCGCATGAACTCGATATCCACAACTTCTACGACTTTCAGGAGCTGCGCTATTCAGTCGCCGAGCGGACTTGCTCTTTCCTGTGGCGGCGTTCCAAGCGCAACGGCGTTCCCGCGAGCCTCCCAGCCTCTGCCACAATCGAGTTCCGCGGCGTCACCGAGTTCCGGTTCCGGCCCCGCGAGCCCAAAATGCCGTTTAGCGAGGACGACTGCGTGCGCAACTTCGGTTACTGGACAGACGAGAATTGGGCGGAGGACTCCGTGATGATCTGCAACGACCCTCAGACGAGTCACACGGAATGTCTCAACGCCATCGATTTCATGTCTGGCGCCCTTGTTATTGTTCAGGCAGACTCCGCACATGCAACAATCGTGCCGTAGCAAAATCACTGGACCGAACGCGGGCGGGCCGCGTCAGTTTCCAATTTGGACGCCACTGGCCGCCCGCGTCGGTCAGTTCTGGCGTTAGGCCACTTCGCATTAGCGCTATTGACACTCATGCCCACTTGCCCGCAACCCCCACCACCCAGAAAGCGAGCACTTGCTCGGCTCGCGCTCGCGGCCTTGGCTTCGCCAGCCACCCATGTGGCGACGGGCGCATTCGTTCTTTCGCTGGACATGCTCACCGGCCCGTTTCTGATGTTTCCCATTTTCTTTGTTCTGCCCGTGAGCCTCGCGGCATGGTTTTGCAGCCGTCGTTCGAGCATGAGTCTAGCCCTTCTCCTCCCGGTCGGTCGGGCTTGCATTGCCGCCTTCCACGAGTTTCCCCAGCCCCTGCCCTTTGTCCTCGCAAATGGGGCCGTTCGCATTGCCGTGCTTCTTATCATCTCCTACTTGGTCAGCCGCACGGCAAACCAGAGCAGAGAGTTGGAACGGAGAGTGAAGGTGCTGGAGGGCCTGCTCCCCATTTGTATGTTGAACGACGCCGCGGGGAAACGGGCCCGTCCTACCTTTGCGGAAAGTGTGCGGCTTTCTCGGGTACCGGAAAGGTCTTGGTAAATCCCCGACGTTCCTCCCATCTCCGCGAACCGGTCTGAAGGATGGCCCGGGGTGGGAATCGCCTGGCTTTGCCCCCACGCCACGCCTTCCACCGGGCGGAAAACCGGAGGTGGCACAGACCCCAGCGGACCACGAGGCAGTTCCTCGCACGCCCTGGCGCCGGAATGGATGGAGGAACGGTCATGATGTCGGCGGCGCGCGGGCCGACTCCACCGGATGCTGACCACCATGCCACCGAGCGACGCAGACCATGGGCCGGTCACACCGCGGACAGAGGGGCGGCGGCATGGGCCCCTTGGCCGCGGGCAAGGTGTGCGCCTCGACGAAGGTTTCCGCCCTCTCCAACTCGTCAAACGGATCGGCACCCTCGTCTGGGACCAAGGGCTCCAGCGCCGGCTCGCCGGTCGAGCCCGGGGCCGCCCCAGCCAGTAATCTCTGCACGTGCTCGCGTTTAGCCCGGGCCGCCGGATGCCACCAGCCAAACCGGCGGACCCGATGGAATCCGGCCGGCAACACATGCTGCAAGAACCGCCGGATCAGTTCCTCGGTGCTCATCACCAAGGACTGCCACCGGCCTGGCGCGCTCTCCCGGTAGGGCCATCGCACCCGTCCGTCGGGCAACCGCGGCACCGCCCGATTGCCCGTGGCCGTCTTGAAGACATACCGGCTCAAATACTGCAGGACTTGTTCTCCCGACCCCGCCGCCTGACTGTGCGTCACCCACCGTTGTTTCCACACCTTGGCGGGGATCTGCGCCAGCGCCTCGGGGGCCTCGCGTTCGAGCCATTGCCGGAAGCCGGTGCGGAAATGATCGCTCAAGGGCTCGACCCGAAGCAAAAACCCTCGGCGCGCCGCCACCCACTCTTGCCCATCCAGGCTCAGACCGCCGCCGGGCACCAGGTAATGGAGATGGGGATGATAAATCAGCGTGCGGCTCCAGGTGTGCAACACGCCGAGCATCCCCAGTTGGGCCCCCAGGCGCTTTGGGTTGGCCGCCAGATCCTGCAAGGCCTGGGCGGTGGCGGCGAATAGGGCGTCGTAACCCAGTTGCGGATGGGCGCCACCCCTTTTGGCAGATTGCCCCCGGTGCCATTCGTTGGCCAGGAAGTGATTCAGCGCTGCCAGCAGGAACGAGCGGAACCGCCCACGTCCTGGATCTGCCATGCCAACCCATTGTTTGGCCAACAAGCGCGCAAAGAATTCCTGGGTCAAATCCTGGGCATCCTCCGGCCCGTAACCGCGACGGCGGACGTAGGCATATAAGGGATACCAGTAAGTGCGGCAGAGCTGCTCGAGGGCGGCAGCGGATTGCGGCGTATCCTGCCCACCCGCCGCCAGCACCACACTCCAGTGCGTCGTGGCATACACCCCCCATTGCGTTTCATCCCTTTCACTCTCCTCACCCGAAGGAGCCATGACACAACACTACCAAAGCGACCGAACAAAGTACGGTGTTAAGAAACCCGAGGCCGGGCTATGCAAAAGCCCTTGCTTGCTGAACTACGGAAGGCCTCGGGCAGGACATGTTCTCAACCAATTTGGCCCCAGGAGTTATGCGCGAGCAGGTTCGTTACTGTTGTGATCTGGGAAAAAACTGTCGATAAACTTGTCGATGTTTTTGACCGTATTTGTAAGTGCTTCCAGTGCAATGGAGATGAGCACAATGGCATGATGGGGGTCAGGGGTTCGAGCCCCCTCGGCTCCACCAACCTTCAGGGCAGGGGGCATTCCCAATCAACCATCTTGGATTTTACTAAGCTTCTTCAATCAGACAGTCGCGTCTGGTCCTCGAAAGCGAACAATTATTTCTCACTCCAGCGCCAGAACGCCAACTCGTTGAAGTTAAAGGCATCTGGAATCCGCCCACCGTTTCCTCACGGGGTGCTAACGCCTACGCGGTAGAAGAGTGGAACCAGACTCGGAGCGTTGGTGTCCGTGAAGCTCGTTGTGCCGGGCTGGCCAGGCAGGTTCGTGGTCAGCATCATGAACGACGGTGAAGCCCCCAGGTCGCTGGAGCGCTCCAGGACGTAGCTAATGCCGAGCCTGCTCTCCCAGCGCACGGTCACGTTGGTGCCATCGCACACCGGCGACAAGAGGCGTAGCACCGACATCGCATTCGTGGGATTGGTTTGGCAACGCCACTCCTGCCAGGTGTTCAGTCCATCGTCGTCAGGATCTGTAGCATCCGCCGAGCCGTCGGTAGACAGACCATATTGCTGCAACCAGGCGTAGGCAATCACCGAGCCCGTCCCTTGGAACTCGTAGGCGCCGATGTCGATCGTGCCGCTGAGGAGGCGCGGAAGGCCGTCCAAGTCTGTGGAACCATGGGCGTAGGCATTAAGGCCGGCGTTGATGCAAGGCGAGTTGGATTGCAGGCGCAGGTTGCCGTTGGCGGGATCCACGAACAACGGCGCGTTGGTGATGTTGCCGAGGCCCTTCGCAGGCAACGGAGTCGTGCAACAATAGTTGAGGGCAATCGGTCTGCCTTGCTCGGTTGAGTAATTCGCACCATATGGAGCCGTGTTGAAATAGACAATGCAGTTGTTCAATGTGCCCATGCACGCTCCGCCCCCGCCATCCCCATAGAAACCACCAGCCGAATTGCCGACCAGGGTGCAATTGTTTAGCGTGCAGTGGTAAGATCCGCCGCCCTCGTAGCGAGCCGAATTGGCGATCAGGGTACAGTTGTTGAGGGTGCAGCCAGACGAACCCTCGCCCTCCGACAACGCGCCGCCGCCGAATCGTTCCGCGGAGTTTCTGGCCAGCGTGCAGTTGTTCAGGATACTTTGCGCTGCTCCGCCGCCCGAACCGTAGGGGCCACCGGCGGCCGAGTTGGCAGTCAAGGTGCAGTTGTTAAGAGTGCTCAAATATACCCCGCCGCCGGATGATGCCGAGTTGCCGATCAAGGTGCAGTGCTCCAGGATGGTGCCAAACGCCCCGCCGGCGAAAAGCGCGGAGTTCGTGGCCAGCGTGCAGTGGGTAAGGGTGGCTGCGCCGGCGGACGTGAACTCGGGACCAGCCACGCCGCCGCCGCCCCGGTCGGCCGAGTTGCCCACCAGAACGCAGTTCGAAACGATGGCATACGATTCACACCAGATCCCGCCGCCACTCAGCTCATCGTCACCTATTCCAGCAGCCCAGACCCGCGTGGCCCCTTGGGTCAGGGTGAACCCAGACAGGGTGGCGCCGTTGGTGAGGTAGGCGCACCGGATCGCGCCGTCCCCATTGGTCTGGCCCGGCACCTGGTAGCCTTGGATCACCGTGAACTCCGGGCCGTTGACGCTGCGCACGGTGAGCGGCTTGTCCACCAGCACGCGATTCGTCATGGAGCCTACCAGCACCCGGCCGCCCGTGGCGTAGGTGCCATTGGTGACCAGCACCAGCGCTGTGCCCGCGACTCCGGGCGGGAGGCTGACGGCATCCACTGCGTCCTGGATGCTCGTGGCAGCCGTCGCCCAAGAGGCGAAAGGGAGGACCGGGTTGGTGCTGTCGGCGGCCACATAGAACACGGGCTGCGACATCACGTGGACCGTCACGGTCGCACTCACGCCCATCGAATAGGTATCGTTGTACGCCCACAAAACCACCGCATAATCTCCCGGTGCCGCCCATGCATGAGTAGCGCACGGCTGGTTTGTCGCCGTTACACCATCGCCAAAATCCCAGACGCTCGCAGTGGTCCGACCTTCCGTCAGCGCCACGAGTCTCACCGGATAATTCTCAGCCACCATTGTGTAGGTTGCGAGGATCCCTGCCTTCAAGGGGCCTGTTACGGTTTCCGCTATGTACTCGTCGCAGCCGATGGAGGGAGGATTGGCCCAGGGTTCGCCGTCAATGTCCGTGCCGGTCGTGTAGGCAGCGCTGCCTGCCCCGCGACAGGGAGAATTGGCGCTCAAGTGTGAGGCGCTGGCCAGCTGGGGATCGAGGCTGATGTTGCCGACGCCATTGGTCGGCAACGGTGTGGTGCAGCAGTAATCCAAGCTAACCCAATAGTTCCCGTAGTTTGCCCCGTCCGTGGCGGTGTTGAAATAGACGATGCAGTTTTTTAGCGTGCTGGGCGAACCCAGGACACCCTCGGAAACCCCGCCGCCGGATGAAGCCCAGTTGTCGACGAGGGTGCAATTGTTCAGCGATCCCCCAGCCACCCCGCCGCCACGGTATTGAGCAGAGTTGCCGGTGAGGGTACAGTTGTTCAGCGTGCTCTCAGCCGCCCCGCCGCCACGGTATTGAGCAGAGTTGCGAGCCAGGGCACAGTTGTTCAACACGCAGAGGCCTCCACCGGAGAGCCCCCCCGCTACCCCACCGCCGGATGAAGCCGAGTTGTCGGTGAGGGTACAGTTGTTTAGATTGCCCCTTGCTGCCCCACCACCCCAGCCGGCCGAGTTCCCGGTCAAGGTGCAGTAATACAATGTGCCGTTATCCACTCCGCCTCCATTCGACGAGGCGCTGTTGCCGATCACATTACAGTGGGAAACCAGCGCATTCGTGGATTCACACCAGATGCCGCCGCCGCATTGCTCACTCCCCCCCCAATCTCCATCGTTTCGCGTGGCCCCGTTAGTCAGGGTGAACCCGGATAAACTGGCTCCATCGGCCAGATAGACGCACCGAATTGCGCCGTCCCCATTGGTCTTGCCCGGCACCTGGTAGCCCTGGATCACCGTGAATTGATGGCCGTTGACACTCCGCAGCGTCAGCGGTTTTTCCACCGCCACGCGATTGACCAACAGGTTCGTCCCCACCGCCCGCCCCCCGGTGGCGTAGAGGCCGTTGGTCACCACGATCTCGTCGCCGGGCAGGGCCGCGTCCACGGCGTCCTGGATAACACGGGCGGCGGTGGCCCAGTTGGTGTAGGGCGGGGTTGGACTGGCACCGTTGACATCCACGTAGTGAGCTGTGGGGAGGCGATAGGTCCACAGTTCGAGGTTGTCGTAAGTGACGGTCGCGGCGGGCCTGGTGCCATCAGTGTATTGAAATAACCCGATGCCCGCCCCGGCATACGTGTAGGGCGCTCCACTTCCCTCCGGACCGAAGGCCAGGCGCATACCGGAGAGGGCCTCCACGTCGGCGGTGGTAAGCGTCGGATCGGAGCCGGGCGTATCCACGACGCTGCGTTCATACAGCACGAGGTTCGGATTATCCTTGTCCAGCACGCGGGCGGTGAGGATCACATTCAGTCCCACGCGCGTCAGGGCGAAGGCCAGGATCACGTTCGTATTCCTGATCGAGGCTTTGTCAAAAGAGAACAGGCTGACCTGGCTGATAGGGTATTTGTCCAGGGCAATGAAATCAGGCCATTTGAAGAAGCCGTAAACGCCTGACTCGGTGCCAAGAATAAACTTCACCGAGTTGGTGGCATTGTCATCCAGATGGATCAGATCCACGCGCCACTCGAGGGTCTGTCCCTGGCCAACCGTCCGGTACGACGTCGGCAAGCCCCCAAAACAAAAGGTGTCGTAAGTTGCCGACGTGTGCTGGCTTGGCCAATACCCACGGACGGTGAACTGCTGGTTGGATTCGATCAGCGCGCCAGTCCCATAGGTGACCCAGCCCGTCTGCCGATTATCATCGAAGCTGTCCAACACCGTGCGGGAGGTCGCGGCGGCAAAGCTCATGACATACAAGTGAGCCGCGGCACTGGTCACGGAGCCGCTGACATCGCTCACCACCACGCGGTAGTCAGCTTGGTCGCTGATTTGCACATTAGTCAGAGCAAGCACGGCGTTGGTGCGACCGGGGAGGTCCGATAGGTCCTTCTGCCACTGGTAAACCAGAGGTTCAGCGCCTCGCGCTCCGACGGTAAAGGTCGCGGTCGAGCCGAGAGCCGTGGCCAGAAGCCGGGGTTGGTTGGTGATGACAGGCTGGCTCTGGCCAGCCGCGACGCAGGCCAAGAATATCACGGCCCCGAAAAGGCTCTGTTTGGATTTCATGTTTTTCTTCGGCTTACGACTGTGAGGATTGGTTTTCGTTCGCGCTTCGGGCCCTTACTGCACTCCAAGACGGTAGAACAGCGGTGCCACGCCAGCCGCGTTGGTGTCCGTGAAACTTGTCGTGCCGGGTTGGCCGCGGAGGTTCGTGACTAGGGGCGTGAACAAGGATGGGGGAGCCAGGTTCGTGCCTCGCTCCAGGGAATAGTTCACCCCGGAAACGCTCTCCCAGATCACGGTGACGTTGGTGCCATCGAACATCGGCGATAAGAGGCGTAGCACCGAGAGCGCGGTGGTGGGATCGGTTTGGCAACGCCACTCCTGCCAGGTGTTTAGCCCGTCGGCATCCGCATCGGTGGCATCCACCGAGCCGTCAGTGGGCAGGCCGTATTGCTGAAGCCAGGCGTAGGAAATCACCGAGCCCGTCCCTTGGAACTCGTAGGCGCCGATGTCGACCGTGCCGCCGGCGAGGCGCGGAAGGCCGTCCAGGTCCGTAAGGCTAGAAGTGTAGGCATTGTTGCCAGCATTGATACAGGGCGAGTCGGATTGCAGGCGCAGGTTGCCACCTGCGTAATCCACGAACAGCGGCGCATGGGTGATGTTCCCGACGCCGTTGGTAGGCGTCGGCGTCGTGCAACAGTAATTCAGAGCAATGAGCCCCCCTTGCTCACCATAATAATTCCCGTCGTGCGTGGCGGTGTTGAAATAGACAATGCAGTTTTTTAGCGTGCTGAGCGAACCCAGGACACCATAGGACGCCCCGCCGCCGTATGAAGCCGAGTTACCAATCAGCGTGCAGTGGTTCAGCGTCCCTCCCGCGGCCCCGCCGCCCAACTCGGCCGAGTTGCCGGCCAGCGTACAATTGTTGAGCGTGCTCCCGGACACCCCTCCGCCTATCCCGGCCGAGTTGCCCGAGAGCGTGCAGTGGTTCAGCCTGCCCCTAACCGCCCCGCCGCCATGCACCCCCGCCGAGTTGCCCGTGAGCGCACAGTTGTCGAGTGTGCCTCCGCAAGCCCCTCCGCCGAAACCAGAAGCCGAGTTCCCGCTCAAGGTGCAGTAATACAATGTGCCGTTATCCACTCCGCCGCTATGCGACGAGGCGCTGTTGCCGATCACATTACAGTTGGAAACCAGCGCATTCGTGGATTCACACCAGATGCCGCCGCCGCTTTGCTCGCGATCAGGGAGTCCATCAGTCCGGGTGGCCCCGTTGGTCAAGGTGAAGCCAGCCAGGCTGGCGCCGTTGGCCAGATACACGCAGCGGATCGCGCCGTCGCCGTTCGTGGTGCCAGGCACCTGATAGCCCTGAATCACCGTGAATTGAGGGCCGTTGAGGCTCCGCAACGTGAGCGGCTTGTCCACCGCCACGCGGTTGACCAACAGGTTCGTTCCCACTGTCCGTCCACCGGTGGCGTAGAGGCCGTTGGCCACCACGATCTCATCGCCCGGCAGGGCCGTGTCCACGGCGTCCTGGATGCGCGTCGCGGCGGTGGCCCAATTGGTGTAGGGCGGGGTTGGACTGGCGCCGTTGATATCCACGTAGTGAGCTGTGGGAAGGCGATAGGTCCACAGTTCGAGGTTGTCGTAAGTAACCTCGGCGGCGCGGCTGGTGCCGTCGCTGTACTGCCAGGCAGCGCAGCCCACGTAATCCCCGGACGTGTACGGTGGGCCGCTCTTATCGGTGCCACAGGCGAGATTCATCCCGGAGGCGGCCAACACCTGCGCCGAACTCAGGGTTCGGTCTACCTGGGGAGTATCAACCACACTGCGTTCGTACCGCACCGCGTTTTGATGGTCCTTGTCCAGCACGCGGACGGTGACGATTACGTTCGGGTTGTCACGGGTCAGCGAGAGGGTGAGGACGACGTTGGTGTGCTTAGAGATGAGCGTTTCACAAGAAAACACGGCCATGGAATCCACCGGCCATTTGACGATCGTGACGAAATTGCGCCCCAGGTGGGAGCCATAAAACACTCCATTGGCCGAGCTGGCCACGACCAATTCCGATGCCGTGGCGAACTCGTTCATTCGCACCACGTCAATCCGCCATTCGCTCGTCTGGCCTTCCACTAGGCTCCAGTTGCTGGCTTTCATTCCCCAGCAGTAACTGTCTTCCCACTTCCTGGTGTGCACACCAGGCCAATATCCCCAGACGGTGAACTGTTGGTTGGTCTCAAAGAGCGCGAGTTGACCAGGGCCATGGGTGACCCACTTGGTCAGCTTGTTGTCATCGAAGTTATCGAGCACCACGCTGCTGGTCCGCAGGACTGGGGACATGGCGACCTGAGTCTGGGGCTGGTTGGTGACGACGGATTGGGCCGAGCCAGCGATGGCGGCGGCCAGGAGCATTGCGGTGGTGATGAGGTTGAGCCTGGTTTTCATATTCTCGCTAATTCACATTTCATGTTCCGGTCATTTTTTTACCGTTGCCCCGCAGGTGCGGGCTTGATCAGCAACACGGATTGCCGATTCTGTCCTCCAGGTACTCCGGGAAAATCTGAAAAAGGTTACAGCCCGTTGCGGGGATCGTCCTTCACACGCGCCTGGTTGAGAATGGAGGGACTGCTATTTTGTGCTGGGCACTCGGCTCAGCAGCCAGCGTAGGTCCGCGCGAACCAGTGCGTTGGCGATGGGAGCTTCGGCGACCTTCCGGACGCGGTGCGGGTACTGCCATTGGATCCTCATTGTTGCCCAAGCGCGAGGATTGACTCAACGCTGCGATAATTTGCGTTTCTCCGCCGCCTCGATCTCGACGCACGAGGGCGCATCCCAGAGATGGGCCACGCCGGTGAAAGAGCTGGCCATTACCGTCCTCCCGTCGGGAGAAAAGGCGACCTGGAAGAAGAATTCTCCTTCCCCCTGGAGGGAGAGAATTTCTCTTTGCGTCGCGAGGTCCCACAGTAAGACGGCGTCTTTGGCGCCCGAGCCGCCCGTGGCCAAGCGCCGGCCATCCGGTGAAAAGGCTGCTGCCCACACCATGCCCAAATGACCGCTCAAAGTCGCGAGTTCCCGACGTGCGAACACATCCCAGAGTCCGACGCGCCCATCCCAGCTCGCCGAGGCCAGCACCCGACCATCCGGCGAGAATAGCACCGCCGGCACTGCTCCCGTATGGTTCGTGATGGTAGTTACGTGCTGGCCGGAAGGAAAGTTCCAGAGCTTCACCGCGCCGTTGGCGTGCCCGGTAGCCAGGATCCGGTCGTCCGGCGACAGGTCCGCAGACCAGATGCCCGTATATTGCGTCTGCGCTAGCGGCACCTCCGCCCAGTCTTTGGTTCGCCAGATTCGAACGCGAACTGTGTGATCATTCTTGGCAACCCCAGTGATGAGGAACTTGCCATTGCGGGAAAAACGGAGTTGGCCGAACCACTCGAAAGGGACCTCGAAAGTCTTAACCAGACGTCGCTCCCTCCAATCCCAGAGTTTGACCTTGCCCGAAGCGTTACCTGCCGCGAGCCAGCGGCCTTCCGGCGACAGCGCCACGCCCCAGTTGTTACTGCCTAAGGCGGGCAGCCTTTCCTTGAGTCGCACCGATTTGGCGTCCCAAACCCCGAGCCATCCATTGGGGTCGGTTGTGATGAAGCTCTGGCTGTCGGGCGTAAAGGCGACGCCAAAACGGCGCACCACTTTCGGGTCGAGTGCCTCGGGCGCGAAGCTTGGGGCCTCGAGCGCAGCTTGGGAGCCAGGTCCGAAAGAAATGGCCAGAGTGGTGTGGCTCGAAGGCCGGTTGGTCGCAGTCTCGTCCCAGAAACAGGCGGTGCCCTCTTGACAACCACTTACGAGCGTTTTGCCATCGGGCAGGAAAGCCAATACCATGCCCTCACCCTCATGTCCCCGCCACCCAAACAATTCCGCCTGGTCAGCCACGCTCCAGATCCGGATTGCCCGGTCACCGCCCGCCGAAGCCAGCCGCCGGCCGTCCGGCGCGAAAGCGAGTGCTTGGACCCCGCCGGCAGGGATGGCCAATTGCCCGCGAGGCGCTCCGGAGGAGGCATCCCAAAGCCGGATGGTGCTGTCGAAACCAGTGGCGAGCAATTCAGTAGAAGGCGAAAAGGCCAGTGCCGAGATCCCGGTGCCCTCTTCGGTTAGGTTGGTCATCGCCACGACGGTTCCCGTTCGCCAGTTCAAGATGCGAATCCGCCCGTAATCTTCTCCAATCGCCAGCCGGGTCCCGTCCGGCGAGAACTCCACCACTCCCGCGCCCCCGTGTCGTGGGGGTGGCACCGAGAAGTTGGTCAGTGTGTGGTTGACCTCCCACTCCACTACCGCGATGGTTCCATCGTTGTCAAACGTTGCCAGAAAAGTTCCATCCAGGGAAAAAGCCACCGACCGGACTGGCGATGGCTGGTCAAGCGTGCGGCTGATCTTCCGTGCGTGCACGTCCCACACCTCAACCGTCGGCTCTGCCCGCGCGTTGCGAGTGCTCACGGCCAGCCAGTTGCCAGTGGCCGATAGCCGAAGGCTTTCGATCGAGGGGGAAGCGGGCAGCTCAGTCGCCAGCCGTTTGGAGGTCAAATCCCACATGGCGATCTTGTCACGCCCCGTTTGCACGGCCATCACCCTTCCATCGGTGGAAATGGCCACCGCGCCGAGGGGACCGGAATTCGTCTGCAGTCTGACGGACTCGTCGGCTTGGCAGGACCTCCACAGGTAGCGCCATTCCCAATGGCGGAGGTCAGTGGCAAGTGACGAGTGGCGAGTAGCGAGTGAAGAGCCGGCCGGGCGATGTTTCCTCAACAGACTGGTCGCGAGCCCAACGTTATTGTCCTGCAGCGCCCGTTGAGCCAGATTCATGTCCGCCGCATAAGCATTTTGCTCGGCTCGCAAGCGTTGGCGTACTTCTTCCTGCGCGTTGCGTTCCGCACGCTGCCACTGCCAGAGCACGCCGGCCAAGCCGAGCGCAAAGACCAAAACCAGAGCGGCGACCAGAGTGGCCCGCACCGGCTGGCGCCGGCACCAGAGCCAGATCCCCTCGACCAAGGTTGCCCGGCGGGCTTGGATTGGCTCGGCTCGCAACCAGCATTCGAGGTCTTCAGCCAAGGCTCCGGCGGAGGCATAGCGCTGAGTCGGTTCCTTTTGCAGGCATTTGAGGCAGATCGTCTCCAGGTTGCGGTCCACAGTCGGATTGAGCACCTGAGGTTTAACCGGCTCTTGATCGATCACCTGCCGCAGCGTCTCTAAGGGTGTGTCCGCATGGAAGACCGGTTGACCCGTCAGCAACGCGTACAAAACCGCGCCTAAGCCGTAAACGTCGGCGGCGGTCGTGACTTGCCGAGTTTTCCCCGCCGCTTGTTCCGGCGACATGAATTCGGGGCTGCCGATCACCCCGGTGCACCAAGTCAATCCCGCCTCTTGGTCCAGCAGCTTCGCCAGGCCGAAGTCTGTCAGGTAAGGCTGCCCTTGCGCGTCGAGCAGGATGTTATGCGGTTTGATATCGCGGTGCAGCACGCCGCGTTGGTGGGCGTAATGGGCCGCGCGGGCGATGGTCGCCAAGAGCTCCGCGCAGCGACGCAGCCACTCCGCATTCCGTACGGTGCACTCCGCATTCAGCTGGGCGAGGTTCCGACCTTCGATCAGCCTCATGCTATAGAAAGGCTGGCCCCCGTGCTGGCCCACCTCGTAAATAGGCACGATATTTGGATGATCCAGGTGTGCGGCGGCTTCGGCTTCGAGATGGAACCGGTCGACAAAAGCGGCATCGGAGAAGCGTCCTTGGAGCAGCATTTTTAGCGCGACCGGGCGATTGAGTGCGACTTGCCGGGCCTTATAAACGAAACCCATACCCCCGCGCCCGAGCTCTCCTTGCAGCTCGTACGCACCAAAGATCACTGGGTCCGTGGCACCGCCAGGGCCAACCGCGGTCGGAGAGACTTCGCGCGCGGGTCCCACCATCTCTAAGCACGATCCTGGGCCTTTCCACCCGGCGCCAACGCGCACCAGGCAGGCCGGACAAAACCCTTTGGGAGCATCTTGGGGCAGCCCTGCTCCGCACTCCGGGCATGTCTTTCCTTCGCTCATTGCATTCTCACATGCAGAGGGAGGCAAACACGTGCCGCATCTCTTGCTCAATCTCCGCTGGATCGGCTACAGTTTGGGCGATTTCCTCGTTGAACAGCTCACGGTAACGTTGGCGCATGCGATGCACCGCCACCTTGATGGCCCCTTCCGTCATCCCGAGCGCCGCCGCGGTGTCATGGTAAGTGACCGAGCCTCGGTCACCTAACAGGAAGTCTCGGAGCCGTTCAAAGGCAGCGCCCTTGCCTGCCGCGGTGAATTCCCCCTCCAGCCGCTCCAACACACGCTCCAGCAGGCTAATGGCCCATCGCCTCTCGAACAGCTTTTCCGCATCCATTTGCTCCACGGATTCCAGCCGGTAACGCTCCTCGGCCGAGTGGGCATCCAGAAAAACCATCGTTCTCCCACCGCCGCGTTTTTGGGCCTGGAGCTTGGCCAGTTCGTCCGCTAGAAAGAACTTGAGCGAACCCAGGATAAAGGAGCGAAACCTGCCTTTGTCCGGCCTGGCCCGCTGCAAAAAACCGCGTGAAAGGATGTGGAAAAAAAAGCCCTGAACGAGATCCTGCGCATCAGCCACCTCGTAGCCCCGGCGCCGGATATAGGCGTAAAGCGGAAACCAGTAAGTGCGGCAGAGCTTCTCCAAAGCCTCGGCCGCTTGGGGGGACTCCGCCTGGCCTGCCGCCAGCACGACGCTCCAGTGTGTGGTGGCGAACACGCCCCTTTGAGTTTCAGCTTGTTCGCTCTCCTTGCCAGAAGGCGCCATGACCTAACACTACCAAAGCGACTGAACAAAGCACGGTGAAAACTCAGAATAAGAAGGACGATTAGGATTATGATTACGATTATGATCGCCCCATGATCCCAATAAAAATGGCATTGTGGGGGTCAGGGCTTCGAGCCCCCTCGGCTCCACCAACCTTCAAGGCCAGGGAGAAACCCAATCATCAGTGCTAAGGCTTCTTCAACCAGACAGTCGCGTCTGCTCCTGAAAAGCGAACAATTATTTCTGGTAATATTTTAGGTCTTCACGCGCGAGTTTACCTGTTATGCCCTGGTTCGAGGTGTCGTCGTTGATGCATTACCTGGAGGTGGCCGAGACGACCCTGACGGTGCGCTTGGCGCGTCCTTATTACGCTGGCAAGGCCTGCGAGTGGACGCATCAACCTAAGGTGGACGTTATCATTCCGGCGTGTCAGGCACGTCGAGGATTTCGACCTTAGGATGCAAAAATTACTTCCGGTTTTTTCGGGAGCGCCGCCGGGCCAGCGCCGCTCTCTGGAGCGTCGGGTGTCGGCGCCGAAATCTGGGCTGACAGAAGACGGATAGATTTAAAAAACAGGTGGCATGCGACTGGCCGGATTGGCTGCAACCCCATTCGGCGCAGCACGAACGCCGCTCAGATGATGACCAAAAGCCGCTACGGGGCTGGTGCGGTCAATGGGTTAACCGTGGGTACGCCCATGGCCTGAAAATCCTTTTCGTTTTTCGTGGCGACAGTGCGGCTATTGCGCAAGGCACAGGCCGCAATCAGGCCATCTCCCAGGGTCGGACGCGCCTGGCCATTTCGGATGGCGTCGCCAATCAAACGGCCAGCCTGGTCAAAATCAGCGCGGTCAACCGGCAAGGAGGGCGTGCAGGCAATGACCTCTTCAAAATAACGACGGGCTTTTTCGCGGGTCGCAGGCCGCATGGGAGCATGAACCCCAATGAGGAATTCAGCGCGTACCGTGTCACAGGTCGCCACATCTCCTTGATCGGCCAGCCAATTCGCGATCACTGCCGGTTGCCGTTCGCCTTCCACCCAAACGTCAGTGTCGATGAATAACGGATCGTTCATGGTTCTCCTGATCTTTCAAAATACGTTCCATTTCCCCTGCCGTCTCGGAATCGGGTCGTTGCCGCCGAAGGATTGCGGCCAGTTCCAGCCCGGTCATGGACCCCGTTGATGGACTTAACCGGGCAACCGTTTTTCCTGACTTCACAATCTCAATCGTGAACCCTTGCTGCACCTTGGCCAAGAAACTGGACCAATGTCGGACAATTTCAGTTGCCGTTGCCTTCATGAATCCAAAATACACATTTTACACATTCGATGCAAGCCCGGTTCCCTTGGAGTCGGCCCCAGGATTTATGCGCGAGCCGGTTCGTTACTGTTGAGCCCGGGAAAAAACCGTCGATAAACCTGTCGATGTTTTTACCGTTAATGTAAGTCATTTCAGTGCAATGGTTATGAGCACGATGGCATTTTGGACGGCAGGGGTTCGAGCCCCCTCGGCTCCACCAACCTTCAGGGTCAGGGAGAAACCCAATCATCAGTGCTAAGGCTTCTTCAGCTTTTTCAATCAGATAGTCGCGTCTGGTCCTGAAGAACGAACATTAATTTCTGAGGCAGGCTTGGTTCAGGTTTTCCGTGCTTCCATTTTTTTCGGAATCCATTACTTAATGCGCATGGGCACGGTCCAAGAAATCGAGGCCGCCATCCCTCGGCTGAAACGTGAAGAAATCGAAGCACTTCGGTCCTGGATTGATGAGTACCTTGAGGAGCAGATGGAATTGACGGACACGGTCAAGCAGCGCCTCGATCAGTCGCGTCGCGAGATTTACCGCCAAGGCTAATCGGAGGCTCAGGCAGAGGAGGATTCCGTCGCCGCTTCGAGCTGTCACAACGCACTCATCGGAACGGCGTGCAGGTTCGGCCCAAACGCGACACTCGTCGAACCCGTGTAGAACACGATGCCGCGCAAGAAGTTCTTGCCCGTTTGTGCGCTCAAATGGCGCAAGCCTCTAAAGTCCCCGCTCGTCGGGCTGGCCGTCTTCTTCACTTCGACGCCCACCAACTTCCCGGCGGCGATGACCAGATCCACCTCCTGCTGCTTCTGAGTCCGAAAATGAAACAGGGCCGGCCGAACGCCGCTCCACGAGGCTTGCTTCGCCAATTCTGTGGCCACGAAGGTCTCGAATACCGAACCACTCATCAACTCATCCCCCTTGAGCCGCTCCGCATCCAGACTGAGCATGTGACACAACAGCCCGGAATCGTTCAGCAACTCCTGGCCGCGGATCCTGGCCTTGCGTGCACCTTAGCGCCGGTGCCGAAACGCGGAGAGACGGTTCCGAGACTGTGTCCGCGATCCTAACACAAACGGCGACGAGCATTTCAGGTGCTACACCGGTCAACTCGGTGTTGCGAGGCCCATGGAGTTCCAACGCACGACTCCAGCCCAGGCGGCCCGTTGGTTCGGGCCTTCGCCCCGAGCGCGGCGCTCATCGTCATGGGAGGCCTGTGGGATGTTCGCAACTTTCCACCGGGTTTGCCTTAGAAACACAATGACGGACCAGTGTTCCACCTGTGAGAGCGGGAGCTTCCGGAGGGAGCCGGCGCGAGTAACGTCGGCCTCCTGCTAATAAGGCCCCGGCGGCGTGGAGCATCGATGGGCCGGCAACTATCAAAGGAAAGATCACACAGTGAAGACGTTAATCAATCGACTCCTGCAAGGCAGGATCGCGCGTTGGGGATTCCTGGCCGCCCTCCTGATCGCGGTCGGCGCGTCGGTGGGCTGGATGAACCAAGGACACTATCAACTGGGCGGCGGTTGGATTTTCTCGGCACCTGACACGATATACACGGCGCTGCAAATACCGCTGGACCCGGCTGGGCGAACCGCCGCAATCCGTGTTCATGCCATGACCTATGACCTGGGCACGGCCGGGTTAGTCACCGCTTTCGGTGCCGACACGTTGAGTGAGAGCACCGGCGAGGCGGAGATGACCGGCCGCAACACGGCAAAATGGACTTTAGTCGCCTATGGTCAGGCGCAGGGGAATCCGCCCCAAATCCGTGCGATCTGCGTGAGTGCCGGCACCCTACAGTTTACCGGGCCTAACAGTTTGGGAATCCTTTACACTCTGAAGGTCTACGCCGCTACGGCTGATGCTGATGGCGACGGGTTCCCGGACCCGGACACCTTGCCCGCAGTCACCATTCCAGGTCTGACCGCCACCGCCAAGCGCGTGCCGGTCCCGTAGTCAACCGTTGAGACTACCTCGGCGAATTCCTTCGTGTCCTAGTGGAAAACGAGCCAGCGACCGGCAAGTTGCTGGGCGCGAGCGGTCCGCGGTCCGCCAGAGTAACCAGCTGAGAGCGTGTGCAGAAGCCCGGCGAGCGGCTGGATGACCGGTGCATCAGCTAGAACGACGACAACAACCCTCAACGAAAGGTTCAACCTCACGAAAACACTGCGCAATCGATTGGCTGGCCGCCAGGGCCTTGGCTCCGGTAGGGTGGCCACAGCCACCGTACTACTGCTGGCTGCTCTGCCAGTGGCCGCTGCCGACACTCCCTACACCGCCACCGGCTGGGTGAACGGGTTGTTGGCGCCCGGTATCACTTCCACAAATACTTCCGGCCAAGTTTTCGTCCGCGGCAATGTCCACACCGTGCGGGTGCAGAGCAGCGACCCGCGATTGACGGGCAGCCGCTTGGTCTTCGTTAACGGGGACTACCAAGCGGACGGCACGGCCAGCTTACAGGGGACGGTCTATCAGCAGGTCGGCACCTGGGATGCCGGCGAGACCCATTTCACGGCCAGCGGTGGGCTATGGGAAATCAGCTACCGCGGCGTGATGCAGACCGACAACAGTCTGCAACTTCACCTCGTCGGCTCCGGTTCCGGCGGGACTATCGATGGCTTGCGCGTGGAGGAAACGCTGACCCGGGCGGCGGCGTCAGGTCCCATGGACCCGACCGTGCCCTACCTCTACACCGGGACCCTCAAGCCCCCACCGGTGAATACGACCCAGATCTTGGACAACTTCAATGACAATAAGCTGATCGGTTGGAGCCAATATGGATCGGGAAGCCTTCTTGAAACCAACCATCAGTTGACCTTACGCGCCCATTTTCCAGGCGTCGTCACCAAACACATCCACAGTACGTTCTTCATGGTGAGCAAGGATGGCAGTAACTTCGGGTTGGACCAGGGCAAGACCAAGGAGTTACGGGTAGCCTTGGTCAGGCTGGACGAGCAGGCCACGAACTTTGCGGGGCTCGGCTTCGGATCGGGCAGCGGTATTTACGTGTTCCACAAGGGCCGGGATTGCCTCGCGCTCACGAAATGGCTGGGTCCTTGGGAAGATTTTGCCCTGTTCTACTACGAAAAGGCCTTGGTCCGGAACACCAACATCATTCTGTCTTTCGCCCTGACACGCGCGCAAACCAACGTGATCCTTACCGGCCGCGTGCTCGACCAGGAGAATCCAGACACGGTGCTCTACGAACGCACCTTCGTGGATACTCCCCAAGCCGATCCTGCCTTGACATCAGCCGAGCTCGAGGCCTTGTCCGGCCTGCGCCTGAGATTTGTGCCGGACGTAAAGGCTCCGCCTTACACTTCCGAGAACGTTGGTCTCCTCCTTTGGCAATACACCGACGGTCAGCAACCGGCCGCTGAAGCCATCTTCGACAACCTGGAACTGCGCACGTATGAAGTGCCGCTCGTCGGCATCGAGCGGGCCGTGCGCCTGAGTTGGCCCGCATCGGCTGCGATCCACTACGCCGTCGAAGGCGCGCCGACCGTGCAAGGCCCCTGGCTGCCGGTCCAAGAGCCCGTGACGTCCGGCATGAACCAAATGGCCGTGCCCGCCAACGCCCTGATCCAATACTTCCGTCTACGCCAGGCGCCGTGAACGAAGAGATTGCACCACGAAGGCACGAAGTGCACGAAGACAGAATCATCCTGAGCGCCTTGGCGAGCACGTCAGTCGCGCCGGAATCCGCGAAGCGTTTGGAGTGCGGGCGATTCATCGCCGCTTTCGACGCTCGTCTCCGCGTCACCGTGACACACGGCGTCAGGCCGCTACTGCCGGATGATCTCAGTGATGCTTTCCAGATCAATCAACACCCACTCCGAGTCGCCAAAGTAAAAAATCTCCCGAAAATCCTTGGGCGCCCCGAAGTTTCTCGGCTCGCTGAACGTGTATTGCGTGCCGTTGTTCAGCCGCACCGCGAAAGGCCGGAAAGGCTGCCGTTCAGCCACCTCTTTGATCGCCGTTGCATTCACCAGTCCATTTTAATCCCGCGCCGCACCTGCGGCAACGGAAAGTGTCGCAAACGGATGGATCGGAAGGGAAGTCCGAGAAACCGAAAACCGAAATCCCGATAGAACAAACCATGAAAACGAACCCAACGAAACCAAGCCACACATCAATGTCCCGGGTCCGATGTTGGTTGTTCGATGTTGTCCTGACGTTCTCACTGCTCCTGCCGACCGTCCTGTTGAGACACGCCGCCCGTGCCGCTGAGCTGCACGGGGTGATGGACCAGGGATTCCTGAACCTCAGTTGGGACGCGCCTGACGCCAAACTGGAAGAGGCACCCGCGCTGGTTGGCCCCTGGCAAACGGTCATTACCACCGACAGCCCGTATCGGCTGCGTCCGTCAGCCAGCATAACCAACCGTTGTCGATTCTACCGTTTGAAGATGCCTTCCCCAGGCAAAAAATGGCTGATGGTAGCCGCCGTCACGATGCAGTCGAAAACCAATACCGAGGCCAATCTTCAGACGTTTTTCTCCCACATGGAGCGGGCCGCCAGCAATCGCGTCGATTTGATCGTTTTCCCCGAAGTGGCACTCCAGGGGTGTCCCGGATGGCGGGAGGACGACGCGAAACCGTCGGTCCAGGAGATGGCCTACATCCAACAGACCGCCGAAACGATCCCGGGGCAGAGCACTAGTAACGTGGTGGCCAAGGCGAAGGAGTTGAACCTCTTTGTGGTCTTCGGGATGACCGAGAAGGACACAGCGGGCCGGCTCTACAACGCCAACGTCTTCCTGGGACCAGATGGAGTTATCGGAAAACATAGGAAAACATTCCACGTTGGGAACGATAGCCTGATCTGGAGCCGCGGCTCAGGATTCGAAGCTCTCGATTGCCCCCTGGGCAAAATCGGCCTGATGATCTGTGCGGAATTGTGGTCGGGCGGTCACTTTCCAGGACCTGTCTTGGCGAGCCAAGGCGCGGACCTGCTGGTGACCTCCTCAGCTTGGTGGAATTCCGTCGCCGACTCATGGGACGCGGTTACGAAGGAAAACGCCGTCCGAGCCAAGCGTTGGCACGTCGCCAGTCAGCAAGTCGGCGCCATCGGACACGCCCAGTGTTATGGCCACAGCCAAATAGTCGATCCGTTAGGTCAAATCGTCTGTGATACCGGGGCCGCCGAAGGGCTCGTGATGTGGGCCACCGACACCTTGATCGACGTTCGAATCCCGTGACAACGACCTTCGGACAACACACACCAAACCCAAGCAATCGAGGTAATTCATGAAGACTCTAATTCGTTTGACGGTTTCTTTGGCGGTGCTGGCCGCCACCAGCGCCCACGCCACCGTGCGCTATGTGGACGCGAACAGCGCCCACGCCACGCCGCCCTACACCTCTTGGGCCACGGCGGCCAGGAACATCCAAGACGCGGTTGATGCGGCGAGCACTCCGGGAGCCTTGGTGCTGGTGACCAACGGCGTCTACACCGCCGGCGGGCGAACGGTGGGCACCAATTTGTTGGTCAACCGTGTGGCGGTGGACAAGCCGCTTACGCTGCGGAGTGTCAACGGCCCTCAATTAACGGTAATCCAGGGCTACCAGGTGCCCGGCACCACGAACGGCGACAGCGCAATCCGGTGCGTCTATCTGGCCGATGGAGCCAGTTTATCCGGATTCACTCTGACCAACGGAGCTACGCGAAACGATGGCGAGTGGGAGCGCGAGCAGAGTGGCGGCGGGGCGTGGTGCGAGCGGGCTGCTGTGGTTTCCAACTGTGTGCTCTCCGGCAACTCGGCTGGCGCGGGCGGTGGGGCCTACGGGGGTACACTGAACAACTGCACGCTCACTGGCAACAGGGCTAGCTCCGGCGGCGGGGTGTATGGGGCCACGCTAGACAACTGTGTGCTCTCTGGCAACTCGGCTTCAGACGGCGGCGGAGCTTCTGGGGGCACCCTGAACAACTGTACGATCTCCGCCAACTCGGCTGCTTCAAACGGCGGCGGGGTGTATGGGGGCGGGCTGGACAACTGCACGCTGAACAACTGCACACTGACGGGCAACGCGGCTGGTTTCAACGGTGGCGGGGCGTATGGGGGCACGTTGCAGAACTGCGCTCTGACCGACAATTCGGCTGCTTCAAATGGCGGCGGGGCGTATGGGGGCACGCTGAACAACTGCACGCTGACGGGCAACGCAGCCGGTGTCAACGGCGGTGGGGCTTACGGGGGCGCACTAAACCGGGGTGTGTTGGGGTACACACTGAACAACTGCATCGTCTATTTCAATCGAGCACCCAATGGCGCCAACTACGGGGAAAACACCTTCACGTATTCCTGCACCACCCCCCTGCCCCCCGGTCCGGGCAACATCGATGCGGATCCTCAACTGGCCAGCAGCACGCACCTCTCGCCCCTCTCGCCCTGTATCGGCGCCGGCAGTCCCGCTTACGCCACGGGAGTGGACATCGACGGGGAAGCCTGGGCATCTCCGCCGTCCATCGGCTGTGATGAATACCACGCGGGGGCGGTCACGGGGCCGTTGAGCGTAAGCCTTGTGGCGGCATTCACGAATGTGGCGGCAGGTTTCCCGGTGGATTTGACCGCGCTGATTGACGGGCGAACCACCGCCAGGGTGTGGGATTTTGGGGACGGTCTGGTGGCGAGCAACCAGCCCTACGCGACCCACGCGTGGACCGCTCCCGGTAACTATGCGGTGATCTTGCGCGCCTACAACGAGAGCCATGCCGAGGGCGTGAGCGCCACCGTTACGATCCACGTCATGGCCCAGCCGGTGCATTATGTCGCAACCAACTCCGCCCATCCGCTGCCGCCCTACACCTCTTGGGCCACGGCGGCCAGGAACATCCAGGATGCGGTGGATGTGGCGAGCACTGCGGGAGCCTTGGTGCTGGTGACCAACCGCATCTACACCGCCGGCGGGCACGCGGTGGGGACGAATGGGGTGATCAACCGTGTCGCGGTGGACAAGCCGTTGAAGGTGCGGAGCGTCAACGGCCCGCCGTTCACAGTGATCCACGGCGGCCGGCTGACTGGGGAGGAGATTCGCTGCGTGTATCTGGCCAGCGGCGCGAGTTTGTCCGGGTTCACCTTGACCCATGGAACCACGCGGAGTGACGGGGATTATCAGCGCGAGCGAAGTGGCGGCGGGGTGTGGTCTGAGTCTTTCGGCGTGGTGACCAACTGCGTACTGATAGCCAACTCGACTGCTTTTAACGGGGGCGGGGCGCATGGCGGCACGCTAGACAACTGTGTGCTCTCCGACAACTCGGCTGAACACGGCGGCGGAGCAGGGGCGGCCACGCTCAACAACTGCACGCTGACCGGCAACTCGGCTGAATACGGCGGCGGGGCGTCTGAGAGCACGCTGAACGACTGTGTGCTTTCCGGCAACTCGGCTGAACACGGCGGCGGGGTGGCTGGAAGCACGCTGAACAACTGTGTGCTCTCCGGCAACTCGGCTGCCTCGGAGGGCGGCGGGGCGTATTACGGGACGCTGAACAACTGCATCGCTTATTTCAACATGGCCCCTGGCGAACCCAACTGCGCAAATAGCACCCTAAACTACTGTTGCACGACGCCGTTGCCTCAGCCTTGGCAGGGTGGCAGTGGCAACATCACCGACGCGCCGCTGTTCGTGGATTACGCTGGCGGCAACCTGCGCCTGCAATCCAACTCCCCCTGCATCAACGCCGGCAACAACGCCTACGTCCCCGGAACGACGGACCTGGACGGCCTCCCGCGCATCGTCAGCGGCACGGTGGACATCGGCGCTTACGAGTTCCAAGGGCCAGGCTCGATGATTTCTTACGCCTGGCTCCAGCACTACGGCCTGCCCACCGATGGCTCGGCGGATACCGCAGACCTGGATGGCGACCGTCTGGACAATTGGCGGGAGTGGCGCTGCCTGACCGATCCCGCCGATGCGCTCTCGGGATTGCGCCTGCTTTCACCCGAAAGCAACCATGGCACGAACGTGACCGTGACTTGGCAGAGCGTGGAGGGCGTGAGTTATTTTCTGGAGCGCAGCACGAACCTGTCAGCAACCCCGCCCTTCACGCCATTGGCCACTAGCCTCCCCGGTCAACCCGGCACGACGACGTTCACCGACACGAACGCAGTTGGCGTGGGACCGTTCTTCTACCGCGTGGGCGTCGGATTCTGAACTATGACCGAACCGTTCTCACCGAAGGCCACGAAAACGAAAACTTCAAAATCATGAAAACGCTCCTCAACCGATTGACTGGCCACTGGGCCTTTGGCTCCGGTATGTTGGCCATCGCCACACTGCCGCTGCTGGCGACTCTGCCAGTGACAGCCCAAACCAGCACCCCCTACACGGCCCGCGGCAACAAACGCATCATCGCGTTCGTGTTTGGCGCCGCTCTTTCGTGCCTCTGTTTGCTCCCTCCCGCGCTCGCCGCGCCCGGGTCTTGGACCCAAAAGGCGGATATGCCTGGCCAAACGAGCGCGACTTCCAGTTGCGTGGTGGACGGAATCCTCTACGTGATCGGCGGGCATTATCCCTACCCCTCTCCACTTCGGACGGTTTGGGCCTACGACCCGCGAACGGACTCCTGGACGCGCAAAGCCGATATGCCCACCGCCCGCAACTTCCTGGCCGCCGCCGCCGTGGACGGGATTATCTACGTCATAGGCGGTGCCGTTGCCCCGAAGAAAGTGGAAGCCTACGATCCCAGGACGGACATCTGGGAGACCAACAAAGCGGATATGCCCACGGGACGTGCGACACATGCTGCTTGCACGGTTGACGGGATCATCTACGCAATCGGCGGCAGTGCTGGTTGGCCCACCCCGTCCTCTGCGCTCGAAGCCTACGACCCGAAGACCAACCAGTGGACCAAGAAAAGCAATATGCCCAAAGGTCTTGTTTTCCTGACAGCCAGCGCAGCGGACGGGCTAATCTACGTCTTCTCGGGAACCGAAACCTTCGCTTACGATCCCAAGACCGATCACTGGACGGCCAAGGCCCAATACTCCCCGTGGAGTTATGGTCTCATGTCCAGCACCCTGGACGGGATCATCTACCTGTTTGGCGGGATGAGCGAGGACATGTACGGATCGTTTGACTTCGTGCTGGCGTATGATCCCGCCCAGGACCGGTTCAGCGCCCGACGAAAGATGCCCCGGACACGTCTTGTAGCAGGCTGCGGGGTCATTGACGGCAAAATCTATCTCGCCGCTGGCATTAGCAAGGAGCCTGTGGTCAACCCCGACGAGGTCTACTACACGGTTCTGGACGTGTTCGATCCTCAAGGTGGGATTGCGCCACACATCCTGAGTTTGGCATGCGAGAGCACCAACCGAGTCCGGCTGGCGTGGCAAGGCGAAGCGGGGCTGCGTTACGGTGTCCAGTCCACGGCGAAGGTTGCCAATGGTCCTTGGACGCGGAACATGTTCGCGATTGGGACCAACAGCGTCCTCGCCACCAACGCGATGGTGGAAGCGACCTGTCTCGTACCCACGGCGGATACGAACAGGTTCTTCCGGGTGCTCGAACTTTAGGCCGGTGTCGCGAGTTGCGGTGCTCCGGCGCGGGTGTCGGTCCGTAGAAGTCCGAAATCCGAAACCCGAAGCACCAAAGAAAACCAAAACTCAAAATCCGAAAAGACAAAACCATGAAAATAAATCAAACGAAACCAAACCGCAGTTCGATGTTCAATGTTCTGCTCACCCCGCGGGTGCTCGCCAAAGAGAAAGGAGCAGAGATATGAAATTATCCTGCCAGATGCGACAGAAACTCCCAGTGGTGCTGGTCGCCGGCCTGGGCGGCTTCTTCACCGTCGTGGATGTTGCCTGCGCCCAACCATGGGCGGCAACCACCGCGCCTGATCGAGCGTGGAAAGCCGTCGCCACCTCGGCGGATGGCACGAGACTGGTGGCAGCAGGGGATGCCAGACATATCGTGGGTGTGTACAACATTCCTGGGCCTCCTGCTCCAATTTATGTCTCCGCCGATGCCGGCGCGACTTGGACCCAGGCCAGCGCGCCGAGCAACACTTGGTCTTCCGTCGCGTGTTCGGCGGACGGCGCCAGATTGGTGGCAGCGACTGCGCCTGCTTACCCCCCGGGCGGCGACTCCGCCCTCTTTGTTGACGGCCTGATTTATACCTCGCCAGACTGGGGCGTTACCTGGACGCCGACCAGCGCGCCGAGCAACTCTTGGTCCTTCGTCGCCTCTTCCGCGGATGGAACCCAACTGGTCGCGGTGGCTGCCGTTGATCCGAAGTATGGTGGTGACGGCTCGGTATACGCCTCCAGCAACTCGGGGGTGACCTGGACAAAGACCAGCGCGCCGAGCAACAATTGGACTTCCATCGCCTCTTCGGCCGACGGTGCCAGACTGGTGGCGGTGGCTGCGCCTTACTGGGACTGGCATTCGCAGAATTACGTTGGCGAGGGCGCGATCTATCGCTCCCTGGATTCGGGCGCGAGTTGGACGCAGAACAGCGCGCCCACCAACTATTGGCAGTCCGTCGCCTCTTCGGCGGATGGCACCAAATTGGTGGCGGTTGTAGGGGACCAGCGTGGTTCGATCTCGGGCTAATCTACACTTCGAGCAACTCGGGAGCGACCTGGACGCCCACGAGCGCGCCGAGCAACAGTTGGTCTTCCGTCGCCACCTCGGCGGATGGCACCAAATTATTCGCGGCGGCCACCTCTGGGTCGGTTTACACCTCGTCGATTTACACCTCGACGAATTCGGGCGCCACCTGGACGGCGACCGGCGCCCCTTACGGGTCGTGGACGGCCATCGCCTCTTCGGCGGATGGCAACCGACTCCTGGCCGCTGATGGTTATTACGGCCATCTCTGTACCTTTCCCTATTCAGGCCCGTGGCGATTCGCCGACGCGCCCACCAACTACTGGCGGTCTGTCGCCTCGTCGGCGGATGGAACCAAGTTGGTCGCGCTAGGCGAGGTTGGCGAGATTTACATCTCAGCCGATTCGGGTGCTACCTGGACACCGGCCGGCGCACCGGCTGTTTTTTGGTGGAGTGCCGTCGCCTCTTCGGCCGATGGAAGCAACATCGTGGCGGTGGCGGAATATGGCCCTATCTGCACCCTGCGATCTCCCGCTCCCGCTCCTCCGCTACCTCCTTCGCCTGAGTTGGCCGTTGGCTTGTCCGGCGCGACCGTTGGCCTTTCCTGGCTCGTGCCGTCAACCCGCTTTGGGCTGCAGCAGAACTCCGATTTGGGCTCCACAACCTGGGTGGATGTGCCGACGACGCCAACGCTCGATTACACGAATTTGCACCATCGACTGACGTTAACGCCGTCCTTGGGCAGCAGCTTTTATCGGCTCAAACAGCAGTGACACCGGCCAGCTTCCAGCACAAGCTCTATGAGGCTCGCCAGCTTTTGCTGGGCCGGGATTTCGCCCAGGCCCTGTCCCGCTATGCAAAGCTGACGCGGACGTTCCCCGGTCAAGCGGTGGTTTGGTTTGAGTACGGAAATGCGGCTTCGCGTTTGGGACAACTGGAAGGGGCCAGCCGCGCCTGGGAAAAGGCCATCGCGCTCCAGCCTCGGAACGCGGAGTTGATCGTCCAGATTGGCCACCAGTACCAGGGGTTGCGCAAGCCGGAGCAAGCTCGGGCTTGGTTCGCCAGGGCGGCGGCGGCGGATTCCAAGGCGATCAATCCACGCATCAGCCTGGCGGTGCTGTTGGAGCAGCAGCACCGCCTCGACGAGGCGCGGGCCGCGGTGGAGGAATGCCTGGCGATCGATCCCCGCGATGACCAGGCGCGGTACTTTTCGGCCGTCCTGGATCGGCGCGAGAACCAGCTAGAAGCGGCCGAAAGCCGGCTGCGCCAGTTGATCCAGTCCGATCCGAAGCACCCGTATGTCCGCTATGCCTGCCGGTATGAACTGGCTCAAATCCTCGATCGCACCGGCCGGTTAGACGAGGCGATGAACGTGCTAGCCGAAGCCAAGCAAATCGTGCGGACGCTGACCGATACGGAAGTGTTGCTCAAGAGCTACGACCAGGCGGCGGAGAGCGCGCGCCAGTTTGCTTTGAGTCAGCCCAAGAACATCCTGCGAGCTTGGGCGAAATCCTTTCCGGCCCAGGAGCGCGAGGTCATTCCGCCTCTGGCCTTCCTTGGGGGACATCCGCGCAGCGGCACGACGTTGCTGGAACAGGTGCTGGGTGCGCATCCGGGTGTCGCGGCGCTGGATGAACCGCCGGCCTTTGCCGAGGTGCTCGAGCCGGCTTTCTGCCAGACGCCGGAGCACTCGAGCGCGCGCTTAAACGTCTTGCGCCGGCTTTATACACGCTCGCTCCTGGACGAAATCGGCGCGGCGGGAACCGGTAAGCTCCTGCTGGACAAGAATCCCTCGCTCACGGTCCAGTTGCCAGTTTGGCTGCGGGTGTTTCCCGAACTCCGCGTGGTAATCGCTTTACGAGACCCGCGCGACGTGGTGCTGAGCTGCTATTTCCAGAACATCCTGCTCAATGCCACGAACGCGAACTTCCTCAGCCTCGAGCGTCTCGCCAAACACTACGCCGATTTGACGGACACTTGGCTGGCGGTCAGGGAGTGGGAAGGATTCGCGTGGTTGGAGACGCGCTACGAAGACATCGTGGCTGACCTGGAGAAGGAGGGCCGGCGCGTGACCGGGTTCCTCGGCCTGGACTGGCATGAGGAGCAAAACCGCTTTTACGAGAAAAGCCGCCAGAAGCAGCTTTACTCGCCAACCTATCAGGACGTCACCCGACCGGTGTATGCCAGTTCGGTGGGACGCTGGCACGCATATGAGAAACACCTGGCGCCCATCCTGCCTGTGCTCGATCCCTATTGCCGGATAGTTGGCTATGAATAGAGGTGCCAGCCGAGTTGGCGTTGCTCGAGGTTGCTCGCACGCGAGACCGGCGCTGGCCATTGACCGAGGCTTCTTCGTTCTCTTCGGTGGTAATTCATGGGACCACCTGTCCTTGCTCCGCCGCTGCGAGAGCACCAATCACATCCGGTTGGCCTGGCAAGGCGAACCGGGGATCCTCTACGGCGTCCGATCCACGCCGAACGTTGCGACCGGTCCTTGGATCCGGAACACGTTCTCGACTGGGACCAACAGCGTCCTCGCCACCAACGCGCTGGTGGAAGCGACCTGCCTCATGCCCACGGCGGATGCGAATAGATTCTTCCGGGTACTCGAACCATAGCGCGGTGCTGCGAATTGGCGTGCTTCCGTGCGGGCGTGGGTAGCCGATACGAATTGCCGGGGACACGTGCAGACCTCCAGAGGGGTTGGGACCGCTCGCCCCAGAGATGGGGGAAATATCTCACGGGGCGAGTCGAGCGGTCCGAAAGGCGGTCGCCTCGGCGAATCTCACGGGTTTCTTGCACCCGGCAGGCCGCCTACCACCCAAGCCAAATCTTCGCGATCAAGAGCACTGCGAACGGGGGTTTCGAAGCCCTTCCATCGGCGGCCCGGATCTTTCCATTTTTTGAACAGCGCATGACCATCGGCAAAGGCAACGTTGGCCCCAGCGCCTTGGTCACGGTACCCGGGAATCATCCACCAGAAGCCGGTCTGTTCTGGTTGCACAAAGAACGCACCGCCGGGGATGCTCGCTTCGTCCTCGTCCATAAAGGTGAAAACGCGATCGGGACGCCGAATTTCTGTGGATTTGACAACGACGGCGCGATCCAGGTCATAGCCGGTGTCTTGATTCCACCCGCCGTTGAGGCCCAAGCTCAAGGCCACGTTGAGCGGGCGCGGTGCAGGCCCACCAGCATAGGGCCAAACCGCGCGGTCGGAGGGACAGCGATAGATGCTCTCGCCGCGAGTGTAAGGCCCCAGCGCGCCTTGCCGGATTCCGACGGACGTGCTGTCCGTGAGGGGACAGCCTGACACCCAGGAATTGCTGGAACTGCGTATGCTCCTCCACACACCGTATGTGCCGAGGTGAAAGTTGGGCACCAGCCGATCATTGTGCTCGTCGGCATACATCTGCCAGGCAAGTTGGAGTTGCTTGAGGTTGCTCATGCATTGGGTCGAGCGCGCCGCGCGCTTGGCCTTGCCCAGCGCCGGCAAGAGCAACGCGGCCAGGATCGCAATGATCCCGAGGACGACCAGCAACTCGATGAGGGTGAAGCCGGATGACGCGACCGGGTCAGATTTCACAGAAGGAAACGAAGATAACGAAGGTAATGGCAAGGCCGGCGCTGGCCATTGACCGAGCCTTCTTCGTTCCCTTCGTTGCCTTTTGTGGAAGTTCATGGAGCCTTCTGTTTCTTCTCCGCCGCCGCGATTTCCTCCCACGACGGCGCGCGCCAGAGGTGGGCGATGCCGGCGAAAGACGTGGCCATCAGGGTGCTGCCGTCCGGAGAAAAGGCGACGTGCTGGAAGAACTCTCCCTCCCCCTGCAGAGTGAGAAGTTCTCTTTGCGTGGCGAGGTCCCACAGTTTGACGGCGTCGCTCGCGCCGGAGCCGCCCGTGGCCAAACGTCGGCCATCCGGCGAAAGGGCCGCGCTCCACACTCCACCCACATGCCCGCGCAGAGTCGCCACTTCCCGGTGGGCGAACAGGTCCCGGAGTCTAACGGTGCCGTCATAGCTCGTTGAGGCCAGCATCCGACCATCCGGGGAGAATACCACAGCAGACACGGAGTCTACTTGGTTGGTGAACGTGGTTTCGTGCTGTCCGGAGGGAAAGTCCCACAGCTTCACCGCGCCGGTGCGATAGCCCGTGGCCAGGAACCGGTCGTTCGGCGAAAAATCCGCCCAATAAATATCTGCAGCATGAATTCCCGGCAGCAGCACCTCCTGCCAGTCCTCCGTCCGCCAGAATCTGACGCGAGTCGTCCCATCATTGAACGCCACCCCGGCCCAAAAGAACCGTCCGCTGCGGGAAAACTCCAGTCGCCCCTGCCACTCGAAGGGAAGCGCAAAATTTGTGACAGCCCGGCGCTCCACCGGCGCTGTCCAATCCCAGATGTGGACTTTGCCCGAAGCGTTACCGACCGCCAGCCAATGGCCATCCGGTGAGAGCGCCACGCCCCAGTTGTTACTGCCAAGAGCGGGCAAGCTTTCCGTTCGTTGCACCGACCGGGTATCCCAGACCCCAAGAAAGCCATCAGGATCGGTGGTGATGAAGCTGTGGCCATCGGGCGTAAACGCGAAGCCAAACCGGCTCACCACCTTCGGGTCGAGCGCTGCGCGCGCGAAACCCTTGGGATGAACCTCGGCCTTGGCAGCAACCCCGTAAGAAATCTCCAAACTGGTGTGGCCGGACGGCCGATTGGTTGCCGTCACGTCCCAAAAACAAGCGCTGGCCACTTGACATCCGCTCACGAGCGTTTTGCCATCCGGCAGGAAAGCCAAGGTCAACCCCTCACCTTCATGCCCCCGCCAGCAGCGCAGCTCAGCTTGGTCCGCGACGCTCCACACCCGGATCGTTCGGTCACTGCCCGCCGAGGCCAACAGTTGGCCATCGGCTGTGAAGGCCAGTGCCCCGACCGAACCAGTCTGGTTGGTGATTTGGCCCCGAGGTTGGCCGGAGTCAGCGTCCCAAAAGCGGATGATGGATCCAAATCCGACGGCTAGGAGTGCAGTCGTTGGGGAGAAGGCAAGCGCCAACACACCCTCGCCCGCCTGGGTCAGGTTTGTCATCGTCACCACTGCGCCCGTCCGCCAGTTGAAGAGACTCATCCGCCCGTAATCCTCGCCAATCGCCAACCGGCTTCCATCCGGAGAAAAGCCCAAAACTCCAGCGCCCCCATGTCTAGGGGGCGGCACCGAAAGGTTGGTCAAGGTGTGGTTGGCCGCCCACTCCACCAACACTATGTTTCCCTTGATGTCGAAGCTCGCCAGCAGCGTTCCGTCGGGAGAAAACGCCAGGGACCTTAGCGGCGAAGGGTGGTTGAGCGTGCGGCTGATCGTTCGTGCCTGCACGTCCCACACCTCAACCGTCGGTTCGCCCCGCGCATTGCCGATGCTGACAGCCAACAGGTTTCCGGTGGGCGATAGCCGCAGGCTTTCGACGGAAGGGGACGCCGGCAGCTCACTCATCAGCCGTTTGGAAGTCAAATCCCACACCGCGACCTTGTCGCCCCCGGTTTGCGCCGCCATGACGCTTCCGTTTTGGGAGATGGTCACCGCACCGATCGAACCGGGGCTGGTTTGCAGTCTGACGGACTCGTCGGCTTGGCAGAGTTGCCACAGGTAGCGCCATTCCCAATGGCGCAAGTCGGTGGCGGATTGGCCGTCGGGGCGATGCTTATTCAGGAGGCCGACCGCGAGCCTCACGTCATTGGCCTCCAGCGCCCGTTGCGCCAGGTTCATGTCTGCGGCATAGGCGTTTTGCCGGGCGAACATTTCGCTCGCTTTCGCGCGCCGCCATTGCCAAACCACACCGCTCAACCCCAGGATAAACACCAGGATCAGCGCCGCGATCAAACCCGCTCGCACCGGCTGTCGCTGGCACCACCGCCGGAGCTTGCCGGTCGGGCCAAGGGGACGGGCGAGGATCGGTTCCCCGCGCTGGAACCGCCCCAGTTCGTCGGCCAGCGCCTGGGCCGTGGCGTAACGGCGCGACGGTTCCTTCTCCAGGCATTTCAAACAGATCGTTTCGAGGTCACGCGGCACCGTCGGGTTGAGCAACCGCGGCGAAACCGGCTCTGCCGTCAGCACCTGACTGACGACGACCTCGATCGAGTCCGCCTGGAACGGCGGGCGGGCCGTCAGGAGGTGGTAGAGGATCCCGCCCAAGGCATAGACATCGCTATACCGGCCCACCTTGCCGCGCTTGGCTGTCGCCTGCTCCGGCGGCATGAAGTTGGGCGAGCCGACCAACTGACCGCTCAGCGTCAAGCTGGTCTCGCCCTCCAGGCGCTTGGCCAAACCAAAATCGGTGATGCGCGGCTGGTCGTTGGCGTCGATGAGCACGTTCGACGGTTTGAGGTCGCGATGGAGGATGCCTTGCTGATGCGCGTAGTGAATCGCCTCGGCCATGGTCTTGAGGTACTGGGCCGCACGCCGGGCCGGCAACGGAACGTGCCCCACCAGGGCGGCCAGACTGGGGCCATCCACGAAATCCATCGAGAAGTAGTGTTGACCGGCGTGGACGCCGACTTCATGGATCGCGACGATGTTCGGATGGCGCAGCACGGCGGCGGCGGCGGCCTCGGTGCGAAAGCGCTGGACGAATTGCTGGGTCGCAAACTCGCCGGCGAGAATCATTTTCACCGCTACGATACGTTCAAGGCTGACCTGCCGGGCTTTGTACACCACCCCCATGCCACCGCGGGCGATTTCCTCGATCAACTCGTAGTCGCCGAAGTGGCGGAGCGCGGTGCCGGGCGTCGTCGGGGCGGCAGGCGGCTCACCGCCGCCCTCGATTGGCATGGCCGGCGCATCGTCGTCCCCGGCTGCCAGAGCCCCGCGCAAGGCGCAGGTCGAACACAGTCCGCCGGGCACGGTGCTCGGCAATGGGGCGCCGCATTCGAGACAGTGTTTGGTACTCATCGGTGCAAAGTGTCGGTCGGAGACACCCTCAATGCTATTCTACGGCATCGGACGCGCAAAGTTCCGGTCTTTGGAGGGAAGGGCTCCGTCACTTCCCACTTTTCATGACCGTTCCCGATTTCATTCCAGGGCATTGACGGAGCAATGCCCTCCAGCAGAATTACGCCATCACGCCCAGTAGATAGCGGATCTCTTCGTCCACCTCGGACGGGTCCGCCACCGTTTGCGCGATCTCGTCCCGCACCAGTTGGTGATGCCGTTGCCGCATCCGGCGGATGGCGGACTTCACCGCGTTTTCACTCAAGCCCAATTGCGCCGCCACCTCCGCGTAGACGCGTTGTTCGCCCACGTCCAAACGGAACTCGGTCAGTTCCTCGTAGAGTCCAGCCTTGCCGGCGAGGACGTATTCCTCGCGTAGACGACTGGCCGCCCGCTCCAACAGCATCGCCCCCCAACTGCGATCGAACAGCCGATCCGGCGTCAGTTCGTCCGCCGGTTCCAGCCCGTAGCGTCCCTCGGCCGCCTGTTCGTCGATAGAGATCACCGCTTGCCCGCCGCCTCGTTTGAGACGGCTCGCCTTGTCGAGTTCGTCACAGACCAGGTTCTTCAGCCCCGCCAGGAGAAAGGTGCGGAACTTGCCCTTCTGCGGGTCGGCCTTGGCGAGATAGTCCTTGGCGAGGAGCCGCGCAAAAAATTCTTGAGTAAGGTCCTGAGCTTCCTCGGG